>Ga0255764_10000330_pt1 | contig 42342 bp, 31 predicted proteins | sample 071ome_30_FD_179964 | JGI IMG/M metagenome (GOLD analysis project Ga0255764, IMG submission 179964) | Coastal salt marsh microbial communities from the Groves Creek Marsh, Skidaway Island, Georgia - 071406AT metaG (version 2) | ecosystem: Environmental > Aquatic > Marine > Intertidal zone >... | reverse complement strand
GGAGGCTGCGAGAGAATTCACCGCGACGATACGTCGTCCGTCGCGACGCGCGTGACGGCGACGAAGGGACACACGGCCACGCGCGTTGTGTGCGCGACACGACGCAATCGACGCCCTTACTGACAATCATGCCACACGGTTTCGACCTCGAACAGAGTCTCAAGACGTACCGCGAGCTCAGCATGAGCCCAAACTTGTTGGCGTTCAACATGTTTGCGAGCGAAATGCGATTGGTGCTTCGCGACACCAGCCTGTTGTCCCGCGCTGAAATGCAAATGGGCATCGAAAAGGTGATCGGTAACCGCTGGAAGGCGATGACTCCGGAAGAAAAGGAGAAGCACATTGACAAGGCGCGCGTCGAGCAAGCGCGCTTGATCGCCGAAGGCGGAGTTCCGTCCACCTCTGGTGCGGCGCGAAGCAAGAAGCAAAAGGCGGAGTCTGCGGTTTCTGATGCTAGCGCCCCGAAGCGCCGTCGCGGTCGCCCGCCAAAGACGAATGCGGCACCGAGCAAGGCGGCGTCCTTCGCGGCGCACAGCACCATGCAGTCGCACTCGCACTTGCAACCGTGGATGGAAGAGGATCACACCCACGACCGCGACTTCTCCCTCGGCTTCAACGACCACAACTTGCACTCCATGAGCGACTTGTTCTTGCCGTTCAACAACAACTCCTTGCCGGTCGTCGTGAGCAACCAGTTTGACAACAAGCACCACCAATCGCAGCACGACGTGCACTCCTTCCTGCAACACGACGTCGTCAACGTCCTGGACCAAGACGGTTTGAAGCCGACGCAGCCGCCAGGCAACGCGGATCTGACTGGCATGAAGGTTGAAGGTTTCATCGATGGCACCTTTGACACGGGTTACTTCATGACTGTCCGCGTCAACGGGCAAACTCTCCGAGGCATGCTCTACCGAGAAGACGCCTGCATGCGCACCATCGGTAACCACGCCGCCCAACACACCAAAATTTGAGCTGTATGATTGATTTACCCTTCATTTCTAGTCATGGTGCACGCCATTCGTCACATGACGCCTTGTAATATATTACCACCATCAGTTTGAAAGTAAGCGAAAGAGCCCGTCGAAACGAAAAGCCCAAGACTCAGCATCGTGTACTCGCACTGCACAAGCGCGCACGATGTCGTCGCCATCGCCGCTGCTCGGCGGAGATGGCGAACCCGCCACCATCTCGGCTCCCTCGGTCGAGGACGAGAGTCAGCCCACCGCGGCGCCGGTTCACGTCGAGACGTTCGAGGCACAGCGGGAAGGCGAAACCGCTCGACTCGGGTTGTTGGACTCGACGCGCCCTGGGAGCGAGAGGAGCGAGTTCGTCAGCGTGCCGCTGGATAGCGAACGCGCGTCTACGTCGGATGACGGCGGCGCGAGCGGCACCTACCGCGTCGACGAGGCGCTCGACTCGCTCGGTTTTGGCAAGTTTCAAAAGTTCATGTTGTTCTTCGTCGGTTTAGCTTGGACAGCAGACGCGATGGAAATGATGCTCCTATCCTTCATAGGCCCCGCGATGCGCTGTGAATTCGGGGTCAGCGCTGACGTCGAGGGTGCGCTCACGAGCGTCGTCTTCGTGGGCATGATGTTGGGAGCGCCAAGTTGGGGCGTGTTGAGTGATACAAAAGGAAGAAAACCGTCTCTGCTGTTTTCCACCGTAACGACGTTGATCGCGGGCATCGGTAGCGCGCTCGGTGCGACGTTTGGATGGGTGCTTTTTTTCAGGTTTCTAGTTGGTGTTGGTCTCGGTGGAGTTCCGGTAGCCTACGGCTTGTTTATGGAATTTTTGCCAAACGAGAACAGAGGAGTCAACCTGACTCTGATAGAATTTTTCTGGACTCTAGGCTCGATGTGTGAGGCAGCGCTAGCTTGGATGGTATTACCACGTCATTCGTGGCGACTTCTTTTGCTGCTGTCAACCATTCCATTGTTTGTGTTGCTAGTTTTCATCTTTCTCGCGCCAGAAAGCGCCCTCTACTCAGTCAGCGCGAATCGCATGGGTGAGGCAAAGGCAACTCTGCAACGCGTGGCGGAAATGAACGGCAAGGCTCTGCCACGCGGTGAGTTAGTGCATCGCGCTCCACCAGATCTCGATGAACGGGCGAGTTACAATGAATCACGAACGCTCGCTGAAAGAGTCATGCCGAGCGGTATCCGCCGATTGCTCTCGTCGCGTCACCGCAAGACTTCCCTGCTCGTCTGGGTGATCTTTTTCGGCGTCGCGTTTCTGTATTACGGAGTCGTCCTGTTGACAACGTCACTTAACGTTCGCGATGATGAAGACGCGTCTGGCGAGATTGCGTGTCTCGCGCACGGCGCGCCGAAACTCAGCACTTCTGAGTATGCCGACATTTTTTTGAGCTCGATGGCAGAAATTCCAGGTTTGATCATCGCCATTTTCATCATCGATCGGATCGGTCGCCGTCGTTCCATGGGCTTCACCCTCGTCGCCACGGCTGTTTGCATATTCCCGCTTGCGTTTGAATCGATCAGCACCGGGTTTAGGGACTTTGTCCTTTTTTGTGCGAGAAGCTCAGCCATGGCGGCTTTCACCGTCTTGTATGTCTTCGCTGGAGAAGTCTATCCCACAACAATCCGCTCGACTGGCGTCGGCGTCGGCAACGGCTTCGCACGCATTGGCGGCATACTATGCCCAGTCTTCGCAGTGACGCTGATTGAGTCCGGCCGAGTTCCTCTGAGCGTCGTTTTCTTTTTGATCGTCGCCATAGTCTCAGCCGTCGCGTCCTTCTCGCTGCGCGTAGAGACGTCTGGGCGCAGACTCGACGCGGACGAAGAGCCAGGCATCGAGCTCTCCGACGTATCGACGTGAGCACCGTCATCACCGTGCGTGACGTGTATTCTCCATCGCAGCAGTACTTAGTACATTAAAAATTAGTTTTTCACCAGTTGTCAAGAGTTGTTCCATTTTAGAAGAAGCTTCGCACTCAAACCACTAAACGAGACGAGCCGCCAGACCGCGTCGCGTAAAGTTCGTCCCGCGCGAAGCCCGCCGACGAACCATGGGTGAAAGAAAAGTTCTGAACAAGTACATCCCGCCGGATTTCGATCCGGCGAAAATCCCGCGAGGCAAAGCGCCAAAGGCGGGACAAATCAAGGTTCGCATCATGCTCCCGATGACGATTTGTTGCAACACGTGCGGTGAGTTCATCACGAAGGGCACCAAGTTTAACGCGCGGAAAGAGGACGTCAAGGATGAGGATTACCTCGGGATGAAGATATTTCGGTTTTACTTCCGGTGCACGCGGTGTGCGGCGGAGTTGGCGATGAAGACGGATCCGAAGAACGGCGACTACGTGGTGGAAGCGGGGGCGAGTAGAAATTATGAAATGTGGAAGGATACGACGGAGGAAGACGAAGCGCGAGCGAGGGAGGACGAAGAGAAAGATGATGAGATGCGGCGGTTGGAGAACCGCACGGAGGAGAGTAAACGGGAGATGGATATCATGGCTGCGTTGGATGAGATGCGATCGTTGAACGCTCGACACGCGGGCGTGTCCAACGAGTCAGCGCTCGCGGCTTTGTCTTCGCAAAAGCAAATCGAGGAAGAGCGAGCCGATGAAGAGGACGCAGAAAAGGCGAAAGAAATCTTTCGGGCGCAGCGTGCGCAGCTCGTAAAACGCGTCGAGAGCGAGAGTGATGATGACGATCCCGTAGCGAAGAAGGCACGAGTCTCGGCTCCACCGGCGAGCGTGATTGTGAAACGAGCCACTGTCACGGGTAAAGTGAAGCCAAAGGTCATCGCCAAACCAAAGGCGGAGGCTGGACACGCACCCGCGTTCGGGTTGGGCGGTTTGTTAGGCGGTTATGGAAGTGAATCGTCATCCTAATAGCTGTAGAATTGTGTAACTTAGAAGACTCTTAGCGAAGCTGACTCGCGACGTGACTCCACGTCACTTCACGACGACGACTGTCATGAGCGTGCTCTCGTGGGAGGACATCAACTACGTCGTCCAAACGAAAGACGCGGATGGGCGTAACTCGAGCAGTCGCACTATTTTGTGCAGCACGTCCGCGCACGCGCAGAGCGGCAGAGTTTTAGCTATACTCGGTCCGAGCGGTTGCGGTAAAACATCGCTTCTGAACGCGTTGTCGAAACGTCTCGCGGTGAAACGCGGCGACGCGCTCAGTGGTAACGTCTTCTTTAACGGTGGATTGCTCGATGAGAGCCTGAGCGGCGTTTCTCTAAGCTACGTCGAACAAGAGCCGAAATTCTTTAGTAATCTCACCGTTCGCGAAACTCTGGAACTGGACGCGAAACTGCGCGGTGAAGACGATTCCACGGCTCGCGACGTCGTGGCAAGAACTTTGAAGAAAATGTCTCTTCAAAGTTGCGCAGATACGGTCGTCGGAGGAGATACTGGGGGTAAGGCAATCGTTGGGATATCTGGGGGAGAGAGACGTCGGTTGGCGATTGCGAGTGAGACGCTCGGGCTAGGATCGGATGAGGAGTCGACGGGCCTCGTCGTTCTAGTGGACGAGCCCACGTCGGGACTCGATGCGTTTCAAGCGGATAAGATGGTTGACAAGCTCGTAGAGCTGGCGGAGCGCGAGCAGGCGTGTGTCGTTTGTACTCTGCACCAACCGAGGAGCGCTTCCTTCGCAAAGGTACACGACCTCCTATTGCTCGCGAGCGGTGCTCGCGTTGCGTATCATGGACCAAGCGACGAAGTCGTGGATTACTTCAAATCGATCGGGTACGCGTGTCCTGAGCATTTCAATCCGGCTGAATTTCTCATCGACCTCGTGAGTGTCGATATGGGTGACGGCACGGATGACAAGAATGCGGAGGAGAGCAGGCAGAGGATTGAGCGAATCATCGACGCTTGGTCGAAACGTAAAGCAGGTGCGAAGAAAGGTTCAGTGTCTGAACATGCACCGAAACGGGCGATGAGCGAACGACGCGTACAAAAGCGAGCTCCCGGTCCCTGGAAACTTTTCAGATTACTCGCCGGCCGAGCGTGGAAGCAGGCGAAGCGAGAAATGTGGGTCAATGCCGTGCGATTGGTTGCCTCTATCGGACTCGCAGGTGCGTTTGGAGGTTGTAACTTCCAAGTTGGACTAGGTCCAAAAAGTGTCAAGAGGAGAATTGCAGTCTTGATGCAGGCGTGTATCAACACGTCGATGCTCGCGCTCGTGAAGAGCTTGAATGGATTCCCTCGGGAAAGAGCGACAGTGAGACGGGAAATGGCGCGTCAAAGCGGCGGCTACAAGCCCGGTCCATACTTCCTGTCGAAACTTTTGATTGAGACCCCGATTGATATGGTTTTCCCTGTTGTTTTCGGCGCAGTCATGGCTCCGATGGTTGGACTGAATAAAGCGGGGCGAAAGATGTTCCTATCAACGTTAGCTCTTCAGTCCGCCGCAGCGTCGTCGCTTGGTCTGAGCATCAGCGCGCTGAGTCCAACCGCAGAGGTGGCGCTCGCGATTGGACCATGCATCATGGTCCTCAACATCATGCTAGGCGATGCTTCGGGTGCCTTTGCCGAAGTCCCGGAATCACTGCAGCCGATATCAAAGTTGTCTCTCATTCGCCACGCCTTTGAGGGTGTCCTGTGCTCCGAGTTTGAGGGATTAGTATTCGAGAAAGAAGACAAACGCGATGCAAAGACTGACAAAGGAACTGCCGCGAGGGTTGCTCGGCGATTCCAAGAGGGTGTAGCGCCACGTAACGGCGAAGACGTCCTGGAAGGTCTTGGTTTGCCGGTTCGGGGGCATGCACAGAAGGCCCTGCGCTCACAGGTCGGCGTCACGGCACTCAATGTTGCGGTGACGTACGCGGCGCTCGTGTGTAAGAAGGGGAAATGATTTCGCAAGCCTAACGCTACATTTGCTACGTCTACAATATGATCTATATCGTTTTAGAAATTAGTGAAGCGCGACACCGGTGGTGCACCATTTCTTGCATCTTCATGGGAAAGTTTGAAATCACACCCCTGGCGCCGTACCGCATCGCTTTCTCTAGCTCTTCGCCACTATCGACCACCCACGGCACGAATGGGATGCCCTCACTCGCTGTCAGCTGCGCTTTCAAGTACCACTCGTCAGACATCTTGATGGATGGAAAAACACGCTCGGCTTTAAATCTCCGTAGCACACCGGCGTCCACGTGCCTGGCATCTCGCGCAAAGGACTCAACATCCCTCGCGGCCCATCCCAACTTGATGCCGCCTGGATTCGACGGATCCAACTCTGCAGCTTCCAAGTTGGTAATCCATTCGGCATTGGTAAAGTCGTTATGAGTAAACGCGAACAGTTGCAGCCCGCTCTGACGGGCGATCTTATCCAACAACGATAAAGTCGCCGTCGAGAGCGCATTCTCCTTCAACTCAAAGCTTATCCATGCGTTCTCGTTCGCTCTGTTGCCCGTGATTGACCCGAAATGCCGGACGAGTTCCTGCACTGTCGGAAATTCGTCTTTCGACACACCCGCCGCTCGCGCCTCCTTCACGCTCTTCAGTTCGCTCGCCCACCTCTGCCCCGCGCTCTCGTACACGCTCTTCGGATGCCCAACAATCAACGTTGCCCCGTCACCGAGCAAAGTGACGTCGACGTCGTGACATCGAACGCCCGCCTCTCCGAGCGACGTCAACCGTCGAAATAACGAGCGCGCATCTTCCGCTTCCGACCCACCTCCATCCAGCCGCCCTTGATGCGAACACACCACCGGACACCCCGCGTCATCCTCACGCGCCTTGCCGGCGTCTCTCGGCGTCGGCGCCGCCATCCTGGCGATGAAATCCGGCGGATCGTAGAGCATCGTCCACGCGAGCAGCCCGCCCCAGGCGAGAAAGCCGACGAGGACGCAACACCGAAAACTCCATCGGAAGAGCCTGGCGGCGCGACGGGCGAGACGAACGAGGACGAGACGCGCGCGAGGCCACGCGGAGGACATCGCCGAGCGATCGCCGCTCTGTCGTCCGACGCCAACGTCGACCGTCTGTCCGTCCAATCACGAAAGTAGTCGCGGGTGGATCGACGAGTCATGAACCGTGAAAGCACGAAAAGGGTCGGTAACCACCCCGGGGGGTGTTTGTGGGGATCGTGCATTCGCCAAACGCCCGCGCGCCGGTCGATCGACGAGACTTCCGCCGCGGCGATGGGTTGCGCGTCTTCGAAATCTCCCGTCGGTGGATCCGGGTCGGACTCCGGCGCGTCGTCCGCCGGCGACAAGCTCCCGACGGCGACGCCGAAGAAACTTCCGAAGACAAAGGCGGATCCTCTGCAAACAACCTATGATGACCTCGCGGCGCTCGGAGCCGGTGGGTTCTCGGTCGTCCGACGGGTTCGACACAGGGATACGCTCAAGACGTATGCGATGAAGATCATATCCGTCAAGGAGGACGACGGTGAGAAACCCGGCGGGAAGGATGAGGAGAGCGGGAAGGAGTTCATGTCAGTGAGCGAAGTGCAGACGGAGATTGATATCCTTCGGGTGCTGAAAGCACCGAGCGTGCTGCAGTTGTACGAGACGCATTGGTTTCAAAACAAGGTGTACGTTGTCACGGAGGAGTTGAGCGGTGGCGCGGTGCTCGACGCGATTCTTCGGATGAAGGACGAGAGGTACACCGAAGCGGAGGCGAAGGTGGTGGTGCAGAGAACGTTGCAAGGGATGGACTACATGCACCAAAATTTTGTGTTGCATCGGGATTTGAAGCTTGAAAACTTGCTTTTGCGATCAAGCGACGATCTTGGAAGCGTTGTGATTGCTGATTTTGGTCTCGCGAGGCGCTGCCAAAACGCGTCTGGCGCTGCGCGTCTTCCGCACTCGACCGGCGTGGACACGGCGCCCGTCGGTACGCCCGTTTTCGCCGCGCCGGAAGTGGTGGAGCAGAAATCATATGGCGCCGCCATCGATGTGTGGTCTCTCGGCGTCATCACCTACGTGTTACTCACGGGCGCCATGCCGAGGGGTCTGTGGAAAACAGCGCTCAAGTACGGTAGAGTGACGCAAAAGGATTTCGGTTTTGATTGCTACGAGTGGGATACGGTGAGTGACGCCGGTCGCGAATTTGTCATGCTCACGCTCGCGTATAAACCCGCACATCGACTCAGTGCTTCGAATGCGCTCAAGCACGCGTGGTTGAAGAAGGTTGATTCAGTTCGTCCGGCACCGCTTCGCATCAAGTCCAAGCTGCGGGATTTCGCAAAGGGCATGAAGCTTCCAGTGAAGACGTACCAGCCGGGAGACGTGCTCATCAAACAGGGCGCGAGAGCAAACGATGACGTCTTCCTGATCAAAGCTGGATCGGTCGAGATTGTCGTGAGCCCAGAAGATGCCGAAGGGAACATCGACCGATCTCAAGGAAAAATTGTTGCGGTTCGAGAGCCCGGTGAATTCATAGGGGAAATGGCTATCGGAGCCTCGCTCATCGCACGTAATAGCTCAAAGTCCGCCATTGTCGTCTCTGTTAAGCAGCGTACGCAGGATATTTTGGCGAAAGGTCCTCCCAAACGTTCGCGTGGCGAATCGCTCTCTCTCAACTCGTGGATCAGCGCGAGAATAGTCGCGAAGAAGTGGATCGGAGGTCGTCGTAACGCTGACGTTATCGCGAAAACACCGCTCCAGTGTCTTGTCATGGGTCGTCGAGAGATGGCATGGGCCATCGCGGCGGATCCGGATGTGGGCGCCGAACTCTCCAAGGATATGCAAAAGCGTCGCAAAGAGCTCGAGACAGCGATATCTATGCATTAAGGGAGTAAAAAAAGTAAATAAGTACGACTCCAGGACGTTCTACACGCCGTGCTACAATCAATCATCTACAATTATCGGCTCTCAAAAGAACCGGGCTAGTTTACATGTAAGTACATAATAAAACTGAACACGCTCACAACGGTTCCGGCTTGAACTTCTTCAGCCGCCTACCGAAATGTTGTCTATCTATGAGTCTATTGTGATACGCCCAAGCCTCTTCGTGCGACAGCACTCCAGTCGCCACTCTCTTCCTCCCTTCATCGCTCTCCGCGTCGATCAATTCTCCGTCTCTCAGCACGTACCTCCTGCTCGCATCCGCTCGTGACACGACGGTGCCCGCCTCCCCAAACGTCCTTCGTCCTCTACCCGACGTCGACGCCCGCACGAACGCAACCGTCGACGCCAACGTGCGAATCCCATCCTGCACTTCGACCGAACTCGGATCTTTCGTCGCGTTGCCGCGGATTCGCATCGCGGCATCGTCCAGCAACGCTCTCATGCGCGCATCCTTTCCGTGTCTTCGAGTGACGAGCCAATACAACTCGCGATACGCCCTGCGCGTCCAAAACCATCCATCCATTGGTCAGTCAACACGTCAGGCTCAATCGCCGTCGTCTCGCACGCACGTGAGCACCGTTCGCGCCGTTTTGGTCGACGCGACCGCCATCGTTCTTTGGTTGCAGAGCGAGCGCGCTCAACTGACGCTTTCGTCTCTTCGGTCGTCACTACGCGGTGGACGTCGTCGGCGACGTCGACGACGACGATGGTGCGCGGACGCGTATTCTGGGCATCCGTCGTCGCCCTCGTCGTCGTCTCCTGGCTCTCGCGCGCGGCGACGGAGACGGGAGAGACGTCGACTTTGTCTTCGAAATGGTTCGAAGACAGCGGCGCAACCGTTGAGGATTTCGCCCGAGAGCTTCGAAGTCGTCGGTCGGTCGACGCGTGCGCGCGCGGCGCATCGCTCGGGTCGTGGATCGTCGGCGAAGACGCGTGTCGAGGGAGCGCGTGGACGCTCGCGAGCGAGGGGTGCGAGGGAGTCGCGAGCGTCGCCGAGGCGCTTGGATTGAAAAGGCGTAAGAGGAAAGCGGACGCAGGCGCGCGGGCGTGGAACATCGCCCCAGAGGTTGGACGGGCGTGTGGATTCGGAGCGCTGAGCGTGTCAACGATGCGGTCGAGGTTGTTGGAGATTGTGGGGGGCAAGCGATTCGCATTTGTGGGCGATAGCAATGCGCGGTTCGTGTATGCGAGCTTCATAGCGGCAACGAGCGAGACGTCTGCGGACGTGAGTTTGGACACCAAGGGTGAGAAACACAGGGATTGGGAACACAGCCTAATAGCTGGTGCGCGAGCGTCATTCGTCTGGGCGCCTTACGCGGGTGATGTCGTCGACGCTCTCGAAGCGCGGGAGGACGCGACGCCCGATTTGGTCGCCGTATCGACTTCACTGTGGCATGCCCTGCACGAAGATAACGTCAACGAGTACAAGAAATCGATGACGCGACTTGGATCTATATTATCACGCATAGCCGAACGTAACAAGGACGCCGTCATCGTCTGGTTGGACACACCGATGATTGTTCAGGACAAACTCACAGATGATGAAAAGCGACACAAATTCACCGTCGCCAATTTGGAAAAGTTTGCGAAGGTGAAATCTGATCAGAGCTCAGTAAAAGTCGTCAAACCGGCCGGTGCTGCGATACAGATCAAAATCACCGACTTGAGCGCGGCGTGCGGGCCTGAATGCTCTGTCGACGGCGTGCACCAATTGCGAGTTGTCTACGATGCAGCGGCGCAAATTCTTCTCAGCATCCTTCGCGCTCGATGGCGCTGATTCTATTCCTGCCTCATCTTATACATTAAACGCAATGTAATTTTATTAGCACGTAGCCGCACTCGGACGCGCTCGCACGTCGCTCACCGTCGTCCTGATTGCCCTCTTCGGCTCGCACAAGCGGGGTACACTTCAGGGTTTGGGACTGACCCTAGGCGACCTTGTCGTCACAACTCGTCCACCCCGCCGACGGCGACGCGCTCATAGGACGCAAAGAACGAGATGAGTTTCTACGGCGACGACGGTCCGACCGACGCGACGGAATCCCGTCGCAAGTTTCTCCAACAGTGGCGAGAAAAGCTTAACGCGTACCAGTACAACGATAGAAATGATCTTCGCGCCACCGACGGTACGTGGATGTCTGAGACGTTTTGCGCGCGCGCGCGACGATCGAACGATACGGTGGCCATCTAGACTGCGTCTGTGACGCCGCGCGAGGGCGCGCGAGGCGCTCGTCGGACGTCGTCGCGTCGAACCTTTTTCGTAGACTTGCCCTACGGATGCGCGAGAGCGAAAGCGACACGAAGTAAAGCGAGAGACTGACGAAAGGATGTTTACCATCGTAACGCAGCGAACGAGGCAAACGTGTGGTTCTACCGCGATCGCGTCGGTAACTGCCGCGGCCCGGCACCGTTGAACACGTTGCGTCAGTGCTGGGTGAACGGCATCGTGGACGAGCACACGATGGTTTGGGGGAACGGGTTGTCGGACTGGGTGCCGGCGCGTAACGTCCGCGGGTTGATTTCAAACATTCGTAACCCGCCGACAATCATCATGCACTGGCTGATGCGAAAGTTTGTCGACACAGATGCCAAGTTTGCCGCGATTCGACGGGAAAGATACGAGAGGGGTCAAGCGCTGTCAGACACGCTCAGAGGCGAAGAGGTGAGCAGATGGTCCAAGCGCCGCGATCGCGAGATGCGCGACGGCCCGGGTAAGGTTCTAGGATCTCTCACCCTCACCACCGTGAAGCGCGTTTAAACGTATCGTAGTCGTGCCGCGTTGATTCATTTTAATCTTTAGCCAAAAATCTGAACAGCCAGAGTGCGTCCAACATCATAATCAGCCTCTCTTAAAACATGTACGCCGTTGCTCGAACGACGTCCTCTGAAGCGGCTATGATCGTGCCGCGAGTTAGATCGATCGATCGATCGACGCGAAACGTCGTCGCGCGCGCGTCGAAGCGCGCCGCGACGGAGCTTTGCCATGTCGACGCGCGCGTGATTGTCTTCTCGTGTCACAGTTATGAAAAAGCGACGCTCGAAGCGGCGCTGCCGGACTCAACCTTTGTCTCCGCGCGGCTTCAGCTGGATACCGTGCGCTTAGCTCGTGATCACGACGCCGTGTGCGTCTTCGTCGACGACGACGTCGGCACGGATGTCGTTGATGCGTTGGCCGACACCGGGGTGAAATTGATTCTGTTACGCTGCGCCGGCTTTGACAATGTGGACGTCGACAGAGCGAACGCACGAGGGGTGACGGTGTGCAGGGTGCCGGCGTACGACCCGCTCTCGATCGCAGAGCACGCGGTGGCGATGATGTTATCGCTGAATCGGCGTCTCGGGCCATCACGAGACCGTTTGCGCGTAGGCAACTACACGCTCGATGGGCTCGTCGGGCAGTCTCTCAAAGGGAAAACGATCGGTATCGTCGGTACGGGGAAAATCGGCCGAGCCGTGGCGAAGATTTGCAAGTACGGGTTTCAGATGGACGTGCTCGGGTACGATCTCTACGATAAAGAGGCGTTTTGCGGCGAGTTTTGCTCTTCGATAGAAGACGTGTTGGCGCGAAGTGACTTTGTCTCTGTGCACGTGCCGCTGACTGACGGCACGAGAGGTATGTTCAACGCCGTATCGCTCGCCAAGATGAAGTATGGGGCGATGTTGATCAACACTAGTCGTGGGGCACTCGTCGATGCGCGCGCGTGCATCGACGCCCTCTATTCCGGGCAGCTCGGGGCGTTGGCGATGGATGTGTACGAAAAGGAGAAGGAACTCTTCTTTAGAGACTTTAGCACGCTAGACATTAGCTCACGAATGCTCGTCTGGGACGAAAACATGGCTATCCTCTCGAGCCTTCCTCAGGTACTCATCACACCGCACAGCGCGTTTCTCACGCACGAGGCCTTGGCTGAAATCGCGTCGACGACGGCGGAAAATTTACGCGCGTATTGCGCCGCCGAACCGCTTGCAAATCGCGTCTCGTCGACGCCACATCGATGACGCAGCAAACAAATGTAACAAACAATTACAAGTACAACAACAGACAGACTAGTCAGTACAACCTACAATTTGCGTGGTGATCGTCAACCGGCTCGAGACACCCGACCCGTTCTCCAAAACCGACCCTTGTTCCCATCCCCCGGCTCGCGCGTATCCGGCGGCAACCACGGATTCACGGGCGCGTTAATCCACCCATTCACTCGCCCGATCGTCGCCTCTCTCCCGTATTTCGCCCCCACGCCCTCCGCTTTCGGCAACGCCAACGCCGCCACGGCGCACGCGACGAACGGGCTCGCGAGCACCAACGCGAACGTTCGCGTCTGCGGCGTCCCCGCCGTCCTCGCCCCCCCCGCGAACGCCGACGCCGACGCGCTTCCTCGCACCCCACCCGCGCTCGCTCCTCCGCGCGCCGACGATATCAGCGCATCCCGCGCCTCCACCGCCGCTCGAAACGCCCCAACCTCAGCCTCCCCGGTCCTCCTCGACAGGTCTGGGTGCGCCCTCTTCGCCACTCGCACGAACGCCTCGCGAATCTCTCGCGCGCTCGCCGTCGGTCCGACCCCAAGCGTCGCCCTGTGTCGCGCGTCCGCGTCCGACCCCGAGGGCATCCGTCGATCCGTCGACGAGCACCGCGACCGCTTCTCCCGCTTCTCCCGCGCGCGCGCGATTCCCATCGCGTTGGACGCGCGCACACCATCCACGAGTCACGACCCGTCAGTACAAACAGTACCCACTCGCGCGACCGATCCACTCGCCCGCGCGGTCGTCGTCGTCGCGAGACGAACGAAAACGAGATGAAAACGATGAAATAAGAAGGTGTTGAATCTACTATTATCATTTAAAATACCTGGTTTTGTCACGTATCATAAGTTGTAATACGCCTATACACGAACTAAAAAAGTACGTACCGAGCGCGCGCGCATGACGCGTCGTCGCCCTGTCGTCGTCGTCGTCGTCACCGAGACGGATGATACGGATAAGAACGGGGCCCGTCACGCCCCTCTTGACGAGTCGTGAACCGTGGAAATGGACGGATGGGGAACCCCCACTCGGGTCGTCCGCGGACGGCGCGTCCCCCTGATGCGGACGACGACGCGGCGCCGCGGCACAGCCGCACACGCGAGCGAGAAAGGAGAGCCGGACAGCGCTCTTCGTTTTCAGTCACACCCACACCCACGCAAAACACACGCACACGCAACATGCAGCAAGGCTTGACGATGAAGCGCGCGACGGCGCCGATGCCGATGCGCGCGACGAAGACCTCCTCTTCATCCGCGCCGGTCCGCCGATCGACGGTGACGCGCGCGGCGACGAAAGCGCCGGCGACGCTCAAGAAGGGCGTCGTCACGGGGCAAGACATGATCGACGTGCTCAACCACGCGCGGGAAAACGGATACGCGATCCCGGCCGTGAACTGCACGATGTCCCCGGTGATCAACGCCTGCCTCGAGGCGGCGAAGGAGGCCAACGCGCCGATGATTGTTCAGTTTTCCAACGGTGGTGGACACTTCATGGCGGGTAAGGGGCTCGATAACAAGGACCAAAAGGCGGCGATCGCCGGTTGCGTCGCGGGCGCGCTTCAAGTGCGCGCGTTGGCGGAAATGTACGGCGTGCCGGTGATCTTGCACACGGACCACTGCGCGAAGAACCTTCTTCCGTGGTTTGACGGTCTCTTGGAGGCGAACGAGGAATATTTCGCCAAGCACGGTGAACCGCTCTTCTCTTCGCACATGCTCGACTTGTCCGAAGAACCGATCGAGGAGAACCTCGAAATCTGCAAGAAGTACTTGGCTCGCATGAAGAAGATCAACTGCTTCCTCGAGATGGAGATCGGCATCACCGGCGGCGAAGAGGATGGCGTGGATAACTCTGACGTCGCCCCGGAGGACTTGTACTCCAAGCCGGAAGAGATTTACCAAGTCTACCAAGCGCTCCAACCGATCGCTCCGGACTTTTACTCCATCGCTGCCGCCTTCGGTAACGTCCACGGCGTCTACTCTCCGGGTAACGTCAAGCTCACCCCGAAGATTTTGGCCAACGCCCAAAAGTTCGTCAAGGAGAAGGAGGGCACCGCGTCCGACAAGCCGGTGTACTTTGTCTTCCACGGCGGCTCTGGTTCCTCTCGCGAAGAGATCCGTGAGGCTGTCTCCTACGGTGTCATCAAGATGAACATCGATACCGACACCCAATGGAGCTTCTGGGAAGGCGTTCGCGACTACGAAGCGAAGAACAACGCCTACCTCCAAGGCCAAATCGGCAACCCGGAGGGAGAAGGCAAGCCGAACAAGAAGTACTACGATCCGCGTGCCTGGACCCGCGCCGCCGAACAAGCGACCGTTGCGAGATTAAAGATGGCTTACGACGATCTCAACGCCCTCAACGCGCTCTCGAAGTAATTTCTTGAAGCTTTTAAAAGTTTTCAAGAGCGCGCTCAAGTAATTTCTTGAAGCAAGGCCAGCGATGAGACGTCTAACGTCGATTGTAATTCTCACCTGAAGATAATCACCTTCCGAAACGAAAACACGCCTTTATATGAATAGAAACACGCACGCGAACGAGTGTTAAACCTTATGATGCGCACAAAGCAGCCTATCGTTACAAGATGGGTAGGTACAACGCTCTAGGGGCTATTGATATCGATGGACGATTTCTCGTCCGTCTTCGCAGAGTCAACCTCACGCGCCCGCTTCCCAGCGGTCGGTGAGGCGAAGGGCTCTTTGGGCTAAATAGTCCGTCTTCTCGCGAACGAGAATTTCAAACCCACCCGGAGCTGGCATGAACCTCTTCGGCGAACGCTGAGCGCACCCGGGACACGGATACACGTAGCACCCATTCTCAAGAGTCATGTTTCTGCGCTCGATCATTTGACAGTCGACGCACATCACGTGACCGCAGTCTGGAAAGATGGTGACAACTTTGTTCGGCTGCGGCCCCTCGTGTTGGATTGTATCCGCGTGGTCGCACAACGTCACTGCGTGACCTGAGCGCCAGTTTTGAATGTATTCAACGCACGAGCGAACGAGACTAACGACTTCCTCGACGTCGCCCTCGACGTACGCGCCATTGATCGATTCAAACCAACCAAAGTACTTTTCAGTCACTTCAGTTAAATCTTCGAAGTCGAGCTCATCCACACGCCCATGAAGGTGTTTGGTCCCCATGATTCGAAGCTTGGAGAGCGTCAAGGCGTTGTTCTGGATCGATTCGAGCACAACCTTGGTGGACATGCGCTTGCAGTTCGTCACATTGAGCTCCTCCAACCGCTTACACTGCGACCCGATGAATCGCGCCGTCTCGGCAGTCAAGAGCTCGCACCCGCTCAGATCAATCTTACACACACTCTTGTGACACTTGTGGAGCACCTTGAGAACGGAAATGTCGGTGAGCAGAGCGCACCCGCTCAGGTTCAAAACTTCTACGGAAGAAAACGCGTCGTCGTCGCGCACGATGCTATACAACACCTTGTCCGTCACCGTCGTCGAGCTACCCCGCAAGTCTAGCTCATTCCAAACCGTGGGGCTTCTCACAGCCTCGCGAAATCGCTTACTCACGGCTGAAAGAGCGAGTCGATCCTTTGGCGTGCCCGTCTCGAGTTTGCGCAAAATGAGCTGAAGCGTATCTGTGTTCAGATCGCTCATCGTCACCTTTGGCCGAGACTTGCGACGCACGAACGCGATAAAAGTCAAGAGTTCTCGAGCTGCTGGATCCTCAAAGGCAAACTCAGAAACCTCTCTGCGTGCAGCGAAGACATTTAGTCAGTCAAAGTTCAAACGCCGCAGTTCAAAATATTCGTCTACGCACCTCTCCAACTTTTCAACCTCGACAGTCAACGCCCGGACTCGATCGTTCGCGTCGTAATATTCGTCGCTGTCCTCTCTGTGTTTCGGAAAGATTCGTCAGTACGCTGTTCCCGTTTCGATCGCCGTTTTCAATTCGTGCGCGATTCAGACGGCTGAGCCCTGGAGCCACCGCGCGCCCGACGCCCTCTCGCCGCATCTTCTCCCCGTACCTCGATCGTCTAGCCTCTAAAATTGCCCCCGCAAGCTCCGCACTCAACGTCCGCGCCTGTTGCTTCAACGCATCCACTCTAATCTCCGCCGCAATCTCTCTCACAGACGTCGAAGCCACGCGCTCTTCGCCCAAAGTCAGCTCCGCCCTGGCGTCATCGTCTCCCGACAACCGCGGGCGCTTTTTCGCCCCCGCGCGCTCGCCGTGAAGCGGTGTCGCGATGGACGCCTCCGGGGACCGGTCGATGGGCGTTCGAACGCCCGGTGAGACGTCCTCGGAGGATTGCTTTTGCGGTGAGAAGCTCATGCGCTCCGTCCAACTTGAATTCCACGCGGTTCAACCGTCACCGTGTCGTCGGTAGCGCTGTCCAGAGGGTCGAAGATCGCGCGCGTCGATGTCGCGGGCGTCGATGGGATTCTTCCGGTCGCGGTCGACGCCTCGCACGATCTCTCGCGTCTCCGCGCCGAGCAGTGCCGTCGCGCGCTTGCGTCTGCCCACGCTGACTGTTCTTTTTATCTGAAATTGCGCGATGCGCGCGTGGTCGACGCACGAGGCAGTGCAGAGATGAGTTGCAAATAGCGAGATGTACTGAATGGATTCAAACCGTCGTTTGCGCGTCTCCCGAGCGGGTTAGAATTACAATCGCACCGCATTGCGCGCGGGTTTCAGTATACTGTTGCTTTTGCGCATCAGTCGCCCGTATGGCGAGAGCGCGTGAACGCATTCGCGCGTTGGGCCATAGTGATCTTTTTCACCTCGCATCGGCACACCGGGCACGAAGCATGAATTCGAAGCCAACTGATGATGCATTCCTCGTGAAAGGCGTGAGCGCACGCGAGGACGATGGCAGTGTCTTCGGCTGCCAAGTCAAAGCAGCACACGGCGCACTCCTCGATGTTCGCCGTAGGGTCCGTGTCTCCGTCGTGATCGACGCCAGACGCGATGTGCCCGTTCGCTCGTAAAAATTGCCACCATCTCGGGCTTCCTACGACGACCCGGGTCAGGCGTCGCAAGATTACGTCGGACGCCGGCCCGATGGCTTTGTTCGCTTCGGCTGCGTACCTGGAAGCGCTCTCCATGCGTTCTGGTAAAGCGACGATCGGTCGACGATGGGTTGAATCTTCTTCAAGTTGTCGACGCCGACGTCTCGATTCCAAGTCTCGAGCGATGGCCATGCTCCGCCACAATCCAGGATCGAATGTCGCGTCGTCGTACGCCCGTTCAGCGGAGCCATCGCCAGTTCGTCGTTGTAACAAAAAGTAGATATCTCGAGCGCCTCTCTCCTCTGATCGTTCTAGAGCCGAATTACTCTCTGTTTCGCTATGCCCGATGTGCTCAGTTCGATCGCCAGTCTCGATGTCATGTAATTGTGTTTGTGCGTTGACCGCTCGTTGGCGTGAGCGACGTTGGAAACACAAGAGCGGCCCTTTAAAGAGGAACAACAGCATGATGACGCAAAACGGGAAAATCCACAACGCAGGCCAAGCATACGTACCCTGACTACGTGCGCCGCTATCTTTTCCGCTCGATTCGTCGCGCAAAGCCATCGGAGGTGGCCCCGTTTGTTGAACAGTTGCATTGGTATTGTGCTGTGATGGTTCGCCGGCTGTTGTGCTCTCAGAGAGAGCGCGCGCGTGCACGAGCGCATCCGTAAATTCAATCATGATTACATGAATATCAAGACAAACCAACGCGAACAATTTCGAGAACAGCACGCCGCGGTGTGCGAAGCAAGTATCTAGGGTGGTCGCGTCAACGCCGTGCGATGCGACATCTCTTTCGTAAAGCAATGTACATAAACACTACAAATTCTACAATATCGTATCATACAAGGCGGATAATTTGAACAAAAATACTTCACTATTGTATCATGACGCACCGACGCACTCGCCAATGGATATATCTCAGCTCAGCTCTGGTGCATGCTGGTGAAATCAGCGTTGGACGCAATTCTCGTGTCGGATCGTTGCGCGTCAGCGTGGACGAGCAGTCGAAGCTTTCCCTCTTTGGTGCCGTAGGCAGCACCGCCTCCAGGACGCGGGTGAAAGCATGCAACGTTGACTTCGTCCTCTGCAGACGGAATGATTCGAAGAAGATGCATGCTTTTCGCGTCGAAAACCTCGATGACGGTGTTCACTTGTGTAAATGTATCGCCGTCAGCCATCAGAAGGCTGAGCGATTGATGACGACGTCCGTAGGCGAGCAGAACGTGTGCACTGCTCGGGCTGAATTGGATGCTCGTCAAGCAATGCGCCGCTTTCACAGCTCTGGCACACAAGACTTCACCAAAGTTGCCACCATCGATGGAGTAGACACGAAGCTCGCAGATGTATGGTCGCGCGCTGTCAGCCATGAGACTGAGACTGAGACGCAGCGGAGGCTTGCACGCTTGGGTCGTGGCGATGAAACGCCCACACGGAGAAAAGTGTGCGCCCATTTCACTGCAGAGCACTGTATGCGGGAGCACCAATCTCAGTTCCGTGAGAGGTTTGATGTTCATGTCACCGTTTTCATCGGCGTACGCCTCGTACTCCCAAAGTTTGAGCTTCACGACGCACGGATCCTGGTCGGCCGGTGGCTGTATCTGCGGAGCTTCAACGTTCCCAGTAGTAGAATCTAATTGTGCGGCGCGACCAGCGACTTGGGCGAGCGACATTGGAGGATTATGACTTCCAGCGACAGGCATTGGTCGATCCCCAACGCCGAGCGACGCACGCAACCGCTCGCGAGGCTGCGAGATGATTCTTCGCGTATTCACAGGCGTGAACAATGAGGCTTGAGACATCGATTCACGTGGCTGAATCGTACCTACGCCGTGCAACGCGTCCGCTAGCGCCTCAGAAATCCCGTGCCGCGTTCCAGCTGAGCTTCCCGGAGCGTCGCGAGACGCGACGTAGACGCCACCCTCTTGGTCGTAGTTACTCGTACCGAGGAGCGCATTATCGCTCGTGTCGCGTGTCAACCCGTGTGTCATCGAGCTCGAATCCATATCGCACACCTCAGCGGTCATCAACAACGGCATGCCGGTTGGATGAAAGTGCACTACTCGAAGAGACCTTCGTGTGCGCAGCAGCACCTGCGTCGCGTCCTCCCTTCTGATGAGATTGCCATCCGGATTCATCTGCGACGCGTGTCTAAAACGCCGATAGTTCCAAGACGAAAGCTTGTGCCCCGCAGTGACTAGCAATAGATCGCTTCCGGGAAGGAACGCCAAGCTCGCGATCGACTTGCCAAAATCCCAACGAGCCGTCATGGCGCCCGTCTTTCTATCCCAAACGATCACCGTGTTATCCAACGAGCCGCTCGCCAACACGTCCGGGTTCGTCGGATGGAAACAGACCACCCACGGCGTGCGATCGTGCCCGACAAGCGACGTCAGTACGTCCCCAGTCGCCGTATCTATCAACTTGACGGTGTGGTCGCCGTGCGTGCTCGCCAACGTCCGTCCGTCTGGCGAATACGCCACCGCGATCGTGCTCCTCGGCGTCGGATCGAACTCGACATACCTCCCCGACACGTTCTTAAGCACGCTCTCGTCCGCCCATCGCTCCAACTGTCGCCGCGTCCCTTCTCCCGAACCCACGACGTTCGCGTTCGCCTCGCTGGCGGCTTCCTCGATTTCTTCATCTACATCCATCGCCTCGTGCGCCCTCGCCCACGCCACGACGTCCCGCTCGTCATCCTCCGTCGTCATCTCCATCTCCCGCCCAACGTTCCGACTCGGTTTTTTTCCCACTCCGCCGTCGACGTCCCCGCGCGCACCGCCCGTTTCCAACGTCCGACGCGTCCCCCGCCCTCGGGCACCAGTCAACGCGCGTTCCAACGCCGCGCGTCTCCCGCGCCCGCACGTCCCCGACGTCGTCTCGAGACGCCGCACGAGGTCGTACGCCGTCGTTCGGGGCGCATCGACGCGCGTCGACGCGGATGCGTCGGTGACGTCGCGCCGCATCGTCACGTCGCGTCGCGCGCGTGGAATTATGCCGAGCGCTACGACTCGACAGTATTCGACGCGCGAGAGAGCTCGACGCGCGAGAGTCGGGAAACCACACACGCGCGCCCGCAGGCGCGAACGTTCTTTGCGCGCGCACGGCCGTCGAGCGACGAACCGCGACGAGAGGCGACGAACCGAAACGCTGTCGTTCCCGGCGCGAGAGGGGAACTCTCACTCGCTTTCGGTCAAAATCCAATTTGGATTCATTCAATCCTCGTTCGTTTGACGACGAGAAAAGACGGACGCGCCGCGAACCGCGACGGAGGAAGACGTGATCGATCGTGATGTCGACGCCGCCACCGCCGAAACCGTGGACAGTGGCGAAGGAGACTGGGGAGACGGCGAGGGCGAGCACGCCAGCGGCTGATGGAAACGCGGTCAAGCCGTGGGACGCCCCCGGCGCGGGTTCGACGGTGACCCCACCGGTGGCGACGGCAAATAATCCGACCGGAACGACGACGACGCCTCCGGCGAGGAATTGGGAGGCGACTTACCGGGATAACCGGGCGTCGACGAGCGCGTACGGTTCCGGGTATGGGTACGGTTCCGGGTACGGTTCCGGGTATGGGTACGGTTCGGGCGGGTATGGATCAATGTATGGCTCTGGATACGGTGGGTACGGCGGTGGGTACGGTGGGTACGGATCGATGTATGGGTCGGGTTACGGCGGGCACGGTTCCATGTACGGCGGGTACGGTGGGTACCGCGGCGGGATGTACGGCAACTCGATGTACGGCGGGTACGGTTCCATGTACGGAGGCGGCATGTACGGCGGCCCGCCGCCCATGGGACCGTATGGTCCGGAGGGTCCGCCACCGGGGGCACCACCGCTCACGGGTTGGCAGGCAATCATGCATTCACTCTCGTCCGTGGTGCATCTCTTCGGAAAAATTTCATTTCTCGTCGACGAAAATACGCAGGCGTTGCACTTTTTCATCATGTCGCTGTTGCAACTTTTAGACCGAGGTGGGCACCTGTATGGGGAGATGTCTAGGCTCATTCTTAAAGCTATGGGGTATCCTGTGCCGCCAAGGCAGCCGCCGCCAGGGTTCGCCGGAGGACGTCCCGGCGGTTCTCCATTCCGAGGCGCCCCTGGAGCGCCTTCGTTCAATAGCGCATGGGACGCGAACGCCGATTAGAAGAAGACTTGCGAGTAGATGACGTTGTGAAAGAATTCAGAAATCTTAATGATTAAATTGCTATATTAGCGAATGTGGTTTACGTTCGCGCTAAATCAACTTATTAAAGCTCCTCGTGCGAGCCCGTTCCGCTCTGCTTGATGAAGGTGAGAATGGCGGAGACGAAATCACTCTTCTCGTAGCACGACACGCACGGTATGGAATGCGCATGCATCAGCGCCTTGAGCTGCCCAACCTTCATCTTGGCAAAGTTGGCGTTCGGATCGAGCTTCAATCCTTGCTTGGGAGTCTTCTTCACGCCAGCGCATCCCTTGCCAGCGCTAAACTTGTCGAGCCATTTCTCCACCGCGTCGCTCTTCATTCCAGGGTCAATCGACCCAGAGTATGCCACAGTCTTCTCGATATCGCCTTCGCACATCACCAATAACGTGGGCTGTTTCGCAATATCGAAATTCAAAGCGAGTTCGGCGTTGTTACCCTTGACTTCGGCCAGAGGAATCTTTCCTCGAAGCGTGTAAGACGTCACCTTGAACCAAACGGGCGTGTCATGCGCGTCGTTGAAGAACATGGCGCAAGCGCCGTGTTTGGCGCAGTCGCCCGTGACGAACCGCTCCATTTGGTTTTGCTTGCGCAGGTTGGCGAAACTCATAGGTAAGTTGTCGAGCACCCAGTCCTTCATGGCTTGGGTGCTGTGATCTCCGTCGTAAGACGTGCTCACCCCAGCCTTCTTCAGCTTGAGCGTGGGGTAAGACTCGACGCCCTCCATCGCACACAGTCCCTTTTGTTGCTCGCAGTTCACAGCGCCGACGCGAACGAACCCCTTCAGTTCCTTGGCGAGCTTCTCAAACGCGGGCTTCATTTGCTGACAGTGACCGCACCATGGTGCGTAAAACTCGACGAACCAAATATTCTTCGCATCCGTACCCGGAAATTTACCTTGCCTCAGGCTCGTCACCGGCGAGTTCTTCGAATACAAGTTTTCTTTTGGTCTCTCTTGCCGTGGTTGTCGATGCCTTCCACCACCACCACCGCCACCTCTGCCGCGTCCTCCACCGAACATGTCTCCAAACATATCCGCAAACGGATCTCCGCCAAACCCGCCACCGTGCCCACCGTGCCCACCGCCGTTAAACTCGAACCGTATGTTCCGTCCACCGCCACCGAACCCACCGAACCCTCCACCCGGGAACCCTCCACCCCCGGGGAACCCTCCACCGCCCCCGGGGTGTCCACCTTGACTGTGTTGCTTGAGTCCCTCGGCGCCGTACTGATCGTACACCCGCCGCTTCTCCGGATCGCTCAGCGCCTCGTACGCCTCGGAAATCTTTGCAAAGTGATCCGGGGACCCACCTTTATCGGGGTGATGCTTCAACGCCTGAATCCGGTAGTTTTTCTTCAGCGTTCGATCGTCAGCGTTGCGATCGACGCCCAAGATTCGATAGTAATCATCCTCAGCCGAGGCACCGATGATGACGACTCCGAAGAGGAACGCGAGAAGAGACTGCGCGAGTCGCACGAGCGACGGTCGCGTGGACGAACGTCGTTCGACGCGTCCGCGCGCCCTCATGGTTCGTCCGAACGCTCCTCGGCGGCGATGTGTGACGCGCCGGGTGGTTTTTGGATCGATCTTGTGCGCGGTGTGGTGGTTACGACATCGGGGTTGTACCCTATCGTATTTTGACGGTTCACGAACCATAGAAAATCGAGCAAATGACTTTAGGAACCATTTTGGCTCACTGATTGACTGATTGAACGCTCTCCGAAGGCCCGGTCTCGCTCGTCGATGGAATTTAAAACGCGCACAGCGACGCGATTGTGTGTGTGCGCATCGCTTCGCCACCGGGACGACGACGGATGGGGTGAAAAAATCTACTTTTCATGATTAACAACGCCGCTCGCGCGAGCGGCTGTCAGATATTGTCGCAAACGTCGATAACCGTTAATTTTAATCGTCAAACTCCACCGCTCGAAGCGTCTCTCGCGGTTTCTGAAGCTCGAGTCACGTCCAGTTTCTCGCCGTCGTGGTTTATCTCAACCCTGCATCGACATGCGCCGCACTTTATTATAACTCATCCTTTGTCGACGCCGCTTTGTCGACGCTCGTCCGCTCGACCAACTTATCCCTCAAGTACTCCTGAATCGTCTCTGACGTCCAACGCCCGATATCTATCGTCTCCACCTCCTCGTCGTCGTCCCCGAACACCGTCAACGCGGGTTTCGCCCCTTTCACGAGCTCAAACGTCACGTCTCTCGTCTCCGCGAGCGGTTCCAACGCCTCGCGCTTAAACTTGCCCAGTTCAGGAAACCTTCCGAGTTGTCACGAGCACACGCGGACGCGCGCGCGTTGAAACATCGGAGCGCTCACGGTAGTAGACGCGACGTCTTCCCCGGCGCAACACTCGACGCAATCGTCGTACAACGCGGACGTCGATGTCGACGTTTTCGCTCGAAGTGCATCGCAATTCGTTCTAGCGCACTCGGTCGGTTTGAAGCCTCTGTATGCGCAGTCCGCGACGGTGAGCGCGGAGACGGCGCGGGTGAAGACGGAGACGAGGGCGAGCGCCCCGACGCCGACGCTGACGCGCGCCGACGGGTGGGGGCTATGTCGGCGACGCATTGTCGCGCGCAGCGTCGTCAACTTTTTTGGAGACTAAATTAAGATGCAGCGACAGTTGCCACACGCGTCAAATGTTGGCGGACATACGATCGAAGAGCGATCGGGCGAGACGCGTGTGTGACGTGGAGAAGGAGCTGGCACACGCATTGATCGCATCGAAGCGTGGGTTTAGGGATTTGAGACATCGAGATGCGGTGGAAACGTTGCGAAGGGAGCTCGGCGCGATGGCGCTGGAGACAAAGAGACACATGGAACGCGTTCGGGTCGTGATGAAGCGGACGCGTGAGACAGACCGTGAATCTCGCGCGGAGGTTTCGGTGCGATGTCAGACATTGAATGCAAAGATTGAATGTGCGAAGCGCAAGTTGAGGGCGATTCAATCGAAGAATGACTATGCGGCGGAGCGCGTGGAGGCGTTAAGAGTGGCGGAAGCGCGAGAGAGAGAAGAGGAGAGAGCGAACGCGGCGCGGGACAGATTGGCGGCCTACCGTCGGTCGCGAGCAGCGAAATGTATTCAGTGTGCGTTTCGCGCGTGGTGCGCTGGTGGTAAGGGACGCGTGAAAAAGAAAAAGAAGGCGAAGAAGAAGAATTCCAAGGCGACAAAGCCAAAATCGGCCGCAGTGACGCGCAGAAAGAAGACAACCATCGCCAGTCGATCCCAACCGACGCGAAAAAAGTCTAAGAGCTAACGGTAGATGATACAAATAATACAGGGAAGCTACAATGCAATCTTTCCACGCGCCATCAACACGGAGGACACGGATGATTCGTCTCGGTATCGATCACCGTGACGAGCCGAGTCGAATCCGCGCAGTCCGCCCAGACCGCGCGAATCCTCCCGAGATTCAGCGCGACCCTTGGACACGGCCGCGCGCGCGGTTTCGAGTGCTTTGGATCGTATTTTCCTTCTCTGAGCGTCTCCTCTGCCTCTTCGCTCGATATAAAACGACAATCCATCCTACACGCAGCGTGTTCGGACGTCGCGAGCGGCTTTGACCTCAACCTCCTTCGTATCCTTTCATTCTCTCGCTCGTACTCGGCGTTCTGGCGCATCACTATCGCGGCGAGGGCGGCGATTCCGGCGCCGAGAAGCGCGACGAGGGCAAATCCGCCCCGCGGACGACCTCCATCACCATCACCGCGCGCACTTTTGTTTTTGTTTGAGCCGCCGCTGGAAAACTTTTTCACTCGAGCGTTCGCTTTTCGCGTGCCCTTTTGCGGTCGCACGCCTTTCCGCGCGCCTGGAACGTACGGAGGCATCGCGCGCAACAATGTACACGCGTGCGATGACCCGTGGGTCTCCGCTGGGTTGAATACGATCGCGCGCGCGCGTGCGTGGGAGTGAAGAGTTTATCAGAAAGTAAAACTGTATTGAAAAGCGAACGCGTCGTTTTTAATCCATCTTCAAACCGGCGACCGCCATGGCGAGCGCGCCCTCGTACGTGTCGTTGCCGCCGATGAAACCGGCGGCGTGGATGAAGACGCATCCCGGGATGCCAGAGAGCTCACTGAGGGCGGAATCTCTCACTCCGCGCCACGCGGTGGGCAAACCTTTGCGAAACTCAAAGCTCGACGCCGTGAGCGGAATCGTCGAGACGCGGTATCCCTTTGGGTCTTGCCAGAGAACAAACTTTGGAAGCGTCGTCAAACCGCGCTCGGCTTCGATTTCGTAGAGGTGCTCTTTCCACGGGCAAAAGGTTTCCAAGAGCAAGATTTCTCCGCTCTCGTGCACGCTCTTCGCCTTGTCTAGCGCTCTCTCCACGTGCGTTCTCGCCGGAAGCCACTTGCACGCGTAATACTCCAACAACTCGTCAAACTCGCGACCCGTCATCTCGACCGCCTTCATAAACTGCTCCATCTGCTTCTCCGGCGTCGATGGCTCGTCCCAGGCCGGGTTGAGACGCTTGACGCGAGACGACAAACCGGTGTTCTCCTTGTACTTGGCCGGTTCCTTCGTGTCGTACATGTTCACCCCGTTATCGATCCCATCCACCCCTTCGATGAACTCTTCGTACATTTTCAGGTAAATCTTCTCCACCGTCTTCTCGTTCGGCTCCTCCCCACCGGCCGACGCCGCTCGCAGCGCGTCTCGAACCAACTCGAGCCCGTAGTGCTTGTACACCAGTCCCGCGCTCGACAGCTTGGTCGTAAACCCACGCCCGAAAGTCTCCGTAAACTCCCGCTGGTGGTGATCGTACAACTTTTTATCTGCATCGTACACCGCCCCGACATCAATCACGACGTCCGCCGCCGCCCATCGTTCCGCGTCTCTCGACCTATCCACGCTCGCCCCGGCGAATTCGCGCGTCCGTCTCAACAGGTAACACCCCAGCGCCTCATCGCAGTGAAACGCCCCATCGTGCGTCGCGATCGTCATCGGTTTCCCCCGTTTCGTCGCCCCCTCATCCGTCGTCATCGCTCGATTTATCGTCGTCGTCGGCGTCCCCAAACTCGTCCTTCGCCCGGCGCTCGGTGTTCCAAACCTCAGGCTCGTCCTCCTCGCCGTCGTCGTCGCACTCGCGCGCAGCACGCGCGCCGCCCGCGTCGTCGTCGTCGCGATCGTCGCGAGCGTGATGTCACCGATCGTCCGCGTCGGCCGCCGTCGGCGTCTCGCGTCGACCGCCGTCGAACGCTTCGAAATCAAAACCAAAACCCGACTCAACTCAGCCTTTGAGGCGCTCCAAACGTGAAAATTGGCGGGAAAAGTTCGTTGGGAAGAGGGCGACCGACGGTTGCCGAGTCGAGTTTTGGTTTTGATTTCTTGAGTGAAAACGAGCGCGGAAGCGTCAGACCGAGCGGGGCGAACGACGCGCGCGCGAGGGTTTGATCGTCTGTCGCGCCCGTAGCTTCCGTTCGTCCGTCGACCCCGGACGCGTTCGTCGGTCGTTTTGCATCCACGCGCTGGACCGTCGTTGGAATTTGCTCGATTGATTGATTGATCGCGGGCGGACGGGAGATCGCACGGCGAAGCGACGAACGAACGATCGGTCGGTGGTTATTATTCGACGCGATGCCGTTCGCGGATCGATTGGTGGAACTCATGCGCCCGAGCTTGGACTCGGACGCGCACCGGTTGGTGGCGCACGGGACGTCGTTGGGCCCGACGTCGTCGGGACCGGGAACGACGATGAACGGCGTGGCGTTCAGGATTGAGAGCGATACCATGGGTGAAGTGAAGGTTCCGTCGGATAAGCTGTGGGGGGCGCAGACGCAGAGGAGCTTGGAGAACTTTAGGATTGGCGGGGAGAAGATGCCGATCGCGATTGTTCGGTCGCTGGCAATCGTAAAGTACGCGGCGGCTACGGTGAACGAACGGGAAGGGAGGTTGGATCCGAGAATGGCGGATGCGATTCGACGAGGGGCGAGGGAAGTGGTTGAGGGGCGGTTGGATGAGCATTTTCCGCTCGTCATCTGGCAGACTGGGTCGGGGACACAGACGAATATGAACTTGAACGAGGTGATTAGCAACTACGCCAACCAACTCCTCGGGGGCGAGATCGGATCCAAGTCTCCGATTCACCCGAACGATCACGTCAACATGAGTCAGTCGAGTAACGACACGTTCCCAACCGCGATGTCCATCGCGACGGCGCACGAGGTGCAGGAGCGTCTCATACCGGCGCTGAAGATGCTTCAAGAGGCGCTTCACGTCAAGGTTGCGGCTTGGGGGGACATCGTCAAGATTGGAAGGACACACTTGCAAGACGCCGTGCCGATCACGCTCGCGCAAGAGTTTAGTGGGTACGAACAACAGGTGAAAAACTCGCTCGTTCGCGCGAAAGGGGCTCTGATTCACTTGCTGGAGCTCGCTATCGGGGGCACCGCCGTCGGCACAGGGCTAAACTCGCCGCCCATGTTTGGGGAAAACATGGCACAAGAGATTGCTAAACTGACGGGTTTACCCTTCGTCAGCGCGCCAAACAAGTTTGAGGCGCTCGCCGCGCACGACGCGCAATCTGCGCTTTCTGGGCTGTTGAAAACGATATCCATCTCTCTGCTCAAGATTGCAAACGACATTCGCCTTCTCGGCAGCGGCCCGCGCGCCGGGCTCGGCGAGCTTCAACTTCCTGAGAACGAGCCCGGAAGCTCAATCATGCCGGGTAAGGTGAACCCCACGCAGTGCGAGAGTTTGATGCAAGTGTGTGCACAGGTCATTGGGAACGATCTCGCCGTCACCATCGGTGGGTCGGCGAGCTCGCACTTTGAGCTCAACGTCGCCAAACCTCTAATCGCGCACAACAATCTCAACTCTATCGCTCTGCTTTCAGACTCTGTCGTGTCCTTCACGAACAACTGCGTCGTCGGAATCGAACCAAACATCGATCGCATCGACGCGCTCATGCGCAGTAGTCTCATGTTGGTTACGAGTCTGCTTCCGAAGATTGGGTACGACAACGCCGCGAAGATTTCAAAAAAGGCGCATGCCGAGGGACTCACCTTGCGAGAGGCGGGTAAACAGCTCGGGCTGTTGACGGACGAACAGTTTGACGAGTGGATCAAACCGGAAGAGATGACGAGACCCGCGCCGCACGCGCGTTCGAAATTGTAGGAATTCTCGATAGCGTTTGTGATGAGATATCTCATAATCATCTCGGTTACAATTGTAGTTTCAATCCGCGGATCGCGTAGTACGTTTTTCCTCATTCTTCTTCCTCGTCTTCGTCCTTCGGTGAGTACGCCGGAGACGTCGGGGAATACGCCGGAGACGTCGGCGAGTACGCCGGGGACGTCGGCGAGTACGCCGGGGACGTTGGGGAATACGCCGGAGATGTCGGCGAGTACGCCGGGGACGTCGGTGAGTACGCCGGGGACGTCGGCGAATAAGCCGGAGACGTCGGGGAGTAAGCCGGGGACGTCGGGGAGTAAGCCGGAGAGGTCGGGGAGTAAGCCGGAGACGTCGGGGAGTACGCCGGAGACGTCGGGGAGTACGCCGGGGACGTCGGGGAATACGCCGGGGACGTCGGGGAGTAAGCCGGGGACGTCGGGGAGTAAGCTGGAGACGTCGGGGAGTACGCCGGACTGGTAGGACTATATCCAGCACCGGGCGACATGCCCGGGTATGCGGGCGAGAAACCCATTCCATCGCCAGCGTTGTAAGGGCTAAACGCCATGGATGTATCAAAGGGAGACTGCGGGTGAGGAGACAGCAAGAAACTTGGACTCTTCGATCCGTAGTTCGGTGTTCCTTCTCTACCCGGAGTGACCCCACCACCGACGGCACCGGCACCGGAGAACAGATCGAGATCGATCGCATCCTTCAACAAGTCTTCGTTGAGATGAATCTTGAACTCACCGGTACCAATCGGGCAGAATTGTCCTAGCATGATGTTTTCGCTCGGTCCTGTCATGTGGTCACGCTCAGAGAACGCAGCAGCTTCCATCAAAATGTCCACGGTCTCCTCAAACGAGCAGCGCATGAGGGGACCGGTCTCGACACGGTTGATACCGTGACGGGTGATCGACATGAGGTGACCTCTGTAGGTCATGACCTCGACTAGGATCGCCAAGTGACGGTAGTTGACGTACGAGCCGTCGAACTCAATGACACCCCGAAGCTCGCGCAGCAACGTATTGCGGCAAGCCTCGATACCAAGCACCTGGATGACTTCTATGAGGTGGTTGGATGTCGTACGAGTGAAATCGACGTCTGGATGAGCCATGACACTAAGCAAGTTGACACCTTCCGTGTCGAGCATCCATTCCGTCTTCTTCTCAAACGTTTCCGTCTTCGGGTTGATGGCATTTTGCTTCGCCTCGCGGATGAACACCTTCTTGATGTCTGGGATACCTCTAAGCGCCAAGTTGGATAACATTTGGGTCTCCAGTCGCTTCAGGAAGACTTCGTCTTCAGTGTCAACGTCCATGTCGCTCGCCTTGGTGCCTTCTGGGTTGATGATGCGGATGCGCAAGACCAACTTCTCGCTGTTATCATCATTGAAGATGCAACTCAAGTCACCGGCAAAGTCTTCGTTAATGCGTTCCGCAACGTCTGCCATGAGAAGTTTCTTGTCAACCATCATTTCACGGTTCAGCTCGATACGCAACAACCACGGAGACATTCTCGACGGGTCGACATCTTCATCTGGCATCTCGTAGTAAGCGCGAACGAATTCACGGTCTTCCTCAATGACAGTATCCGTCGGATCCGGGTCGTAGTGTACCTCGGTGACCGCCGCCACGGAGTGCAGCGTAGTGTACTCGAGCGACGCTTGAACGTTCTTGGCTTGGGTTCTATCTGAAGCAAGTTCTGGCTTGAGCGCAACCGTGAGTGAAGGAGTCTTAATTTGCTTCGCGATGTTGATGATTTCTTTTAATCTCGGCACACCGAGAGTCACGTTCTTCGCGGAAACACCTGCGAAGTGGAACGTGTTCAGTGTCATCTGCGTCGCCGGTTCTCCAATGGACTGCGCTGCAACCGTACCGATACCATCACCTGGAGGAGCCAGTGCCATCTTGAAGCGCGATTCAACCTCACCAATGACCCAGTCGAAACCCGCCTTGGTGAGCTTGTGCTCCTTGAGCACACGCTTTGCAGCGAGGCTGGAGCGGACGTGAGCAAAGAACAACATGGTACCGTTGCGCTGTGCTTCGATCGACAACGGATCACTGCCAGGGACGACGACGAGCTTCGGCAAAAGTTCCGCCACGGACTCAATCACATGGGTTATCTTGAGCTCCTCTGTGTCTCTACCAGGTCGGTGCATACCGTACTGCTTTTGGGCGTTCCACAAGATACGCTTGATGTTCACCGGCAAGTGCACGCTAGGGTCACCGCCCGGGCAGATGGTCCGAAGGTTTACTCTGTCGCTCTTGAGCTTCTCCCACTCCATGTCAAGCACCTCTCGAACCTTGACGCTGTGAGCCAACTCACTCGCTTGCTCATCACTCAACCATCCATTGTTGAAGCCAGGGACATCCGGATCGATATGGAACTTGGTTGCGAATTCCTTCGCGCTAAGGCGCAACGTGTCGATGCTTTGACTTTCTATCATAGTTGCATCCATACCATCCTCACCGTACAAGAACTGGATCACATCGCCGACGCTGTTGCGCACCGTACCATCGTACTTGACAACAACGTCTTCCATCGCCTTGACAAGACGACGCTGAATATAACCAGTTTCGGACGTTTTCACAGCGGTATCAATCAAACCTTCACGACCACCCATGGCGTGGAAGAAGAACTCTTGTGGAGTCAAGCCTCTCAAGTAAGAGTTCTCAACGAAACCACGAGATTCTGGGCCAAAGTCATCCTTGCTAAAGTGTGGCAACGTGCGCCCCTTGAAGCCGTATGGGATTCGCTTTCCTTCAACGTTTTGCTGTCCGACACAAGCAATCATCTGAGAAATGTTAAGGAACGAACCCTTCGAACCGGCGGTCACCATCATCTTGACATTGTTTGTGTCCTTCAGCGAGTTTTGCGCCGAGTTACCGGCGTTATCACGCGCCTTGTTCAAGATCTGGTTCACCTTTTGTTCGAACGACTGCTGCATCGTCATACCCGGTTGAAGCTCGAGCTCGTTGTTCTGCGCTAGCTTGATGACGTCCTTCACGTCAGCCTTCGCCTTGGTAATGGTGTTGTTAATGGTGAACATCGTTTCATCGTCAGCAATCGTGTCCGCGATGCCCACCGTGAAGCCATGGTGCAACACCCAGTAGTTCACGAGCGTTTGCGTCTGGGAAATCAGACCACGGGCCGCAATCGGTCCCCACTCTTCCCAGGTGACGTGAATCAAACCACCTCCACCGCTGCCCATCGTCTTCTTACAAAGCGTCCCAGTCAGCAACTCTCCTTGCTCGATTCTCACGCCCGTGTCATCTACGCTGAAGGACAGATCATCCGCATCTCTCGCCCAAGAGCTCGTTCTCAGCAAGTTAACCTTTGGTAGCATCATGGAAAACACTTGCTTACCCGTCCACAAGGGCTGCGGCTTGAGGATCGCCGGTTTCGGCACCTTGCCATCCCAGTCTTCGAGCCACATGATGATGTTCATAAACACATCCTTCGTGATAAACGTGTCGCGCTTCGTGATCAAACGGCAGCCCAAGAGGGTATCTTGAACGATCGCCATCACAGGCTTGTTGGCTTGCGGTGAAACAATCATCTTCGGAACCATCATGAGCTCCTTCACTTCGGCGCGCGTCTCATAAGACTGCGGAAGGTGCATGTTCATTTCATCCCCGTCGAAATCCGCGTTGTACGGCGGAGTGACGGAAAGGTTCAGTCTGAAAGTGGAGTAAGGCATGATTCGCACTCTATGACCCATAATGGACATCTTGTGCAGAGACGGCTGCCGGTTAAACAACACAACGTCACCATTGACCATGTGTCGTTCCACCTTGTAGCCGTACTCTAATCGCTTCTCGCTCGACTTCTTCAAAAAGCGCAAGTCGAGTCTCTGACCATCTTCACGAATGATGTAACGCGCACCAGTCTCGCCCGGAGGCGGGTGTGGGCCGTTCTCAACCAACCTTTGCAGGCGCTCAATGTTGTACGGCGTCACAGTTTCTGGATAGGTCATGTTCAACGCGATCGACCAAGGCACTCCAAGTTCGTCCAGCATGAGGTTCGGATCCGGAGTAATAACGGTACGAGCGGAAAAGTCCACACGCTTACCCATCAGGTTACCTCGAATGCGACCCGCTTTGCCCTTAAGGCGTTCTGAAATGGACTTGATCGGCCTGCCGCTGCGAGTGAGAGCTCTGGGCATACCAGCCACCGTGTTGTCCATAAAGGTCATGATGTGGTACTGGAGCAGCTCGGTAAACTCGAGGATGACGTGTTGCGGGGCACCGTTCTGTTCTTGTCTCTCCAAGTTTTTGTTGGTGCGGACAATCTCCATGAGTTTGACTGTCAGGTCATCCTCTGAGCGTGTGGACGCGTCGAAGGACACAGACGGACGCACTGGCGGCGGCGGCACCGGCATCACTTGAAGGATAAACCAATCCGGTCGCGCGTGCTCCGGATCGAGTCCGAGAGCACGGCAATCTTCATCAGAGATACCCTTCAGAATTTGTAAAGCGCGTTCCGCCGTCACCACAACCTTGCGCTCGCCGCCCTCCGGAAGCAGCTCTTCGTCCCTCTGCTTGAACTCCGCGGTGATCTTCATCCCCTCCAGTCTGTACTGCGGCTGCGCGGTGCCAGTGTAAGGGCACACGCTCTTGCTCTTGCATGCATCCACCAATTTCTTCAACCTGTTCTTCGGGTTCTTAATGCGCATGAGTTGAGCAAACTTTGGATCCTCATCCTTGTGCAACAACAACTGCGAGGACGAGTAGCCCACGCATCTGAGAAGCCTCAGGACGACGTTGATAAAACCGTGATGAAACACCGGTTTCGCCAATTCGAGGTGACCAAAGTAACCCGGCGTCTGGACGCTGTCGCATCCATCCGTCTCGCACACGGAACCGCGATCCATCGTTCCCATTCGAGGGTCCGAGAGACCGCCCTTCTTCGGGCGACCTTTGTCGTACGTGTCGCTCGTCTCGATGGCGCACACGGACATCTTACGCTGTGATCATCATCGCGACGCGATAAAAAAAACAAGTCGCGCGCGTTAGTCTTCCCGTTCGGTTTCGCACCGTCGTCACCACGCGTTCGCCCACGCGCGTCTCGTTCGAGGTTGGGACACATTTCTAAACGTACGATCTCGTCGGGGCTCAAAACCCCGAATTGAACCGCCTTGACCCCGCATAACTCGGCCGTGGAGTGCGGGAATCGGTCGTGGACGGACATGTCGAGAGTCTTTGAGCGATGCTCTAAGGTCTCGTCACGCGGTCGTCGGTCGAAAGCGCGTCGCGCTCTGAGGAAATGTCTCAAGATCCAAGGGTTACAGCGCGGGAACTCTCAAAATGTTCGTCGCTTGATGTTGTGCGCCCGTCGTGCTACATGGCTATTTCTAAGTGCTAAGTATGAGACGCACCATGCCGCGGTCGTTTTCATCGCCGGCGCGCGGCGCGTTTGGCATCCATCGAGGCGTCGTTCGCAGCCCAGTGGCGGTACCGCGGCACCCCGCTCGCGCGGACGGTGTCCTTGAATAAATGTAAGCTCGGAAGCGCCTCGTCCCACGGACCGGCAATCTGAGTCTTGCCGCTCGCGGCGTATTTGACGAGCACGGCGGGCGTGACGACTCCGAGAAGCGCGATACCGAAGAGATAGGCGGACGCGAGGCGAGGGTTGGCGTCTCGGACGATGTGATACGCCAATGCGTGCATGGCGAATACCACGGTGAGGTGGAGCGCTGAGTTGAAGGCTCGAATCGCCCTCCAGACGTAAGGTGATAGGACGTAACACTCGAGCGCGACGAGGACATCTAGAAATACCGCTCGAGGATCCTCCAATCTGCTCGCCATGAGCATCGTCGCGAACATGGCGGCGGCGAGGGAAAAGGAACTCGCCAGCTGTTTCGTCTCCAGGTTGACAAAGGCGTAATCGTACGTGATGGCGTACGAAATTAACGCAATCACCGCGCACGTAGTCGCCGTATCCGTGCTCACCGCCGCCGTCATCGTCTGACACAGCGGCGTCAGCGCCGTCAATCCACCCACCGTGAGCGCCCCGAGACGCACGCTCCTCCGAATCCGCCACCAGATCGGCGCCCGCGTCCCATCCCCGCCCGAACCCTCTCTCCCGAACACCACCCACCCGCACAAACCCGCGCACAGCGCCGCCGCGCTCCACGCGCGCGTCCTCCTCAAAACCTCCTCCCCGCCTCGATCGATCGCCGCGTGCGTCCCGGCGTGGATCGCCGCCACCGCGCACTGTTGCGATATCGTCCACGCCGTGACCGCGCTCGCCGCGTACGACCGCACGCGGACGCGTTCGTTTAAACGCATTCGACTCAGAAAGGTTTCTGGGTCCGTGTAGTTGTCCGCAACCGTCATCCTTCGCCCGTCGTCGTCGTCGCCGTCGTCGCCACCGATCCCTCGCGTCGCCACCGTCGATTCGTACAGCACTCTTCGTCGTCGCGGTGACGCCGCCGACGCGCGAGGCGGCGGCGACATTGCGCGCGCGCGGTTCGTTCTGACACCGGTGAGTGACGAACTCGACCGACTGTGACTGACTGACTGACTGACTGACTTCACCGCGCAGCGCGCGAGCGAGACGGAGGGATGCGCGAACAGACGCGCGCGCGCCGCGGCGCGACGACGCCGAACCCGCCCGTGGCTCGCGGACCGATCCCGCTCGTCGCGGCGGATCGAGCGACGACGCCGGCGGCGATGATGCCGACGCGAAGCGACGAGAAGGCGCGAGTTGAATGGTTGCGTGCGCGCGAGGACGCAGCCGTCGGCGCGAAACGCGATGTCGACGGCGAGAGCGAGAGTGATGACGCGTGGGACGCGTGGACGCACGTCGAAGGAAGGTTTGGAGACGACGCGGGCGCCGCGAGCGCGATCGAAGGGCGGGGAACGACGGGAGAGACGGATGATTCGCGACGATTCGCTTCCTCGGTTCCGACGTGGGACAGCGCGAACGCCGCCGAGAGACGACGCGGGCGTGTAGATGCGATTCGAATGAAACGGTCGATGCGCACCACCCTTAACGGCGACGGTCACAGTTCTGGGAAGCACTTCTGCGCGCTCGAGCGGATGCGGTTGCCGACGCGTAACGAGAGGACCACGGCGCCGTCGAGTCGAGGCATCGCCAATCTCGGAAATAGTTGTTACGTCTCTGCGACGTTGCAAATGCTTCGAAGCATGAAGTGTTTCGTGAATGACATCGCGACGCTGAGCGATGAAAATGCGTTGACAGATAAGCCGCTGCTTCGCGCGCTCGACGAGCACTTTTCGTGCGTCGACAATCGAAGCGCCGTGGGAGTGAAGAGAGAGATGGCCAAGGTGCGCGATGAATACGGCGATTACGAACAACAAGACGCCATGGAATTCATGCTGATGATGCTCGAGACGATTGAAGGTGAGATTGGGGAGGAAGGAGCGGCGCGGTGCCCTTCGAGACGAAACTTTAGGTTTGAGTGCGCGCACGAGATGTGTTGCGCCAACGCGGCGTGTTCGCAATCCTCTCAAATTCAGGAAAATTTAAATGCGCTCACGGTGGATGTCATGCCTGAAGACGAAAATGTTAGTCTTGATAAACTGATGATGCGTTATTTCGAGCGAGAGACGATTGAGAAGCAATGCGAAGCGTGCGGACACAGATGGGCGAGTTCTAGCCGTCGATGCAACGCGTTACCGAATGTTTTCCTCGTCCACGTTAAGCGTTTCTCGACCGAAATCCAGGATAACCAAGTCAAATTGAAAAAACTCCGTGCGAACATTAGATTGCCAGGTTCGCTCAGAGACATCGGTTTCGACGCGGATGTCCAATCGCCAGTGACGCCAAACATTGATGGGGCATTAATTATGCGCCGCAAAAGCGCTTCGCTCTTATCCGTCGTGAGTCACATTGGCGGCGATTTCGAGTCGGGTCATTACATTGCGCACGTCAAAGAAAGTCCACTGCGATGGGTGACGTACGACGACGAGCGAGTGACGCCGTGTATCGAACGCCCAAGCGGGAAAGATTCCGCCTTTTACATGAGTTCGCCGCAAATTTTTGAGCGAGAGTGCGTCATAATCGCCTATCGCAAGGATTAACTCAGCCATCGATCCCCGTCGTCGCAGTGAAACGAATAGAATTATGACTAAAAGATATGTAATACAATTCGTCTAGTTTGATTTCGTGTTCATCGGAGCCGTTCCGTACATGCGCTCGAGATTTTTTGTCCACTTGAGCACGGAGACGACGGCCAACGCACTTCCGCCGTCCAATCCATCCAACAACACCTTTTCATCCCGCTCACCGCGCCAGATGGCCTCGACTGTGTCACCCTTTAGGTTCCAACCGCTGCTCACGAGGTGTGGAATGACTTCAAACATCACCACTCGCTTGCGTTCCTTTTCATCCGCGTCGTCGTCTCTCAGCCACGCGCACGCCGCGATGGCTTCAAACGCGGGATCCAAAGCCTTCAACGCTTCGTGCACATCCATCCCTCGACGTCCCGACGACGCGTTCGCCGGCATGGGCTCTCTGTACGCCTGCGCGACTTCCGGTTCGGACGTCGACCTCGACGTTTCCGCGTACTCGTTCCTCCGCCTCTTCTCCTCCGCCTCTTCCTCCTCCGTTCGCGTCGTGCTCCAATCCCCTTCCCCCCACGAAAACTCCCGCTCGATCCCCACCGACGCGAACAACGACCCAAGATCCCTCCTCAACACGTTTCTACAGTCCCCACCCGTCGTCCGAAGCGTAAACGGCACCGCTCTCACCCCAGCCTCGCCCGCCGCGTCGTCTCGCACGTAAAACCGCAACCGTCGCACCTTGGCCCCGGGGAGCTCCCTCCCCCTCTGCACCCCATCCAGCGTCCCTTGCAAGTGCGCCAACGCCTCCGCGTTCGCGCTCGACAACTCCGGGTGCGTCCCCGCGAGCACATCCGGGTGCACGAGCCGCACGAGCGCCGTCATGCATTGCTTCAGCGGTCTCGCCGTCGCGGAATCCCCGCCCCGCGACGTCGTCGTCTTCCTTCGCCAAACGTCGACGAGCGCGCGCGACACCGACGCTTTCATCCCAATTCGTCGCGCCGCTCGATCCATCGTCGTCCTTCCGCCGCGTCGTCGTCTTCCGCGTCTTCCGTCTTCGTCGTCTTCCGTCTTCCGTCTTCCGTCGTTCGCACCCATCCACGTTTTGACGGTTCACGACCCTTCATCGTATGTTAAAACTCAAATCGGCGGTTCGTGACTCATAAAAACACCACGAGGGTGGGTCATACCCGCGTCCGCGCGCCTTCGAAGAGATTCATTCTGATTCTCTCTGACACTCGTCATCGTCATCGTCTTCGTCATCGTCTTCGTCTCGAACGGCGGCACACCCCGACGATCCCGCGACCGACACCGCGAAGCGAAGACGGCGATGATGTCAGCGCGCGTCGCGTCGACGACGACGAGAACGACGACGACGAGGATGACGACGAGGATGACGATGACGACGACGAGCGCGGTGTCGAGAGGGTGCCGAGGAACGACGACGACGGGACGACGGACGAGAGTGGTGAGGGACGTCGTCGTCGGCGGCGGTGACGCGCGGTGGAGGAGGAGGACGCGCGCGGCGAGCGAGAGGTTCGGGGAAGGGGCGGAGAACCCGGCGAGGGGGTTGAAGGCGCCGAGCACGCCCGAGTCGCCGCGCGGGCAGCAGCTGGCGTACATTTTGAAGACGGCGCCGGATATGTTTGACGCGGCGGTGGATTCGCAGTTGGACGCGTTGATGAATGAGGTCGAGCAAGAGAGAGACGCGGAAGGGACGCAGAGTGAGGCGAAGAAGGAGCAGTTGGTGTTGTTTAAGCGCATCGCGGATGTGCGGGCGTTGGAGAGACGGAACGGGTTGGAGGATATCATGTACACGAGCATCATCCAAAAGTTTCTCGCAGCCGGTGTTGACATGTTGCCGCCGCTTGATGAGACGACGATGTTGAAAGGGATCGATTTGAACAGATTGACGGATGGGGTGCACAGTAAAGAGGCTTTGGAGATGGTTCGTGAGCACCTCATGGCTGTTTTAGGGGGCGCCGGGGAGAACGCGTACTCGTCGCAGCTGGTACGCATGTCGAAATTGCAAGCCGCGCAAGTGTACGCGGCGTCCATCATGTTTGGTTACTTCGTCACTCGCGCGGATAAGCGCTTTCAGCTCGATCGGACCATGGGCACGCTCCCGCTCGATCCCCTGGAGAGCGCCAAGGCGTTGGAGCGCCTCTTCAACAGCGCCAGCGCGATGGACTCAATGGATGAAGCCGACGCGGCGCCGATCAACTTTGGTGGCGACGACTTTGATTTGTTCAGCGATTCTTCCTCCTCCGATAAACCGGAGAGCAAGTTGACGCTGAAGCAGTACATTCAGAACTTTGACCAAGCCACTTTGGCTCAAACGGCGCGCATCGTCTCCATGGAAGGCGTCGCCGTCGCGGAGCGCCAAACCGGCGCCCTCTTCGGATCGATCGAAGATCTCCAGCGCGAGATGCAAGATGCGGTCGGTATGAACGCCGTCACACCGGAAGAGCTCATGCAAGCCGTGAGCGAAGTGGTGGCGGAGAAGAAGGTGCAAACGCTCACGCTCGCGTACGCGTCGCAGAGACGGCTCGTGCTCGAGGCGGTGGCGTTTGGCGCATTTTTGCGTTCGTCTGAGACGTACATTGACGATTACGCACCGAAATTATTAACCCCGACGCCTCGTGGACCCACCGGTCCGCCTGGGAACTCGCTTCCCAGCGGCGACGACGACGACGACGGGGGAAGCCCAGTGCGCGGCTAAATTAAAGAACGACGAATACAGATTTAATAAACACCTCGCACAAAACGAACGAGAATTAAAAACATGGAACAGGAAGCTCATCGTCGCATTTCGTTACACTTCGCTACGCTAGCTCGAGGCTCAACACCGTCCCCGACCGATGACGCGTACGACGACTTCGCCCGATGACGCGTACGACGACTTTGCTCACAACTCGTTGGCATCCTTGCAGAGCGCCGCTAACTTCTCCTTGTCCGCGCCAGTCATTTCGCTCACCTTGACACCGTTCGAGTACACTTGGAACGTCGGCATGGCGGAGATTCCGCACTCACCGGCGACGTCTTCGAGTTCGTCGACGTCAATCTTGACGAATTCAATCTCCGGGTACTTGGCTGCCAACTCTTCGAAAAACGGAGCGATCGACTTACACGGACCGCACCAGCTCGCCGTGAAGTCCACGACAACCTACGTCGGCCGAAAACGAGGCGCGATACAAACACGTGTTTTGTCAGTCAGTCATTCGTCGTCGCTCGCTCGGAAACGCGTCGGAAACCGTTCGTCACCCGACCGATCGATCGATCGATTGTTGCGACCAAGCGTTCAGATCGCACAGATGATGATTGATTCTCTCGATGTGTCGACGCGTTCGTTCGTTCGTTCGTTCGCGCGGACGCACGCACCGGTTTGCCGGCCGCCTTGATGGCGGCGAATTCCTCAGCGCTCGCGATGTGCTTCACCATGACGTTCGTCTTCGAAAGTCGCGTCTCGTTGTGACGCGAACGATCGAACGAACGAAAGATTGGATGATTGATCTCGTCGAGTGTAAAACTCTCAGTCGGTCGGTCGGTTGAGGGAGAGGAATGGATTTTTTGGGTGGAGCCGAGCCTCGTCTTCGAACGGGTGGAGCCGCGTTTGAAGCGCGAAACAGCGGAGAGACGGACGGGATGTTACGGAGAACGCCGGACTGGTGTTACAAACAAACAAACAAACACAACGCGGACGACGACTTGATGGGGGCCGTCTTGATCACTGCTGTACAAAGATGGACGCGGAACTGCCCGACTGCGCGACGCAGTAGAGACCGGTTTTCCAACGCCGAGTCGATTTAATGGATCCGGCAATTTCAGACATGACGGCGCCGCCCTCGGCCCAACCGCCGCTCTTTTGAACTTGAAACGCGGTGAAACGGCCGAGATCTCCGTAGTACTGCGGGGCGTTGAAATCTGGCGCGCCGGTGGGTTCGCCTTGCGTTTTCAAGCTGTGGTCGACCCAGGTGGAAATGGTGCCGTCTCGACGAATGCGGCTCGTCCACGTCTTGTTACGCCATTCGTAGCGGCCAATGTTTCCGCTCGCCGCGGTGGAGATCCATTCGCCGTTTCTATATCTACCGTAAGTGCTCGTCTTGCCCACTTGAGTTTGCACGCCGGAGTACGTCGTGAGCCTTTGCGCGGGATTGGACGCGTTGAGCGCGACGATGCTCGTCGATAGCCACTTTCCGTACGACGTGCAACAGTTGGCGCCACCATCACCCGCGGGGTTAGAATTGGTGCACCATTTTCCTCCTAGCTTGGAGTATACATCGAATTGACATCGATCGTCGATCGTCGCGCTGATCCAGGCTTCCGTCCAAAAGTCCCTATCTTCCAACGCCGGGAAAAAGACGTCGGAGGCGGCGGCGGTACCTCTCGCGCCGTAGCCGTGACCAAAGTAAATGAACGGGTATGAATTCTCAAAGACGGGCTGTGTATAACGATCACTGGCGTCGCTAGTGACCGAAAATTCGTCAAAGTCTCCTGGAGAAATGTTAACAACTCGGCGAGAGCCGCCAAAGACAAAGCCCGAAGGACATTCGTCGACGCACGCGCCTTGATGCAAATATTTGGAATTTGTACACTCCGTGCATTGGCCGTTGAGACACTTGTTGCAGTTTCTGGGGCACTGCACGCACCGTCTCGTCGTCGGTGTGCTCCCGCTCCCGCCGTAACCGGGCGGACAAGCGACCGAACATGTGCCTCCCAGGTACCACGTGCCTTCTGGGCACCAAAACTCGGGCGGAGTGCACGTGCGATTGCAACCGCCAAAGACGTAGGAGAGATCCTCTTGGTTTCTCTCGAGCGTCATGACTCGGTTCCAAAACGGCCCGTACTGCTGGGTGTCGACGCACTTTTTCTGGAACAAGGGCGTTTGTATGCCTCCAATCTCGTAGTACACGCGATTTGCTGCGTCCCGCGCGGCGAATCCCCATTCAAAGTTAACGTCTTGAGTCGTCGCTTCAAAAATGCCGTCAGACGTCGGACACACCGTGCCGAGCTTAGTGGAGACGCACTTTAAAAAGCTGACAGCCCCGTTGATGAGTTCAACAGAGTCGTCAATTTTGAAAAAGTCTGACGGAGTGTTCCTGTGCAAGTTGTGCTTGACCACGTACGCTCCGGTGATGCGCCCGCTGCTCCCAAACAGAGACGGAAACTTGTTCGCGACGGCTTCTTCCACGCACTTCGTGTGCATGGTAAACCTGCGTTCCTTCCGAAGCTCTCTC
>Ga0255764_10000329_pt1 | contig 42417 bp, 37 predicted proteins | sample 071ome_30_FD_179964 | JGI IMG/M metagenome (GOLD analysis project Ga0255764, IMG submission 179964) | Coastal salt marsh microbial communities from the Groves Creek Marsh, Skidaway Island, Georgia - 071406AT metaG (version 2) | ecosystem: Environmental > Aquatic > Marine > Intertidal zone >... | reverse complement strand
AACTTTTTGTAAGGACGGGAGTTACCTATGTGACGAAGTTGGTCTAGGACCTAAACAGCTATAAATGGAAAAGAATCCGCTCTTTTACGGTAAAGTGCTACTCTTTGGAGAGTACGGAATCATTGGGAACAGCATGGGCCTATCGATACCGCACACCTATTATAAGGGCGCGTTCCAGTTCGCTACAGAACAAGATGCTGTACAGGAGAAAAGCAATGCCAACCTTCGCAAATACGTAGAGTACCTTAAATCTGAAGACTCACCGTGCGACTTTGATTTTAGAGCCTTCGATGCCGATCTAAACGGCGGATTATTCTTCGATTCTTCGATTCCACAAGGTTTTGGTGTAGGTTCCTCCGGAGCGTTAGTGGCGGCCATTTACGACCGTTACTGCACCAATAAGATCTCTGCCAATCCTGAAAAGGCAAAGGACATCAAAGCCCTCAAGCAGATTTTCAGCTGGATGGAAAGCTACTTTCACGGGAAAAGCAGCGGTATTGATCCTACCATTTGTTACCTCGGCCTGCCCTTGTTGATCAAGAGCAAGGACAACCTAGGTACTATTGAGCTTCCCGCTTCGTTGGCAGAAGGCTCAGGCGCGGTGTTCTTGTTGAACAGCGGTGCACCTGGCGAAACCCAGCCCATGGTAGAAATCTTCATGGAGAAACTCAAAGAAGAGGGCTTCCGCAATATGCTTAAGAACCAATTCATTAAATACAACGACGCTTGTATCAAAGCATTCGTCAAAGGCGACCGCACCCCGTTATTCAACAATTTGAAAAAGTTGAGTGCCCTCGTCCTTGACAACTTCGATCCAATGATTCCACAAGGGTTCCACGACCTTTGGCGCGAAGGATTGGAGAGTGAGGAATATTACCTCAAGCTCTGTGGTTCAGGCGGTGGTGGTTTTGTCATGGGCTTCACCCGTGATTACGATAAGGTCAAGTCTAAATTTGAAGGGTTCTCCCCTGAAGTCGTCTACAGATTTTGACAGCACTGAACCGCCGCCGATATTCCCTCCTAAAATTCCTAGCCTTACTTAGCCAAATCCGTTGGTACAACGTGTTATTGCTCCTCATCGGCCAATACCTCGCGGCGCTTTTCGTCTTTGAACCCAGCAACTCGTGGCAAAGCACACTCTCGGATACAGGCACGCACCTGACCATATGGTCTTCCGCCTTCCTACTGGTCTTTGGCTTCCTCATCAACAGCTTTTACGATCTGGAGACCGACACCATCAATAGGCCCAAGCAAACGGCCTTTGAACGATTGGTGAGCCAAAGCACCTCATTACGCATCGCTGTGTTGGCATTGATTGTAGGACTCCTCATGGCCTATACCGTGAGCTGGCGTGGCTTGTTGTTCTATGGATTCTACGCCTTTTTACTATGGTTCTACAGCCACAAGGTCCGCAACATTCCACTGGTCGGTCATTTTAGCGCAGCCATTATTGGCCTGCTGCCCTTCTTTGGCATCAGCGTCTACCATCAATACCTCAGCCTTCATACCCTTGCCTTCGGCGGGCTTATCGGGCTCGCCCTATTCTCGCGTGAGCTGCTCAAAGACCTGCTCATGGTAAAAGGCGATACGGTCATGGGAAAAAGCACCGCGGCCAGTGAGTTTGGAGGTGATCAGGTACGCTTGGCCCTGATCATCAGCAGCGGTATTGCGTGGATCCCCGCCTTCTTCACCCAGCAATGGTTCGGTTTTTATGCCCAGCTAGGCATGCTGCTCATGCTCGTACTCCTGAGCGTGGCCAACACACTCACACTAGGGGCCAAAAGCCTACGCGGATTGCGCTGGGCCCACTTGTGCTACAAAGTGGTCCTGGTGATCGGAATCTTGACTATTCCGTTTCTTTAAACTTATTTGAGAATGTTGAGGATGCCTTCCTTCATGGCAATCTCATCGAACGGCAATCGAACGAGTAGTTTCCATGAGTAGGCGCCCGTCGGCAAGGCTTCCCCGTTAAAGGTCCCGTCCCAACAGTCGTTTTCGTCGGTAGAAGCATATACTACATTGCCCCAGCGGTCGTACACTTGGAAGTCTATGGCTTCAAACCCTACCCCTTTGATCTCGTAACAGTCATTGACCCCATCGTTATTTGGGGAGAAGGCCGTAGGGATGTACAAATAGAAATCTGTTTCCACCGCGACGATCAGCGTGATGCTATCGATACAACCGAAATCACTGGTCACTACTTGGGTGACCTCGTAATCTCCCGGACGCGAGAAGTCGTACTCAAAACTTTCACCAGTGATGACCGTAGAATCCAAATACCACGTCCAACTCACCTCATTTTGAGCCTTCTCATCAAAGGCTACACGAAGCGGCACATATGGATCATTCATGTAGTTGAACCCTGCCGTAGGTCGAGGCATATTGATGGCCAAGGCACTATCGATCAGCAACACCTGACAGCCGTCCGACACACTAAAAGGCACATAAGTAGTGTCCGTCCAAGGTAAAATGGAACGAGGGTTGTTCTGGGTCAAGTTGTCGAGCCAGTAGAAGGTCAATGGATCTTGACCGCCGTAATACACAGGACTCAGCCATGCGGAATCGCCCGGACAAACACGGATGGTATCCTGCTCATACACCATCGGCTCGTAGGCCTTCAGGTACATGTTCTGCTCAAAAATCATCGTGTCCCCACACTCATCGAACATGATGTAGGTGAAGGTGGTATCGCCATCTACTTGGACCCATCGAGAAGGTACAAAGGCACTATCGTTCAGCCAGAAGCCGTCGTAACTCCCTTCGTAAGTAACACTTGTAGTGATTAGTTCCACACTATCACCTGGACAGTCTACGGTATCTGTAGGCGCATTCACCGTAAGGGTCCCGTTGAGGGTATCCTTGTCACGCAGATAATATTCAAAGCGATGCACTGGATAATTATAGCATTCTGTAAACACGTAATCTTGTACAATCACCAACGCCTCATTCGCTTCAGCCACATTATCATCGTATATCCAAAACTCCAGTGTATCCGCAGTTTCATACGGGTCAAGCGTAATGGTATCTGGCAACATAGAGAAATCAACGCCTTCCACAGCCGTACTTAAGACCGTATCCACGAAAATTGGAATCTTCATTTCTACACCCAAGTTTGCCGAGCGCGAGAAGATGATTTCGTTTTTATTACAACCCTCAACCAATAAAGAATCCGTAAATGAATTTCCAACGTTTGTGTTTTGTGTGAAGGCAATCTCCGGCCCTTTGAGTGATTTCTCCTCTAAGAAGACGGCGGAGGTATAAGCATTGTCTAATACATTGGCTAATTTTAAACGTATTGTGTACCAGCCTCCACATTGTACTTTTGCTGAAGCGGTGAATTTATCAGTGTATCCAGGTAAAGTAGTAATACTATTGTTAGAAGAATTAAAAAAGGCGCTATGAGCCACATAATTTGGATTCGCCGACAAACATGTTGAAGCGGAGCCGAAGCCTGTAGGAGAACCTCCATTAATCGTGTTCACCGCTATTGGCACATTGGTTCCGGGTATAGTTGCTATGTTCTTAACAATCGAACCTCCTGTTGGTGCTGTAATTCCATCGATATATGGACCTTCAAGAAAAAAACCAAATACATCGTTGTATTGGGTACAAGTGAATCCTGGATATTCAAAACTTCCAAAGCAATAATTAAAAGCTATCGAATCACTCTGGGCATAAAAACTGAACTCGATTGAAACCATATCATATAATGAACCGCTGGTCTGAAGGGCACTTATTACTGAGCTTAATTCAGAATCTGTAATTGTATTTCCAAACCCAGCTGGACCAGGAGGGCCAGCTTGAATGACCGCATCTGCATTTTGCGCAGCTACCATAACAATACCAGATTGTACTGGGAAGGTTGAATCGTTTGCTTGGAAGTAACCTATTTGCGATGTGTTAGGCTGAGATGTAAAAGTTGGAGACCAAACGTGAGGCATATCATATACGGGAAGATTGGAGTCTACCAACACATTTGCAGCCATCCAGAATGGATTCTGATAATTACCAGCGGTACTCACTGTCATGCTGGGCTGGGCGGTCAATAGGCCGGAAGTACACAATGCTAGGGCTAGTAGGAATTTGCGCATGCCCGAATATAGGAATTTAATTGTAGGTCTTACCTTTGAGGAGAACCCAAAATTTAATCCACTATGAACCCCAAATCTTTTATCGATACGCACAAGGAACGCATGCTCAATGAACTCTTTGAACTTTTGCGCATCCCGTCCATTTCAGCGGACCCCGCCTACAATGACAAAGTGGCCGCTTGTGCCGAACACATTGCAGCACACATGAAGGATTTGGGCATTCAAAACGTCAATATTTACCCCACTAAGGGCCATCCCATTGTCTATGGTGATTTCTTAATCGACCCAGCCTTACCGACCGTATTGGTCTATGGCCATTACGACGTACAGCCGGCCGATCCTATCGAGCTTTGGGACAATAACCCGTTCGACCCCATCATCAAGACCACTGATATTCACCCGGAAGGAGCCATTTTCGCCCGTGGTGCCTGTGACGATAAAGGACAGATGTTCATGCACCTCAAGGCATTTGAGATTCTTCAAGCAGAAGGGGGCGTACCTTGTAATGTAAAATTCATGATCGAGGGTGAGGAAGAAGTGGGTTCCTCGAACCTAGGCCCGTTCCTCTCCGAGCACAAAGACATGCTCGCTTGTGATACCATCCTCATTTCGGATACAGGCATGATTGCCAATGATACCCCGTCCATCACCACAGGTCTGAGAGGATTGAGTTATGTGGAGGTAGAAGTTACCGGTCCGAACCGTGATTTGCATTCTGGATTGTACGGGGGAGCGGTGGCGAACCCGATCAATATTTTGACTCAAATGGTGGCCAGTCTGCACAACGAGAAAGGCGAAATCACCGTAGAAGGGTTCTACGACGGGGTGGAAATCGTTTCAGATGAGGAGCGTGTCTTGATGGCTCAAGCACCTTTCAGCCAAGAGGCCTTCAAGAAGTCCATCGGCATCTCAGATGTGTGGGGCGAAGAAGGGTATTCAACGCCAGAACGTACGAGCATTCGTCCAACTTTGGACGTGAACGGAATTTGGGGCGGCTACATTGGTGAAGGCGCCAAGACGGTCATTCCTTCCAAGGCCTACGCTAAAATTTCCATGCGTTTGGTACCGGGTCAAGATCCAGATGCCATTACGGAGAAGTTTACCCAGCACTTTATCAATATCGCACCGGCGAGTGTGAGCGTGAAAGTAACGCCTCACCACGGCGGTTTGCCTTATGTGACACAATCTACAGATCCAGCGTACCAAAGCGCTTCTGCGGCGTACGAAACTACATTTGGCAAACCAGCATTACCGGTGAGAAGCGGTGGCTCCATTCCAATTGTTGCCTTATTCGAACAAATTTTAGGTGCGAAGAGCATCTTGATGGGCTTCGGATTAGATAGCGATGCCATCCACAGCCCGAACGAGCATTACGGCGTATTCAACTACTTCAAAGGCATTGAAACCATCCCTTACTTCTACCACAACTACGTGAACCAAATGAAGTAAGGAAATGTCCAACGAGCTTCACCTCAGCAAGAGTCTGTACTTGCAACAACATGCGGAAAACCCTGTGCATTGGAAACAGTGGTCGCAGGACGTGTTAGACAAGGCGCAGCTCAAGGACCAATTAGTGTTGATCTCCATAGGCTACTCCAGTTGCCATTGGTGCCATGTGATGGAGCACGAGAGCTTTGAAGATGGCGCAGTGGCGTCGTTGATGAATGCCCATTACACCAGCATCAAGGTTGACCGAGAAGAGCGACCAGATTTGGACGCGCGCTACATGTCGGCCGTGCAACTGATGACCGGGCAGGGCGGCTGGCCTTTGAACGTTATTGCCTTGCCCGATGGCACTCCGGTTTGGGGCGGCACGTATTTTTCTAAAGCGGATTGGAGTGCGGCATTGGAGCAGATTGCCCAATTATGGCACGAGGATCGTGAGACAGTGCTTTCCTATGGGACTAAGATGCAAGAGGGCTTAAAAGAATTGGTCGCAGTGCATAAAAATGGGGTGGCCAACACCTTTACCCCTTCAGACCTCGAAGATGTTCTCGTGCCTTGGATGCGGAGTTGGGATCCGAACTGGGGAGGCAACAATAGGGCACCGAAATTTCCGATGCCCACGAACTACCAATACCTCCTGCAATATGGCATTGTAACGGGTCATTCAGCGATATTGGATTATGTGCATCACACGCTGGAGCGCATGTCATACGGAGGGTTGTATGATAGTGTGCACGGTGGATTTACGAGGTATGCTACGGACCGATTTTGGAAGGTCCCCCACTTCGAGAAAATGCTGTACGACAACGGCCAATTGCTTCAGCTCTATGCCTTGGCACAGCGCCATCGACCGAGCGAACACTACGCCCAAATCCTACGCCAAACTTGGTCCTTCCTTCAACAACACATGGCCTTGCCATGCGGGCTGTTCGGAGCGGCCTTAGATGCAGATTCCCCTACCCCGGAATCCCCTCGAGAAGAAGGTGGGTTTTATACTTGGAGCAAAGAGGAATTGGTCACTGAAAAACTTTGGGAGCAAGAGCACTTCCGAGAGTACTTCGACCTGGGGCCACATTCGGCCTGGGAAGGAAAATACATCCTGCACCGCCCCCTATCCGACGAGAAGTTTTGCGCCAAATTTGAGGTCAGTACAGAAGATCTCAACGCGTTGAAAACCCAATGGTTCGATGCACTCGAAAAGGCCAGTGGAGCGCGTGAGCAGAGTCATCCGAAGCCCGCCCTTGACCCTAAGGCCATCGTAAGCTGGAATGCACTGCTTGTAAGCGGACTAGCGCAGGCACACTGGGCATTGCCGGATGAGGGATTCGATCGTGCCGCGGCCCAATTAGTAGAGCAATTGTGGACCCTCACCTACACCGATCAGGGGCTACATCATCAATACATCGACCAGGCCGGTGGCGAAGGGTATTTGGACGATTATAGCACCTTCGGGCTCGCCTTGTTGGATCTTTTTAGCGTTCAATCTGATGCAACATATTTGGAACGCGCCCTCATTTTGGCCCAAGACATTCTAAAACTATTTCCCGCTGCGGAAGGCATGGCATTTAGGCCGTACGCTCGAGATGTAAAAGAAACTTGGCAACAGCACATAGAAGTGGAAGACAATGTCATCCCTAGCGCGAATGCGCTTTGCGCTCACTTCTTCGCAAGACTCGGCGCGATTACCGGCATCTCAAACTATTTAAAATGGGCCTCCGATGCGCTCCATGGAATCCACGAAAAGGTATTTCGATTTGGGCCCAATTATTCCCACTGGCTCGCCCTCGCCTTACAGGAAGCATTTGGTCACCACGAAATGGTGATCTGTGGCCCAGAAGCAAAAGCATCCGCCCAAGCTTTAGCCGTAGCGCATTATCCTCCTTTAGCACAACTGTTCTGGAGCGACCATACGCGCGACGAAAGTATTTTCAAAGGACGCTTCCAATCCGAGAAAACGCTTTTTTATTGGTGCCAGAACAACGCTTGTGGACTGCCCACCACCTCCACCAAAGAAGCATTATCGCAATGGAAGGGTTAGAGGGCAAGTGCGGATGGTGCTTGGGCAGCAAATTGTACGAGCGCTACCATGACCAGGAATGGGGCAAACCCCTACGCGACGAACAACAAATGTTTGAATTCTTGCTCTTGGAGACCTTCCAAGCCGGCTTGAGTTGGATTACGGTGTTGCGCAAACGTGAATCGTTCCGAGAGGTGTTCCATGGCTTTGAGGTGGACCGAGTAGCCGCTATGAACGAAGATGAGATTCAAGCCGCCCTGGAAAACCCCGCGATCATCCGAAATCAAGCCAAGATTCGGGCAGCCGTGCACAATGCACAATGTGTTCAGCGCATGCACGAGAGTGGCACCACCTTGGTAGAATTCTTTTGGAACTATGTGAATGGCGAGCCCATTTGCAACCAATGGCAAAGCTTGAAGGAATTGCCCGCGAGTACACCGCTGGCAGAACAGATTTCTAAGGATTTGAAAAAGCTCGGGTTTAAGTTCGTAGGCCCCACGGTGGTATATGCCCACATGCAAGCAACGGGCATGGTGAACGACCACCTGCTCCACTGTCCCGCTCGGTAATTACAAGTATTTCTTTTTCGATTTTTCCGCGACAAAGTCTTTCAAATAGAAAGGCTCGAAATAAGCAGTATCCACGGGTGCAAGATTTGGTCCTAGGAAAGTATGCATCGCACTTGCCGATGGAAATGCTGTAGGTGCAATGGTCCAATGCGCTGGCAAAGGCGATAAGAGTTCGGCCATTTTCTCGGCGCAATCGCCTATTACTGTAACACTTTCCTCGCGCAAGTGACCCCAAGACTCATCATCGACAATGACCGCTTCAATAGGGCCACTGGCCTCGAAGCCTCCTGAAACCTTATGCCATACTTGGGCAAAGACTTCATCTCGTCGGGCATCTAGCACTGAGATACAATAATTGGACTCAAAAGAGCTAAAATCGAAACATCCAAGCGTAGGAACGGCGTACATAGGAATGTTCAACGCAAAGGCCAATCCCTTGGCTGTACTGGTTCCTATTCTCAAACCGGTATAAGAGCCGGGGCCTTCGCCAACGATGATGCCCGATAGGTCTTTTGGGATGGCGCCGTGCTCATGCAACAGCTCCTGAATCATCACATGCAAACGTTCACCGTGTACGAATCTATCGCCTCGCTCATCGTGGGCACCAAGCAGCACGCCGTCTTTGAACAGCGCAATGCTGCAGTTTTTAGTCGATGTCTCAATGCCGAGGAGCATGCGTTTATTTTTTCTCTTTGATGCTGGCGCCCTTGAGCAGATTCTTGCTCACGGCACTATATGGACCGGTGATGATTTTAGTAGAATCCTTCAAGCCGCTCACCATAATGTACTCGTCGTCTTGAATACCGCTTTTGACCACCTTCAAACCGGCCTTTGTGCCTTCTGGTAAGAAAACCACTTCGAATTTCTCGTTGGCATCCGTCATCGCCTCTTCGATCATTCGGGCCTTTTCCGTGGTGTCCTTGCGCACGCCTACGGCTTGGATTGGCACAACCAAAGCATCTTTGACTTTGTTCGTGATAATATCTACCGTTGCCGTCATTCCCGGGCGGAATGGATGCGAGCCGTACTGGGTTTTCAATCCTTCATACGATTCATTGAGCACGCGAATTTTCACTTCGAAATTTGTGACTTGGTCCGCGGATGCACCGAGGGCGAGCTTAGCACTATTGGCAATCTCGCTGACCACCCCGCGAAAAGTCTCGCCTAAGAACGCGTCGATCTCGATGTTGGTCGTATCGCCCATCGCTACTTTAACGATGTCGTTTTCATTAACCTCGACCAACACCTCCATGGCATTGAGGTTGGCAATACGGAGCATCTCCGTACCTGTCATGGTCGCTGTTCCAACCACGCGCTCGCCCAATTCAACATCTAATTGGCTTACCGTACCGGTAATAGGCGCGACAATGGTCGTACGTTTTAAATTCTTGTAGGCTTCGTCCAAATTTGCCTCCGCACTCTGCAACTGGTAGCGCGATGCTTCTTCCTGCAACTCACTGACCGAGATGGCCCGTTGTGCCGCATCAAATTCCTGTTCTGAAATGGCGCCTTTTTCGAATAGAATCTGGTTGCGCTTCCACAACTTCTCCGCTTCTACGAGTGCGGCGCGGCTCTGCGCCAAGGCAGATTTCGCGCTATTGACAGCAGCACGCGCACGGGTGATGGCGCTTTCATAGATATCAGGATTGATGCGAACCAGCACATCCCCTTCTTCTACTTGTTGGCCTTCCACCACATTGACCTCGATGATTTCACCGCTCACCTCGGGGCTCATTTTCACCTCGACTTCCGGCTGAATCTTTCCACTCGCTGTCACTGTTTCTATTACCATGCGCTTATGTGCATAGCCTATTTCGACTTCAACGGCGTTATTGTTTCCACCTATCCAACCTTTTTTCTTGGCCAGGATCAATCCTCCGATCAACACGACCGCAACAGGAACCCAAATTTTATAGTTGATTTTCATGAGCTGGAATTATAAGGTGATTTGATTGAACAAATAGAATTCAAGGACTTTAACCTTGAATAAGTAATCGAACTTTGATTGAATCTCGCGGCTCTTTGCGGCAAGGAATTGGTTTTTACTCAAACTAAAATCAAAGGCGCTGATGGTACCGGTTTCAAAGTTCACCTCAGCGTTCTCCAAGGCTTCTGCAGAGGCTTCCGCTGAAATCTTCGAAGCCTCATAGATGGCGAGGGCACCCTTGGCATCCAAATAGGCACGCTCAATCGTTTGACGAACGTTCAACTCTGCTTGAGTTTGATCAATGAGGGCATTGTCCAATTGTATTTTGGCGCGCTGCACCGCACTGTGCGTTTGTCCGCCATTAAACAACGGTATCTGCACTCCCACGCCGAGGAATTGGTTTCGGTTGTCTAAGAGCTGATTCGCTACCGTATAGGCCGTTTGACTGTTTGGGTTCGGGACATTGATTTCTTGCGGCACCTGATCGATGGACCCTGTCAATGGATTCTCAACCAAGGTGTAAGTCGTCAAGGTGTAGTATTCCGTGAAATAGGGCAATCCCTGTACGTAGTTGGAATTCAGCTGTGCCGAGAACGCCACCGAAGGCACACGTGCACTTTGGGCGAGTTTGACCCCATAGTTGGCACTGCTCACATTGGACGCAGCCATTTGAACCGAGGGCTGCTTCTCCACTGCGCTTTCCAAAAGCTCCTCGCGCTGGTATCCCGCCATCGCCGCAGCAGTAAGGTCCACTTCAGGAACGAGGATGTCGAACTCTTCAAAAGGTGTGTCCAATTGTAACATCTGGTACAACATCAACTTGCTCAACAACAATGCATTCTCCGCACTGATTTTATTCCCTTCATCGGTTCTAACCTGGGCAAGGCTTTGTAGATAATTGTCCTTTGAAATTGCACCATTCTCGAAAAGGATTTCCGTGCGCTTCAAACTTTGAGCCGAAGCTTTGAGCTGTCCGTCCGCCACCTCAAGCAGCTGCTGGTTCACCAGAATCTGCAGATACGATGAGGCTATGTTCAGGTACACATTATTGGCCAATTCCATTTGCTGGTACATCGCCGCCATGGCATTCATACGTGCTTGCTGGAGTTGGTACACATTCCTTCCGCCGTTAAACAGGGTCCAATTACTCGATGCCGTCGAACCCAACGTCTGACGAGACCCTGGCTGACGCGTGTTTGTAATAGGATCGATGGTCAAACCAAAATTCCAGTAATACCCTCCGTTGAGATTTAGCGTTGGTAAGAAGGCCAATTTGCTCTGATCTTCATTGATCTCAGCGAGCAGCATATTGCTCTTTCCTCTTTGAATGTCCAAATTATTGGCCTCTGCATGCTCAATACAAGCACTTAGGGACCAAACTTGTTGCGCACTCAATGGAATGGCGCAAACCAGGAAAAAGAAAGACAGGATTTTTTTCATCATCTAAGGGTTGGCGGTCTACCCGAAGATACGACCTATTTAGCGGCTTTTTTAGCGCGGTATAAGCGGTACGCAATGCCGCTGATAATCAAATATGGAAACAACATCAAATACATGATTCCATAGTTCAATCCAGCCCCAAAACCACCATCATTCGCAGATTCAGCCACTGCTTTACACATACTGCACTGTGCATCCGCAACAAAAGGGATGACGAGAAGAAAAAGTAGGATTAGGGGGAACTTACGCATCAGTAATAGGGTTGCATAAATAGATACACCATGACACCCGTCGAAGCCACATACAACCACACTGGGTAAGCGAATTTCACCACCTTCTTGTGGCGCTCTATGTTATTCGTCCACCCGCGGTAGATACTGAGCAATGCCAATGGAATGACGGGGACACTCAAGATGATGTGCGAGATTAAGATGAAGAAGTACACCATGCGAATGGCACCTTCACCTCCAAAACGAGCACTTTCATGTGTCATGTGGTAGATGACATAAGAAATCAAAAAGACGCTACTCAAGACAAATGCCGAGAGCATGAACATACGGTGAATACCGATCTTTTTGTTTTTGATTGCGATACCCGCAAAAACCAATAACACAAAGGTACTCCCGTTCAATACCGCATGGAATAATGGCAAACTGCTGAGTTGGCTATTTTCTTCAATACCCATGGCAGCCTTCCAGGAAGCCGGCATGATCATCAATAATGCTACAGCCACAGGGATAAGAACACTCACAATAGTGATGGTTCTCATGATTGTTTTTTCTGAGTTCGTATTACTCATCTTTTGCGTTGTGTTTGTCGCGCTCGTATTCCGCGATTAATACTTTAATGTCGTCTTCTAGGTCATTGAGTTGGGTTACCTCTAAAACATCATAAGAACCTACAATGTTCCCGAGATCATCCGTACGGCTTCTAATGTGTCCGTCCCAGTCCACCAAAATGGCGCTGGTACTATGTAAAAATCCACCCTCTGCCGTTTGATCCTCGAAGGCGTTCAAGTACACTCCTTTCGCCAAATCATAAATAGCCTCTTGGTCACCCGTGAGGAAGGTCCATTTGGAGGTGCTGTAATTACGCTCTTGTTGGTATTGATTAAGCTTTGCCGGTGTATCTTTTATAGGATCGACGGTGATGCTAACTAATTTAAATTGGTCATACCCCCTGAACCTTTTCTCAATTTCGTTTAAATGGAAATTCATCGCAGGACAGATGGTCGGGCAGGTCGCAAAGAAGAAACTCAACACATAGATGTTAGAATCCAACGATGCGCGATTCACGACACTACTATCCACATCATACAATTCGAAATTTGGAATGCGGTAAGCAACAGTATCAAACTCGCCATCCAACTCCACTACTTCCTCCGGACCTACATAAACAAGCGTTTGGAAAAACACCTCACTCTGGCCGTAGACAAAAAAGAGATAAAGCAACGCGGGCAGCACTAATACACTGATTAGTACTGCCCGGTTGAATAGGGATTTATTCGCCATTACTGAAACAAGTATGAACCTTCAGTCAGCAAGATAAAAGTCAAATACGGAATGAGAATTAGCGCTGGCAAGTACAATACATACTTCATCGCTTTGTTCTCAAACTTAACGTGCATGAATACCTGAACAATGTACGCCGCCTTAACAATGGTCAAGATGATGAACACGTAGTTCAAGATAGAAGTACCGAACAATTGAGTCAACATGAATTCAGGTTTGACAATACCTAGAACAACCTCAACTGTTGTGATGATTAATAGGATCCAGAAAATTTTCCAAATCCACCAAGTTCCTTTATGATCTGCCATGACGGTATACTTTTTTAGACTAGATAGAAGAATGTAAATACGAATACCCAAACAAGGTCAACGAAGTGCCAGTACAAACCGACCTTCTCTACCATGCGGTAATGGCCTCTACGCTCATAGGTTCCCAACAAAATGTTGTAAAAAATCACAAAATTGATCACAACTCCAGAGAATACGTGGAAACCGTGGAAACCTGTGATAAAGAAGAAGAAGTTCGCAAACTGCTTTCGACCATACTCATTGTGGGTCATGTTCGCACCTTGTACGATATCGCCTTGCTCTAAGAAATTCACTGAAGCAGCGTGGTCAAATTTCTCACCTGCCTTTCCTGGTTCTTGAAGATAGTAGGCTTCATTCGCTTTCAAAGCAGCCAACACCTCGGCTTTAGTAAAAGTCTCACCGTGGTTACTCGCATGGCCATTTTCCATACCGTGTACCAGTTGGCTGAAACTCAAACGCTCACCTTCTTCGTTGTATACGTGGAGAATTTCTGCATGATCTGTTTCGACAGCACCGCTATCACCTGAAATGAAGTGATACCACTCCCAAGCTTGAGAACCTACGAAGATCAAACCTCCGATAATGGTCAACAGCATCCAGTTCGTCACTGCACCACGGTTCATTTTTTCACCTGCATTTACAGCCAATACCATGGTTACAGAAGACATGATCAAAATGAATGTCATCAATGCAACGTAAAGCAATGGTTGGTCGCCTTCGATTCCTGGGAAGTGCGTGAACACGTTCTCAGCGATAGGCCAAGTTTTTTCATACTTGAAACGCATCAAACCATAAGCAGTCAAGAATCCTGAGAAGGTTAATGCATCAGAAAGCAAGAAAAACCACATCATTAGTTTTCCATAGCGAGCTCCTAGAGGTCTAGAGGCACCGCCCCAGTGGTTTTCTTCCTTCATTTCAGCGGTCGAAGCCATAACGGATAGTTTTCAAAGTTTGAGCAAATTTAACGCATAACGCTTAAAAAGACATACAAATACACCCACAATAGGTCTACAAAATGCCAATAAATAGCCGTGAGGTCAACACCATGGTAATCCTCTACGGTATAACGTCCTCTTAATGAGCGAATAAGTGTTCTAATCAAGGCTATAATTCCACCCAAAACGTGGGCAGCATGGAAGATAAAAATGGCATATACCCATGAGCCAGAAGGGTGTGATTGTGCCCCAGCGAAAATGATGTTCTCCGCCATTAATTGGCCCCAAGCTTCCGCCTGTAACCACATGAAGAGGAGCCCTAAAATCAGTACAGCAGCCAATGAAGGCGTAAGGATTTTTGCATTCCCTTTGCTGAAGGCGCGCTTGCCCCACCAAAAAATAGCCGATGATAATAGCATTACGATGGTGCTGTACATGAACGCTGGCGGCAACGCGAAGGTGATCCATTGCTCATTCGCAACCAACGTAGTTCGACTCACGACGTACCCTGAGGTCATGCCAGCAAAGGCCATAATAATGCTACCAATGCCTATCCACAATAGCGGCTTTGAAGCTCTCTTTCTTTGTTGTTGAAGCGTTTCCATTAAATAAATCGGTCAATGATATAAATGATCTGCATTCCAGTGAGATAACCAATGCTACTGAACATTAGTTTTCGGGCCACTTTATCTTCTCCATCGTTGAGCAGTGCAAATGCTTGACGCAACACCCACAATCCAAGTGCCCCAACCAATACCGCGCCCACAGGCGACAAGGTCAATTCGCCAGTAATACCAAAGGCCGGCAATACCCCTACGGCGATCATCCAAAGGGTATAGACGATGATGAACAGTTGCGAACTGCGGTCCTTATGTCTCGATGGGAGGAGGTAATATCCTGCTTTGGCGTAATCATCATAGGAGAACCAAGCGATGGCCCAGAAATGAGGGAATTGCCAAAAAAACTGCTGTGCGAAAAGCGTACCCGTTTCAATATCAAAATCATTACGAGCCGCAACCCAACCCAGCATATATGGAATAGCTCCTGGGAAGGCGCCGACGAACACCGCCATGGGCGTTCTCGCTTTTAAAGGGGTATACACCACCGCGTAGAGCACGACACTCAAAGCACCGAAATATGCCGTCATTGGATTGATATAGTACAAGGCACTGAGGCCGATCAGCAACAACACCAATGAGACCATCCAAGCCTGGCGCATGCTCAAAGTACCCAATGGCAAAGGACGATTCTTCGTACGATTCATCAATGCATCGCGGTCCTTTTCATACATCTGGTTTAACGCATTCGAAGCCGCCACCACAGTGATTCCACCAATAATAAGGAGGATGAAGTGGGTCCAATTGAATGTCGTAAAACCAAGAATATATCCAGCCACCGAAGAAAACACTACCGAGGTACTCAGGCGAAGTTTACCTAGGCGAATGACCTCCTTGATAAAGGAAGTCTCTATAGATGTGGTGAGTGTATTAGGGGACATCATGGGGTGCAAAGATACTACCTGAAAAGGGAATCAGTAAGCACTAGAGCACGATAAAATGCGGGTTCAATAAGTTCTCTTTATTGTACTGTAATGGGGTGCGCTCATCCTTAGTGACCATCTGGAAACCAGCCGCTTCCACTACTGCCTGCCCAGCTGCGGTATCCCACTCCATGGTAGGCGCAAAACGCGGATATACATCTGCCAATCCTTCCGCGACCATACACATTTTTAGACTCGAACCTTTGCTCATGATTTCCACCGTACCATGCTCTTGGCGGTATTGCTCTAAGAAATCCGAAGTCTCCTCGTTCATGTGAGATCTCGAACCTACTGCTGTAAAAGGTCGATCCATAGCTACTGGTAAGGCAATGCCTCCATCGAGGTCGCTTTGGGTCAGTGTAGCACCCGCATCGAATTGGTATTTCTTGGCTCCTTGGCCCACTACACCTAAATAAAGTTCTCCGGTTACAGGCACATATACCGCACCCAATACAGGGGCACCGTCTTGAACCAATGCGACATTCACAGTGAACTCGCCATTGCGTTTGATGAACTCCTTCGTTCCATCTAGAGGATCGACGATCCACATGGTGCTAATGTCCTTTCGGTCTGCATATTCCTTGTGCTTGCCTTCCTCACTCAACACCCAATAGCTCGTCTTATTCAAGTGCTTCATAATGGCGGCATTGCTTTTCAAGTCCGCTTGGGTCAAAGGGCTATCGTCACCCTTGATCTCTACTTGAGTTTCTTCGTTGTTGTATACATCAAGAATGGCGGCACCGCCGTCCAACGCTGCCTGGGCAGCAATAAACTTTTTTGTTTGGAGGTCTATAGACATGATGGACTATGTTCTAAAAACAAAACCCGGGCAACGCCCGGGCTCTGAAGGAATTCTTTTGATTATTGCAATCTCGCGTTGATCGGCACAGTGTACTGCATACGTACAGGCTTACCGCGCTGTTTTGCCGGGGTAAACTTGGGCAACAACTTGATCACACGAATGGCCTCATCATCGATGAGCTTATCCACTCCACGTGCAATAGTAACATTGCTCACTTTACCGTTTTTCTCAATAACGAAGTTCACATAAACCTTTCCTTGAATACCCATTTGACGGGCCAATTCTGGGAAGTCAAACTCTTTACCGATGTGCTTCATGATGTTTTGGTTGAAACACATGAATTTCTCATCTTCAGTGGCCATTTTTTCACAACCTGGATAGATAGGCTTGTTCTCAACAACCGCGAAATTAAAGATTTCATCCTCTTCCTCTACGACCTCGACAATTTCAATGATATCACTTTCATCAGTTTCCGTAGATTCGAATTCAACCTCTTCAATCTCCAAATCATCTTCCACAATCTGAATTACCTCTGGCGGTGCCGGAGGAGGTGGCGGAGGTGGCGGAGGTGGCGTACGGTTAGTAATGATGGCGATTTCATCTTCATCATCGTATGACATGGTACCCAAATCACCAGGGCCGCTTTCGTATGACTTAAGCTCTAAAAAGAACAAAGTCATGGCAAGCGAAGCAGTCAAACCGATCAATAAGAAGAAACTCTTCTTATTTTCCGCATCTGCTTTTGTTGTCTTTCTTGTTTTCATGAACTCGAACTATTGAGGCGCTAAAATAACTAAAAGTATCGGTCGCGCAATATCAAATTAGGGTCAATTACGGGTAAACATAACGGGTACAACCATGCTCACCGGAGCAGCCTCTCCATCCACAGTCCCTGGACGAATGGGATCAGGTAGAGTACGCATCGCACGCAATGCTTCTTCCTTGGCCAAATCATCATACGAACGCAGGTTGTTGACCTCAGCTAAATGACCCGAAGTGTCAAATTTTAGCTCGACAAATACCTTTCCATTTTCTTTCAGCCCTTCCGGCCATTTCAGCTCATTCATCAGGTGATTCATCACAAATCTGTTGAAGCAAACCTGTTGCGCGCTTTGATCGCCTTGAATGTGTTTGCAAGTTTCGAACACTGGCAAGGTCTGGGTCTCATGGATAAGATCGGCAGACTGTGCCATCAAAGGCAATGACAATGATAAGAAAGCCGATGCTAGAAGGGAACGAATGAACATGCGTTTAGAACTTTACGTTAATGGGCAAAATATACGACATACGTACGGGCTTTCCATTCATTTTGGCAGGAGTGAATCGAGGCAGTGATTTTACCACGCGCAACGCTTCTTCCGCGATGAGCTCGTCTTCGCCACGAACGATGGTGGCATTGCGTACTTCGCCGTTCTTTTCAATGATAAATTCGACAAAAAGCTTTTCGCCACGGCTGAATTGAATCATGCGTTCGGTCACCTCAAAATTCGAAGAAACATAGGCCATCAATTGGCTATTCATACAAGCATATCTTTCGTCGTTAGTCAATGCCTCTTCGCAACCCGCGAATACTGGCATGCTTTCGACTTGTGTAAAAGTGAACACCTCTATCGGATCAGGATCAACAATTACTTCTAGTCCATTATCTATGGCGGTCGTAGTCCACTCAGTAACGAGATTTGGCAAGGTTGCATTGTTATCGATTACTGTGAACTCGTTCGGGTTGAACTTTGGCATGGTCTTAGGCTTCGAAGGAGCCTCCGGTGCACGCATTACCGTCACAGGTACAGTCCAATCAATTTCTTCAGTGAATACACTATCATCACTGAAATCTGGCATTTCAGCTTGGGCAAAGTTTATTTCAAAAGTAGTGTACACCGTTAGCAAAGACAGGGACAGTCCGACCAAGAAAAACAATGGTCTTTTTGCTTCGAGCGTTGAGGGGTTAGGTTTGGCATTTCTCGTTTTCATAACCAAGTGATTTAAGGGGTTCACTTAGTCTACTCAAAAAACTATGCCAAGAATTTATGCAGGAATCGGCTCCCTACAATTGCAATGATTGCACCGCCGGTGTTGGCCAGAGCATCTAGGACATCTGCACTGCGGCCGAAATTCATAACGCCTTGAAGGAATTCTAAACCTACACCGGATGCAATCGCGAAAGCCCAATAAAAAGCCATCTTGCGACGGCTTACCGGTTTTTGATATGCTCTAGAAGTTCCGAAGTACAAGAGGACCACCCAAGTGAAATAGAGCACACCGTGCACCAATTTATCTGAGACATTCAACTCCCATCCTGGGTCGAGGTCTTGAACCGGCGCGAGGCTCAGGTAGATAATTAAAAAGCCCCATGCAAGTGCTGGGGCTCTATATATCCAAGGATTGCGCATGGCTTATCCAAGCATTGCTTCGTACGCAGCGGCATCCATAAGGCCGTCCAATTCTGAAACATCCGCAATTTTAATTTTCACCATCCATCCATCGCCGTACGGATCGTCATTGACAGATTCAGGAGCATCTTCCAATGCCTCGTTGAATTCCAAAACTTCACCACTTACTGGCAAAAACAGGTCTGATACAGTTTTCACTGCCTCAACTGAACCGAACACTTCGTCTTTATCCAAAGACTCTCCTTCTGTATCAACATCAACGAAAACGATATCACCAAGCTCGCCCGCAGCGAACGCTGTAATACCAACATAGGCTTCATCGCCTTCAACGCGGATCCACTCGTGGTCCTTTGAGTACTTTAAGTTATCTGGAAACTGCATATGCATTTTTTTTGGGTTCAAATTTAAGTCCAATTTTATTCTCTTCTCCCCTATTGCGAAAGATTAAATCTAAAGGCCACACCGGCATTTGTATTTAACGTCGGGAAGGCATTAGAAGTTTTGAATTTACTGACCGTTTGGTCGTAATATAATCGGGCCGTCAACTTAGGAGATAACATATAATCCGCGCTGGCTTTGAGCGACCAAATGCGCTGTCCGGCAGTGATTTGATCCACACCTTCCTGGATGCGACGAATCACCGTGGCATTATCTCTCAAGCTGAAGTCCAACTTCATATCAAGATTTGAAGTGATTTTTTGTCTTCGACCGTCACTTACAATAAAGAACGAAACGTCTTTAATGATGTAACCCGTACCGAGCACGAATTCGTACCCTTTAGTATCGGTCATTTGGTTGTTAACCAAGCTCAAGTTCAATTGGCGGTTCCGCTTGATATCTAGGCGCAAACTTGCCTGATTTTTCATTCGAACATTTAAACCGACAAAAGGACCAAATGTCTCAGAAATGCTGACTTGATTGATTTGCATTGGGCCGAGGAAATCGCCGTTGGTATTTCTAATATTATTGGGCGGCTCTCCATTCTGGATGCGTTGCTGAAGCAACATGTTGCTCTGGAAGCTATTCATCGTGTACAAGCTCTTGTAGCTGTGGGTCAAGGTGAAACTCTGGAAGTTTTTCTTGAACCAAGGGATGTTCATGAGCCCGTTAAAGTTGAGATCCCAATTCGGCATTGGTATTGTCGGCCTTCCATTCATCTCAATGGCCTTAGGATCACGACCAGAATAGGCAGCTAAAAAGGCAGGGATGAGTACATCCGGATTGTTGTAACTGTAACCGTCATAACCTTCGCGCGTTCCAGTGGTGTCTTGGGCGGCGGTGATAAAATTGGCTACATACATTGGATCATCAATGGCACGTTGCGTTGCTAAACGCTCAGAAATGACGTTGCGATGGGCTAAGAAAGTTTCGTAGACCTGAGAGTACGAATTCGAATCCATCGGCTCAAAAGCGCTTCCTATGGACAAGAAGGAGATACTGAAATTCCCCATATCCATTGGATTGAAGTGATAATAACCTTCCGCTAAACCGAGCGTGGTATCCTGCAATGGATCGTGGAATCTGAAGATCGACGTGTTGTTTAATCCATAAACCTTTGTCGCTGTAATTTGAAGTCTAATGTCTTTCCAAGGTTCAACCACAGCACGAAAATTAAGGTTTTCGGAAAAGGTTTTTTGGAATTGATTCGGTTGCTTTGGGTTCTTAGTCAACCAACCCAAATCCCCCGCTTTAGCGGTAATATCTTCCTGCGAACCGAACACAAAGCCAAGGCCAGGTGCCAATACATTACCTGGATCCATTCCGAAGTAGACCGGATTTGTGATCACCCCAGGCAATAAAGTACCGTTGGTTTGAGAATAGGTCAAGGAAGCACTGCGAACCATCATTGCGACTCGGGCAGCACCCAATAGGATCTTGGGATCTTTTTTCTCCTCCTTCTCTTCTTTACCCTTGGCTGCGCCTCGTTTAGGTGGGGCACCACGGCGGCGAGCTTGCGGCGTGGGTCGTGCGCCCTGATTGGCTTTGCGTAAGAACGGGACTTGGTTGTAGAAGTTGACGAAGTTGGCGTTCCCGTTGAATTGAATCGAATTTGAATTTTGAGCTCTGTTTCCGAAGTAAATGTCCGGATTGTTCTGTGGGTTCAATGCGGAAGTGGAGTTCGTAGTCCAATCGTAATTCGCAGAATAACGCAAGCTAGTGGAGGTAAAGTCCATAAATGGAAGCTTGCTGAACGGAATCTGCCAGTTCAAATTCATCGTTTGGTGGAAATCTGTCGGACGTCCTAAGGTTGATAGTCCCGCTATAATAGTATCGCGATTGGCTTGAGTTTTTGGATCTCCAGGCAATTCATCTATACGACTCATCGCTTGAGCATTATAGTCTAACTTCAACCCTCGACTCAGGTCGTATGCAACATCGTACATACGTTTTGCAGTCAATGCTTTATTGTAGGTTACTGGAAGCTCGATTGTTGGATCAAAAGTATTTCGCATTTGCATCGTCGCCATTTGTCTTTTGATCTCCGTTCTCATGGTGACTTTTGATGGCAAATAATAGAAATTAAAATCTCTTATTAAGGCCAATTGTTTATTTGTTACTGAAGTCTTGAAAGGCTGAATATTTTTCGGGCGATTTTGGAAGTTATAATTCAAAGAAGCCGTATGCATGAAGCGGTGGTCGCGCACAATGTTGATGTTGCGCTTCTCGCTCTCGGTGTAGGCATATGAGGCGTTGAAATTTGTGATGTTGAGCGGAGAATTGGCCCAGAAATCACCTTTGGATTTACCGCCGCTTTCTTTGCCGCCTTCCATGCCTTTAGGGCCAAGAGGAGCCGGTCTTCCGGCACCACCCACAGCACCGCCTTTTTCCTTGCGAACGTTGGTGAAGTTGATACTCTTACGCATCTCGTATTCTTGTCCAGCAAAACGCAGGCTATCCCTTTCTGCTTGAGAATTCGTCTCGGCTAGTGCCCTATTAAATTCGATATCTGGATCTAACGGATTGAACTGAGGTGATTTAAAATTTTCGCTAAAACTGAAGAACATAGGCAGTTTAACACCTAATTCTGATGGCAGCACCTTATCCAGATTAATATTACTTTGAATACCATATGAGCGCTCGGCAAATTTGTTTCGTTCGTTGACCGTTTGATCGATGGAACCGAATCCGACAGTGCTAACTGTACCGGTGAGATTTACATTGGCAAAATCGGCAAGTTTGGCGCTAGCCGTCGCCGTTGCTGCCCATCCACCTCTGTTATCGAAGTCGCTCAAACGCAATTCGTTAACCCAAATTTCTGCACACTTATCGAGACCATCATCTCCATCGGTAGCTGTACGTTTTTTAGGGTTTCGAACACCAATTAAAAGTGTTCGAACATTGCTGATATTTGGAGCCCCCACTACACTTAAAGTAGTCCCCTCAGGGGTGGTCACCGAATATTTATTAGTCAAACTCAGCGTAGGATCCGTCTCCATAGCTGCATTTCGAGCAAGTTTTAAGGTTTTCAAATCCTCAAATACCAAATCAATATTATTGCCCGATGGCCAGATATCTTCGGGCAGCACGGCGCCCCATTCGGAAACGCGCATCGGTACCTCGTACTCGTAGTAGTTGCCGTTGTAATCGGACCCTAGGCGAACAAAAATGCTCAAATCACCGTCCTCAAGATTGTCGAAATCGCCGCCGCTTTCCACGTGGACAAACATCTTCAGACGTTTGTACATCCGCATATCAAAGTTAAAGTTGCGGAATACTGCGCGGGCATCGCCGTCTTTTAATCCGCACACTTCGAGCGACATACTCTGCTCGTTCTGCTGAATGATTTGGGTACCGCCGTAGACTTGCTGGCGCTCAATATCCGGTGGCAATACGTACGGGATAGGAACTCGACCTCCGTTTTCTTCTAGGTTGACTGCATTCACGTTGAAGCTGGTGCCGTCGTTTTCGTCCACGGGTACGTTTTCACGAATGTCGTCGAGCACGAATGGGAATCGGCGCCACTCGCCACGGACGAGTTCAAGTTTAGCGAAACGGAGAACGATCGGATCGTCAAATTCCGTGAGGAACATGCGCATGAATCGAATCGAGCGGAAATCTGTGATACCGCCCACTTTCTTCTGTGGTTGGAAGACCGGGATTTTGAATTGAATCCAGCGGGTCGGGCGAGTCATCCCGTTCGGCAGAGCATGGCTGTTCGTTTCGTAGATGTCCGCCACGAAGTTTTTACCCACCACTAAATCTTCCGGGCGCATGGATACGCGGTATTGGAAATAGCTTTCAGTCTTACTCAAGGTCTGGTCGCGGTTCGCATCCTCCTTATCCGGCACGTTGGTGGCCGAGGCCGGTGCGCCGTTGATGGTTTCCGTACCACTGTTGCCCTCTACCCCGTTGAAGTTGTAGTAACGGCGTAGGATATCGGCCGAGACATTGTCGAGTGAATCGCCACGGTAGTACACGAAATTATCCGCATTTGGATCGCGGAAGGCTCGCTGATAGGCGGCTGTGTTTGTCCCGTAGGCTGTAATGATGCGTTGGAGGTAAGAGCTACCCCCGGCTGCTGGTGACCACACACGTTCTTCAGTATCCGTCAAGGCATCAAAACCCACATCCTGAGCCTCACGAGCCCCTGCAGTATTATCAAAGAACTCGGTGATCGGCTGAATTTCGCTCAATAAGCCCCATTGGGTAGAATCCATCCCAGATTTATCGCCGTCTGCAGGAATACCATTTTCGAAGCTTTGACGCCCATCCTTGAGAACATCCTCTGAAACGCTACCTAGGTTGAAATACAGGTCCCCACCGTCCGGAGCATTGTCATTATCGTAGAATGGGTCCATCACCCAGAATTGGATGAACTCAATATTTTGCTCCTCGAAGTTGTTGATTTGGAGCGGACGCATAATTCCGGCCCAACGCGAAGAAGGATCGACCAATTTTCCATCCGAATCAATCCCTTGACTAATACCTGCCAAGCCTTCGACGTCAAAGTTATAAGGACCGCGCTCCGCAGGATAGTACGCTAAATCGAACATTGCCAAGTTGCGCGCCTCGTTCGTACTCAAACTATAATTTGGGAACACCTCTTTCACTAAGACCTCTCGCATGCGCTGGTCAGAGGTGATTTCAGGGTCATTGCGAATATTATCAGGTACACTCGCCCCTCCCGTGTAGAGGGATGGATCAATAATATACCAAGCCAATTTCGCTCTGTTAAACCCATAAGCCAGGTCGTTGTTGAGCGAACTTTCTGGGAACAACCCATCCTGCTTGGCAGGGGTCGAAGCCAAGTTCCAAGCGGTAAAACTGCGCAAGTCAATGGTGGTCTGCGAGCTTTCGAAATCATCGAGGTAGGTGGTTTCCGCACCTGTAATGCGAATACCACGAGGGGATCCCGGAATGAGGTGGGCGAATTCACCTTTAAATTGCAGCTGTGATTTTTCTTTCGTCTCAATGAACGGCAAGGCATCCACAAATCGGGTGAGGTATGGCGCCTCGTCACTGTAGTTGGTATTCATCCCCCAGATGGTGTTGGAGATAGGCTCGTCGCCAATATTTACCTTCTGCGTCAGCGGTCTTTCGGTCAAGTGCAACCAAGTCCCACCAATGTTCAAATGCTCATTGACCTTGTGATCAATGTTGGTCCCATAGAAGGTCTTGGTTTGAACGTTGAAGAGCGTGTTATTTTCAAAGCTCACTTTGATGGGCGAGCCTGAATTTAGTACTCCCTCATTGATAATGCGGACACGACCCAATGAGTAATCCACCGTGTAATCTTGGTTTTCCGTGAGTGTTCGCCCGCCTGCCGTTACCGTCACCGAACCTTGCGGAATATTGAAGGCTCCTAGGCTGATCTCCGACCCGCTTGCGCTCTTGTATTGTCCGCGTAAGATGAATTTGTTGAGCTGGGTTTGCTCCTGAGCTCGGAATCTGGTACTATCGTATAAGGCCTGATAAACATAGCGATCACGCGCTTTTTCCGTATCCAATTTCTCATACAGGTTAGACCCAAAGGGCTCCACCACCGGAAAGATGATACGGCCGCGCTGCTGGTCAATGGTCGTCCCAGGCACAAAGTCGAAAATCCCATCCGGGAAAGGGTCATTGTTGGTATTTAATCGATCCAATTCCATTACCCCAATGAGCAACGTATCGCTTAGATTCCCGTCCGGCAAGAATGGGATAGGCACCCCAGTTTCATCGTTCATGTAGAGGATGTCCATGTAGAAATCCTCGCGGTCCAACTGGTACGCATTCAAGGCATAGATGTTTTTCATCATCAAGTCCCACGTCGGCATACGCACATCCAACACCGTACTCTTGAGGAGCTTCAGGATCAACGTTTTCGGCGGCGTCACCCCATCGTTCGAAAATTCCCCGACCTGGTAGGTGCGGCCCGCGGCGGTGTATTGGAAGGCGACGGCCAAAACCTCATCTTGATTTAAGGCTTGATTAAGGGTGATGTAGCCCAATTGCGGATGCACATTGTATTGATTCGGCTCCAATTTGCGCGCATTGGCCAATTCTACATATTCCCGTGCCTCCAAAAATCCGGAGCTGCTCAAATCTTGATTCGCCGTGGCAATATCTCGCACCCCAGGAATATCCGATTCCAAGACCAACGGGTCGAGTCGGTTGTTAGCGTTGTTCGGGAATCCCTCTAAATTCACATTCCCACCCGGGAAGATGCTCACCCCTGGCAAGCCTGCAGTATCGTTTCTATAGGCGTAGCGCTCGTCCGACCCCAAATCCATGAAAGCCACAATATTGCGAAGGTTTTGCGTCGCACTGCGTTCGTTCGTCACCCAAACCTCAACTTTAGTGAGCTGTACCGGCGAGGTAATCAGCGGCAGGTTTTCGAGGTATTCTTCGTAGTGTTCACGGAAGAATTGGCTCAAGAAATAGTGGCGGTTTGCTTCGTACTCATCGCCCTGTATGTAGAACTCGGTCGTGGTTCCCCCACTCTGCACATTGATGCTCTGGCTTTGCGAACGCTGCTCGGAAAACACGGTGGTGACCATGGTGTTCCCAAATTGGAATTGGCCCTTCAAGCCAAATAAACTCTGCGCACCCGTGATTAAGCTGCTGTTGAGCGGCATGTTGATGTTCCCCATCTCCAGACGCTTGATGATATCGTCTTCCTCCCCTTCGAAGTCCAATTTCATTTTGTTATCAAAGGCGAACGTAGCTTCCGTATCGTAGTTGATGCCCAACTCTAATCGGTCCCCAATTTTACCCTTTACATTCATCTGAATGCGTTGGCCAAAATCGAAAGCGAAGGTCTTTTGGTTCCGAACAGGAATGCCAGGATTTTGAACGTACTGGTACTTGCCTCCAAAACGGATTTCTGCCATCCCCTGCGGGCGAATTTCCACGATATCACTTCCAAAGACTTGGCCCAAGGCCTCGTTACCTGTCTGAATCTGCGGCACTAAGCCTGCATTATCCCGCGGACTATCGCCACTGGCGTTGTACAAAGCACTCTTGTTACCAAAGTAATCTTGCTCGCTTTGGCTGTACATATACTGACGGTACTGATCCGTCGTCCATACCTCAGGGGTCATGAACAATACATCGCCATAACGTCGGTACACTAGATAATTCCCTGTAACAGGGTCGTAGATAATCTCGCGCTGGTAATTGGCCGGATCTGGTAAAGAAAGGCTAACCGTGCTCCCCGTGGAAGTCGTATCGTTAGCGTCCTGAGCAAACGAAGGCACCGCCCACAGCAAGGCTGCGGCGAACCAAAAGAAATGTAATCGTTTACCCAAGGTGCGTTTCATTACAGCATTTGGAGTGCTTGACGGACCAATTCTTCCGTCGTCGCATTTGGATTCGACTTGAGTAATTTATTCAAGATATTTTCAGTCTGCTTGGCGGTAATGCCCAATGTGGTAAGGGCCGCATGAGCCTCTGCACGAGCGCCACCCGAAGCGGCCACCGCACCTTCACCAGCCACCGCCGTCTTCGCCACCTTATCTCTTAAATCAATCACGATACGCTGAGCCGTTTTAGCCCCAATGCCTTTGACCCCTTGTAGCGTGTGTGCATCCTCACTCATGATGGCTTGTTCCACCTCGTGTGGGGCCAAAGAACTCAAGATCACGCGTGCCGTATTGGCCCCTACCCCACTGACACTGATGAGTAATTCGAACAACGCTTTCTCGCGCTGAGTACTAAACCCAAACAACTGCTGGGCATCCTCGCGCACTAAATGGTAGGTATAGAGCAAACCATTGGACAATGGTTCAACATCTGCGTAGGTATTCAAAGAAATCTGTACATCGTAACCCACTCCGGCACAATCCACGACCACCTGAGTGGCGCTTTTCAGTACAAATTCTCCTTTGACGTAATAGATCATAATTACTACTGGTCTTAATCTATTTCAAACGAATTATTGAGGCTTTTGGTATATCCCTAAACGAAAAAAAGCCGCGCACGGCGCGGCCTTCCATCAATCAAAAATCTTAATTTCTAATAATGAGTTTTTTAAACGACGAACCGTCCACACTGTAGAGGTACACTCCGTTGCTCAACTCTGCCACCGAGATAACATTCTTTCCTGGATTCAAGGCTTTGGTTTTCACCAAGGCGCCTATGGTATTATAAATGACCAATTGGCCACTCTTAGATGTTTCAACTGTGATATAGTTGCGCGCCGGATTGGGATACAACTTGTCCGCAGCAATTTGCACATCAACTGTACCCATTGTTGGTCCCGCAGAGATTTGCACCCAAACGCTCAAGCTATCACTTGGATCCTTACCGTTGTAAAACACGTAACGAGTACTGTCTATACAAGTGGCGTTGGTCGTAGGCGAGTACACGTGACCGCTAAAGTCATTCTTCTCGTCACCGGCCAAAATGCTCACATAACCAATGCTGTTATCGACATCAGCACCGTAACAGTAATCCCAGCAGAAGTAAGCACTATCATAGGCACAAGTAGGGTTGTTGTACGCACGACGCACATACACCTCCAAATCTTCTGAACTCGTATTCTTGACTTTAATATGGAATCCGTAATCCGCTACCGCTGTAGAATTCACTTCCACCACTGTATCTTGTTCGACTACAGAGAGAGATTGTGCATTGGCATTCATGGCGAAAGCAGAGAAAAGGACAAGGTATAGGGCTTTTTTCATGGGTCACTATTTAATGCTCAAATATAACGAACCCTTTTCACAACGCAACTATGCTCAATTCCACTCTTTTTTATTAAATTTCCACTTTCAAAAACACAAATGCATGAAAAAAATTTTACTATCCTTAGCCGCCTTGTTCGCTGCAACAACTGCATTTGCACAAGGCCAGAGCACGATTTATTCGTGGGACTTTAACAATGGTATGCCTACAGGTTGGTCTCAAGTGACCAACGCCAGTGACGGCGGTTTTATCGCTGGCTCAGCATCTACGTTGAGCTCTCAGTATTTCACCATTAACGATCCAGGCTCAAATATCTTGGCCACGAATGATGATGGCTGTAATTGCGATAAAGGCGATGAGTATCTTATCACAGAAACACTAGATTTGAGCAACTACTCAGTTTTGCACGTAACATTCAAGAGCTTCTTTTACGGGGCAACATATCAGGGCGCAGTAGAAGCTGCCGAATTCTTGTACTCTACTGATGGCGGATCTTCTTGGACTTCTTTGGCAGATATTGTTCCAGGTGCGGATTGGACTGCTCAATGGATCGATGTAAGTGCTGCTTGTGGTAATAGCAACGTACAGTTTGCTTTTAACTACCAGGACGGTGGTGGTTGGTTGTATGGTTTGGGAATTGATGACTTTGCCATCTTCGCTCCTTACAACTTCGATATGGCTGTTGAATCTTTGGACATGTTCAGCACAGTTGGTTTGAACAACGCCCCTTTCACTATTGAAGGAATCATCAAGAACTACGGTGGTACAACTATCTCTTCATTGACGCTGAACTACTCGATCAATGGTGGTACTGCAGTAACCGATAACCTTTCTGGTTTGTCGATCCCTCCTTACGGAACCTACAGCTTCTCACACAGTACTAACTGGAACCCAGGTTCTACTGGTAACTATAGTGTTGATATTTGGACATCAGCTTTGAATGGAGGTAATGACCAAAATAACAGTAACGACACTCTGAGCAATGCGATTGAAGTTGTAACTGCTACTGCAAATCGTGTAGTACTCGCAGAGGAGTTCACTTCTTCTACCTGTGCTCCTTGTGCGAGCTTCAACCCTGGTTATAAGCAGTTATTAGATGATAACAACGCCAATACCTCTGGAACTCGACTCGTGAGTGTCAAGTACCAAATGAACTGGCCTTCACCAGGCAATGATCCTGCGTATAACTCTGAAGGTGCTGCACGTCGTGGATTGTACAATATCAGCGGTGTACCAGATGTAGTATACTCTGGTGCAAATATCCCAACTAGTCAAGATGCAATTGATGCAGTTACGGATATTCCTGCACTAGCAGAGTTGAGCGCTGAGTGGAGTGCGACGGGTACTTACATTCAATGTGATGTAACCGCAGAAGCTTTGGCGGATCTTGGCGGTAATGTTTCATTGCACATGGCAATGATTGAAAAAGTAATATCACATAACGTTCAAACAAATGGTGAGACAACATTCTACCATGTTTTCCGCAAATTCATGGATGGATCTAATGGTCATGCTATGGGTTCTATGACCGCAGGTAATACCTACACGCACTACGCAAACTCTACGATTACTGTGAACAGTAACCCGGCTCAAGGATCATTCGATTTCTGGGTAGGTACGAACAACATGGACATCATTGTTTGGTTGCAAGACATGACCAATGGCGAAGTATTGCAAGCAGCATACGCTGATTACACTACTTCAAGCGTTGATGAAATGGACAACCTAGCGAAATACATCTCTATCTACCCTAACCCAGCCAATGAAGTTGCTGGCGTTGAGATCGAGTTGATGGATCGTTCAGAAGTAACTGTGAACATGGTCAACGCCATGGGTCAAACAGTACTTGTAGAAGCTGCTACATTGGATGCAGGCGTTCAGAAATTGAACTTGAACACTGCTGAACTAAGCGCAGGTTTGTACTTCGTGAATGTAAACGTAAACGGTGTAAGCAAGACCTTGCGCGTGAACGTTGCTCACTAAGCACAGAAAATGTTATTTTTACGGGGGACTTCGGTCCCCCGTTTTTTTTTGAATACACTATACATGAAAAACCTACTCACTGCCCTAAGCATATTCTTTGCCACTACCGCTCTGGTTGCGCAAGAACTACCTAGTACTACCTTGAAGACCCTAGACGGGAAACAAGTGGATATCCTAAGCCAAATCAACCACGATGGCCCCACAGTCATTAGCTTCTGGGCGACATGGTGTAAGCCATGTATCAAGGAGCTCAACGCTTTTATGGATTACGCCATCGATTTAGAAGATCAGGTAAACATGAAGGTATTGGCTGTAAGTATCGACGATACCCGCAATTCTTCGCGTGTTGCCCCGCTCGTGCAAGGGCAAGGATGGGAGTACACCGTACTTCTAGACGAGAACCAAGACCTAAAACGCAACCTAGGCATCGTGAACGTACCTTTTACCCTCGTACTCAATAGCGCAGGCGAGGTGGTTTGGAAGCACAGCGGATATTCGCCTGGCGACGAAGAGCACTTGGCAGAGGTCGTTGAAGAAGTTGCCGCAGGCAGAACACCAAGCCATTAATGATGGGCAACAAATTTCTCGTAGGCGCCATAGTTTTAGGCTCACTTTCTTTAAGTGCGCAGGACCAATTCGGCGGTCAACTCCACGGAAACTTCCAACTCGACGGCCAATGGTACCTTCGCGATGAGAACATTGACCCCACTGGAGAGTTCTACCCTGACGAGCGATTCTTAGGCCAAGGCTACGCTAATTTTGTCTACACGGATGGCGATTTTTCTGCCGGGCTACGCTACGAGAATTACCAGAATGTCATGCTCGGTTTCCCGGAAGGATATCGCGGCGAGGGCATCACCTACAGATTTTTAAGATTCAAACAAGATAACCTCGACATCACCGTAGGAAGCTTTTACGAGCAATTCGGTTCGGGGATGGTTTTCCGTTCCTACGAAGAACGTGGCCTAGGTTACGACAACGCCATGGACGGAGTCCGCATTAAAGCAAATCCCGCCAAAGGGGTATACGTGAAAGGAGTTTTAGGCCGCCAGCGTTTCTACTTTGAAAAAAGCCCAGGAGTCATTCGCGGTTTCGATACAGAAATCAATTTGACCGAGCGCTCACAAAAATTGGCCGACAAAAACTTCACCTGGACCCTAGGCGGCTCTTTCATCAGTAAATACCAGCGCGGCAATGACCCTTTCTTGGTGCTCCCTGAAAATGTAGCCACCGGTGGATTCCGTACCCAACTCATCAAAGGAGCATGGGCGTTTGATGCGGAGTGGGCCTACAAAGCCAACGACCCAAGTGCAGATAATGGCTACATCTACAAAGACGGCAACGGGTTCATCACACACTTAAGCTACAGTAAAAACGGTCTAGGGCTAATCCTAGGAGCCAAGCGCATCGACAACATGAGCTTCCGCAGCGACCGCAACGGAACCACCATAGACATGCTGATCAACTACTTGAGCCCAACGGCCCAAGTACATACCTACGCCCTACCCGCCCTCTACCAATATGCCACTCAAATCAATGGAGAAGAAGGCATACAACTCGAAGCCAATTACCGCTTCAAGCGCGGCTCCAAACTCGGCGGCAAATACGGCACATTACTCAGCGTGAACTACAGCCTTGCGCAAAGCATCAACAAAGATTACGTCGATCCAGCGCAGGATACCCTTCGTACCCTACAAGGCTACTACAGCGATCCATCTTTGCGCGGTGATATCCCATACTTCCATGACTTCAACGTGAAAGTCAGTAAAAAAGTCAATAAGGATTTCAAATACACCGCCACCTACCTCAACCTTTTCTACAACCGCAGCGTGCTAGAAGATGGGCTCGGCGATGAGGCCATCCTTTCTAATTTCGACAACCAGAAACTTCTGGACGCCAACATTTTCATTTTCGAAGGGCTTTACAAGATCAAGTCTCGCCACTACCTGCGCAATGAATTGCAATGGCTCAATACGCAAGACGATCGAGGCAGCATGGCCATGGCCTTGTTGGAATATAGCATCGCGCCACACTGGTTCTTCAGCGTTCAAGACATCTATAACTATGGAAACCCAGATCCAGAGCAGCGCTTGCACTACCCGCTAGCCTCTGTGGTCTACACTGAAGGCACGAGCAGGTTCCAACTTTCTTATGGACGTCAGCAGCGCGGTATCTTCTGTGTTGGAGGTGTATGTCGCGTGGTTCCACCATCGAACGGTATTAGTTTCTCCCTCACCACAAGCTTCTAGTCATGAGAAAACTCTTCGCATTTTCTGCCTTACTCTCTTTGCTGTTCCTCACACCGCAATGTGATGTTGTGGACCAGCCCTTCAAAGGTGGAACTATTGATACCACAAGCTCTGAGCAGCGCCGCAACGTGCTCATCGAGGACTTTACTGGACATCGCTGTAAGAACTGCCCCAAGGCCTCGAAGGAAATCGCTAATCTAGTTGACGCCTTTGGAGATGATCGCATCATTGGATTAGCCATTCACGCAGGTCCAGGGAACTTTACCGGCACTAACACCGACTACCCAACAGATTTCACCACCCAGGAAGGTAAGGCCGTCCAAAATTTCTTTGGGACCAATTTCCTCCCGGTGGGTATGGTCAACAGAGAGAATTGGACCGCATCAGGAAATGGCCACTGGTCGAACTACGCGAACTGGCCTACATTGAGTGCCGAAGCCATGGACAGCACCTTGCGCATCGCCCTTGAAGCCTATGCCTCCATTACCTCAGGTCAACTCAACGTTAGCGCCCAAGGGTTTCCGCAAACCAGCCTACTCCATGATTTGAAAATTGTGGTATTGGTCAAGGAAAGCAACATCGTTAGTCCCCAACTTATGCCGGACGACACCCGCGATCCAGATTACGTACACATGAATGTCCTGCGTGATTATGTGACTGATACTTGGGGCACCAGTTTCGGCACTAGTCCAATGGTTCCCGGAGATACCCTGAGCGGCACATATACCTTGGCGTGGAACACGGATTGGGTGCAAAGCAATACTGCGATTGTAGTCTACGTTTTCAACCCGGACAATTACCGCATTCTGCAGGTTATTGAAGTCCCAGTGGACTAATCCTTTTTGGAAAAACTTAGATTTCTCTTGAAGCCTTCGTAGCCCGTTCTACGTATGGCTGAACCTTGCATGATTTCCTCCCAGAGTTCGTGGGTAATTTCTTCCCACTCCTGCCAACCGTTTTTCCCGATAGCTTCGCGCATGTTGAAATCAGGCTCCTGGTGTGGCGAGGAGAATCGGTTCCACGGACAAACGTCCTGGCAGATATCACATCCATATACCCACTGCTCCATCTTATCCTGAAACTCCGTGGGCAAGGCTTTTTTATACTCAATGGTCAAATAGCTAATGCACTTGTTGCTATCGACTACAGTTGGCGATACAATGGCATCCGTTGGGCATGCATCCATACAGGCGGTACAACTGCCGCAGTGATCTGTACTGGGTCCATCTGGGTCCAATTCTAAATCGACAATCAATTCCCCAATAAAATAGAAACTCCCAGCCTTCCTACTCAATAGCAAACTGTGCTTGCCTATCCACCCTAGGCCGCTTCTTCGGGCCCACGCCCGATCCATCACGGGAGCACTGTCCACGAAACCCCGCCCATGCACTTGGCCTATTTCTTCGTGAATACCAGCCAACATTCTCTTGAGCTTCCCACGAATCACTTTGTGATAATCGCGTCCATAAGCATATTTAGAAATCTTGGGAGCGCCCTCCACTTGGCCTTCTTCCGGGTAATAATTCAAGAGTACACTGATCACAGACTTCGCGCCTGGCACCAATTTCCTCGGATCCAATCGCTCATCAAAGTGATTTTCCATCCAAGACATTTCACCATGGTAGCCATGCTTGAGCCATTGCTCCAGCCCAGTAGCTTCTTCCTCTAAAAATCCTGCCGTAGAAATACCGCAAGCCATGAAGCCCTGCTCCTTTGCAAGTCGCTTAATAATGGCTGTGGCTCGCGAACGATCCATCGTTTAGAATAAGGATCCAGTCGACCCCTTGCCTTTACTATTCTTTCCCAGGTGGTGGTAGGCCTTCTCTGTGACCATACGTCCGCGTGGGGTACGCATGATAAAACCTTCCTTGATTAGGTAAGGCTCATAAACTTCCTCAATGGTCTCCGCTTGTTCACCAATGGCCGTGCTAAGGGTATTCAAACCCACCGGTCCACCGGCGAAGTTGTCAATCAACACGTGAAGAATCTTATTGTCCATTTCGTCCAGGCCACTACTGTCCACATTCAGGGCATTGAGGCCAAACTCGGCAATCTCCACATCAATGGTACCGTTTCCCTTGACCATTGCAAAGTCACGCACGCGACGCAACAAGGCATTCGCAATACGCGGAGTACCACGTGAACGACCGGCGATTCGAATACATGCTTCATAATCCGCAGGGACATCCAAGATCTCCGCCGAACGATCTACAATAGTGCTCAACAGCTCCACATCGTAATATTCCAATCTGGCATTGATACCAAATCGCGCGCGCAGCGGCGCGGTAAGCAACCCAGAGCGCGTGGTCGCACCGATCAGGGTAAAGGGATTCAGACCTATTTGTACGCTGCGCGCACTCGGTCCCGAATCGATCATAATATCTATTTTGAAATCCTCCATCGCACTATAGAGGTATTCCTCAATCACTGGCGACAATCTGTGGATTTCATCGATGAACAAGACATCATTTGGCTGCAGGCCAGTTAAGAGCCCGGCAAGGTCACTAGGCTTATCCAATACCGGACCTGAAGTCACTTTGATACCTACCCCCAATTCATTCGCGAGGATATGAGATAAGGTGGTTTTCCCCAACCCAGGAGGGCCGTGGAGCAATACATGGTCCATGGCTTCATCGCGCATCTTGGCAGCCTCGACAAAAATCTTGAGGTTTTCCAATACCGCAGCCTGTCCTGTGAAGTCGTCAAAACTTAGGGGACGCAACTTGCGCTCTATCTCGCGCTCAGTGTTTGAAAGATGTGATCCTGTCGGATCGAGATGCTCGTTCATAGTACTACAAAATAGCATAAAAAATCCCCTTGCCGAGCGACAAGGGGACTTGAGTTTTACAAAGCTTTTCCTTAGTGGCCGCTTTCCTCGCCTTCTGCGAGCGGCACGTTTTGAGGAATGAAATCTTCTTCTGCACCCGGCTTAGAGTAGTCGTATGCCCAACGGTGTACCACTGGGATCTCTCCTGGCCAGTTTCCGTGCAAGTGCTCTACTGGAGTAGTCCACTCCAATGAGTTTGCTTTCCATGGATTCTGAGGTGCTTTAGGACCTCTCCAAATACTGTAGAAGAAGTTGAAGATGAAGATCAACTGAGCAATACCACCGATGATCGCGAAGTACGTGATCAATACGTTGATATCTGCTAGGTTATCGAACATCGGGAATGCGGTGTTGCTATAGTAACGACGTGGAAGACCTGCCATACCCAAGAAGTGCATCGGGAAGAATACACCATAAGCGGTAATGAACGTCAACCAGAAGTGTGCATAACCCATTGACTTGTTCATCATACGGCCATACATCTTAGGGAACCAGTGGTAAACCCCTGCGAACATACCGAAGATGGCACTAAGACCCATTACGATGTGGAAGTGAGCCACTACGAAGTAGGTATCGTGAACGTTGATGTCAAGAGCGCTATCCCCGAGGATTACCCCAGTCAAACCACCAGTAACGAACGTACTTACCAAACCGATAGAGAACATCATCGCTGGTGTGTACTGAATATTACCTTTCCAAAGGGTGGTGATGTAGTTAAAGGCCTTCACTGCTGAAGGAATAGCGATCAACAATGTGGTGAAGGTAAATACCGAACCTAGGAACGGATTCATACCTGTCACGAACATGTGGTGACCCCATACGATAAAGCTCAAGAAGGCAATGGCCAAGATCGAACCTACCATCGCGCGGTAACCGAAGATCGGCTTGCGCGAGTTGGTCGCAATTACTTCAGATGAAATACCCAATGCAGGTAGAAGGATGATATATACCTCAGGGTGACCTAGGAACCAGAACAAGTGCTGGTACAATACCGGTGAACCACCGCTGTAGCTCAATACCTCACCACCCATGAAGATATCACTCAAGTAGAATGAGGTACCCAGCAATCGGTCAAACATCAAAAGCAACGCTGCGCTCAACAATACTGGGAACGAAAGTACACCGAGTACTGCTGTTACGAAGAATGCCCAAATAGTCAAAGGAAGACGAGTCATGCTCATTCCTTTAGTACGCATGTTCAATACGGTTACGATGTAGTTCAAAGAACCCAAAAGTGAACCTACAATGAACAGAGTCATAGAGATCAACCATAGCGTCATACCCGCACCAGAACCTGGCATAGCTTGTGGCAATGCTGATAGCGGTGGGTATACCGTCCAACCTGCTGAGGCAGGACCTGATTCTACGAACAATGACACAACCATAACCACAGAGCTCAATGCAAAGAACCAGTAAGACAATGCGTTCATGAAACCTGATGCCATATCACGGGCACCAATCTGCAATGGAATCAACAAGTTCGAGAAGGTACCTGAAAGACCTGCGGTCAATACAAAGAAGACCATGATCGTACCGTGGATAGTCACCAAGGCTAGGTACATGTCTGGGCTCATTACTCCATCCGGTGCCCATTTACCAAGGAAAAATTCGAGGATAGGGAAGCTTTGCTCCGGGTATGCCAATTCCAAACGGAAGAGCATAGACATCATCACACCGATGATTCCCATGAACATACCGGTTACCAAGAATTGCTTACCAATCATTTTGTGATCCATCGTAAAGATGTACTTCGTGAAGAAGTTCTCTTCGTGATGGTGCTCCATCAAGTGATCTTGAAAGTGAGGGTTTTCTGTCGATTTCGTTGACATAGTACTCATTGTTAGGTCTTAATTACAAAGTCTCAGCGACGGTTTTCTGTTCGTTCAACCAAGCATTGTATTCATCCTCGGTCTCTACGATAATATCCATTTGCATGTTGTAGTGTGCTGCGCCACAAATCTTGTTACAAAGCAGTACGTAGTTGAAATCCCATACGTCTTCGCCTTTAGCGGTACGGATAGCATTTACCTCTTCAACATGTCTTTTTACATCTTTGTTCTGACGAATTTCAGCCGTTGTAATCGTCGGTGTGAACTGGAAGTTTGTGATGGCTCCAGGTACACAGTTCATCTGAGCACGGAAGTGCGGGAAGTAAGCCGAGTGGATTACATCCTGTGAACGGAACTGGAACAATACGGGTTTGCCTACCGGCAAGTGCAATTCCTTGGTCACGATATCATCTGCTGAAGCTGCATCTTGAGTATCTACACCCACGATGTTAGCACCTTCGATATCGTATACAGAAGCAAATCCCAAGGCGTTATCGCCACCACTATAGCGAGCAGTCCAGTTGAACTGTTGTGCATATAGTTCGATAACGATAGGCTCCTCTTCGTTTTCTGGCATCATCAAGGTACTCCAAACGTTCAGACCCCAGATGATCAATACTGCCAAGGCTAGAGCAGGAACCATAGTCCAGAACAACTCTAGTTTGTTGTTGTGGGCGAAGTGAACGGCTTTAGTGCCTTTTTTACCTCTGTACTTGTACGCGAAGTAGAACAGAATAGGCTGTACGATGAAGAACACGATGTTGATGATCAACATACTTAGGTTCCACAATCCATCAATTTCTGAACCATGTGCCGATGAGGGCTCTGGCAACGTATGACGACCCCAAGCGAAGTACATCACTACTACACTGATGATAAAACCAAAGCCCACCAATAGCATGAGACGACCTTGGGTATCATTGTCCTTTTCGCTCACCTCATTGTCCTTACCACCTTGGATTTCTGACGAAACCTCAGAGATGCGCATTACCTGCACCAAGGTGAGGATGGCTAGAACTACTAAAACGATAATTGAAACTGTATTCATTCTTTAGTCTCTTTTCTAGATTATTGTTGGAAGTGCTTTGATTCAACCATCATTGGGTGATTCTTGTGCAACAACGGTGCTTTTGCAAGGTTGCTCAACATCACGTAGATGAATAGACCAGCGAAGAATAGAATTGGACCCAATTCTACCAATCCGAATCCGTACTGATCACCTACCGTTCCCGGCATAATCATTACGTAGTGGTCCATGTAGTGACCTACCAACACAAATACTGCTGCCATCACCAAGGTGCCTGGAACACGCTTCGCAGGACGGCTCAAGATGGCCAATACAGGGAAGATGAAGTTCAAAGACAACATAGTGAAGAATGGTACTTTGTATTGATCCCAACGCTGCATGTAGTACGTTACTTCCTCAGGAATGTTCGCATACCAAATCAACACGAACTGAGAGAACCACAAGTAGGTCCAAAATACTGAGAACGCGAACATAAACTTACCTAAGTCATGGATGTGGTTATCGTTCACCCATTCCAACAAGCCCTTAGACTTAAGGTATAGGGTAACTAAGATCGTCGCAGCGAAAGAGCTTACGAACATACCGGCAAACGTATACCAACCAAATAGTGTAGAGAACCAGTGCGTATCAATGCTCATGATCAAATCCCAAGCAGAAGTAGACGATGTCACCGCGTAGAATACCGTGAAAATGGCACCTACTTTGCGGTTTCTCTTCCACATCTCTACGCCGTCTCCGCTATCAGATAGCAATGAGTTTTTACGCAACATACGCGCTGCCCAAACCCATCCACCGATGTAAACCAACACACGGATGATGAAGAAAGTCGGGTTCAAGAACCCACGCTTACCTGCGATAATCTCGTCATAGTTCTCGTGGCCTTCGATATTTATGCCTTCTACCATCCAGTGGAACATGTGGTGAACATGACCCAATCCTAGGAACGTGATAAAAGCAATGACGATCAAAGGAATGATAATGGTAAAGGCTTGTGCTTCCATCACACGCAACAAACCAGCAGACCAACCCGCTTGGGCAATGTACTGGATGGCCAAGAAGAACAATTGTCCTAGACCTAGACCCAAGAAGAAAATAGCCGCTACGTATAGGGCACTCCATGGGCGGTTTTGTTGTTGGTGATGAACGTGTTCTGCATGTGCATCGTGAGCCTCTGCTCCGTGAGCATCCGCATGAGCATCGTGCGCTTCTTCAGCATGTGCATCATGACCAGCTTCCGCGTGAGCATCGTGTGCTTCTTCTGCATGTGCATCATGACCAGCTTCAGCATGCATTTCGGTTGCATGTGCATCGTGTCCGTGATCCGCTTCGTGAGAAGATGATCCATTCATGGCAAATCCAACGACCCACAGGATAGCTCCTACTACGGTTAGGCCGATTGCCAGTTGTTTTGCTTTAGTACTAAACTCAAACATTTCTCTTCAGCGGTTTTATTCTTGATCTTCTCTAAGTTTCACAACGTAACGTACAATCTTCCAGCGCTCGTCGTAGGTCAATTGAGAGGCGTGAGAGCCCATAATACCTTTTCCGTGCATGATCACGTGGTACATTGAACCTGGAGTGATATCACGGTCTTTGTAAGCCGGAACACCAAGGATTTTTTCTTGTTGTACCAAGTTTCCATTTCCATCACCTTTTTCACCGTGGCAATTCACACAGAACGTCGTGTACAATTCTTTCCCTTCGGTCAAAACGTCCTCCGAAGCATAAGCTTCTGGCATGAGCAAAGAAGCCTTTGCAGCATCGTACCCTTCGTTCGTATTTGCATACTCATAAGGGTGGTAGCCACGTGGCACTGTTCCTTCTACAGGAAGCTGTGCGCTTAGACCATTTGCAAACTGGTAGGCAGGCGCGTAGGTCTCAAGTGAAGGGCTGGTGTACATATCGTCCATGTACGTGTAGCCAGGCGTAGTTTTATCAATGTTACAGCTTGCCAACGCAGCACCTGCAACCAATAGTAAGAGTGTAGATAAACGCTTCATGCTTAGGCTTCGATTTTAGAAATTTCTAATGCACCCAAATCCTTCAGCTTCTTGTTCAAAGCGTCCTCATCGCCTTCGAGCTCTACTTCCATCAAGAAGTGGTCATCCGTAGTACGTGGATCAGGGTTTTGTGCTTTCGCGCCAGGGTACAAACCATTTACAGCGAAGTAAGACCAACACATGAGGTGGGCTGCAAAGAATACAGTCAACTCAAACATTACCGGCACGAAAGACGGCATGTTCAAGAACCACATAGAGTTTGGCTTACCACCGATGTTCTGTGGCCAATCCATGATCATCGTGTAGTACGTCAACCAAGAGGCAAAGAACAAACCTGTAAGACCGTAGAAGAATGCCGCAGTACTTAAACGCGTTCTCTTCAAGCCCATAGCTTCGTCCAATCCATGGATCGGGAATGGTGAATACACTTCACTAACGTGGAATCCGTTAGCACGTAAGTCTTTTACTGCGCTCAATACGATATCATCGTCATTGAAAAGCGCGCGAACGATTGGATTGTGTTTAGTGTGCCCCATGTTCGTCGTGGTGTTTTTTGAAGTTTTCGCCTGAAGACTTCAAGATGGTTTTCAATTCTGCTTGAGCAATCACTGGGAATGTTCTAGCATATAGAAGGAACAATACAAAGAAGAAACCGATGGTTCCGATGTAGATACCGATATCGACAAAGGTTGGAGAGAACATCGACCATGAAGATGGCAAGTAATCTCTGTGGATAGAGGTTACGATAATCACGAAACGCTCAAACCACATACCAATGTTTACCACAATAGAGATCACGAAGGTGAAAACTAAATTGGTACGTAGTTTCTTAGACCACATGAACTGCGGAGAGAACACGTTACAAGTCATCATCGACCAGTACGCCCACCAGTAAGGACCCGTCGCCCTGTTCAAGAAGGCATATTGTTCGTATTCAACACCAGAGTACCAAGCAACAAAAAGCTCAGTGATGTAAGCAACACCTACGATAGAACCTGTAACCATGATTACGATGTTCATCATCTCGATGTGCTCGATGTTGATGTAATCTTCCATCTTGAAGATCTTACGAACGATCAAAAGAAGTGTCTGCACCATGGCGAACCCAGAGAAGATCGCACCCGCAACGAAGTACGGCGGGAAGATGGTGGTGTGCCATCCAGGAATAACCGAAGTCGCGAAGTCAAAGGATACAATAGTGTGTACAGAAAGTACCAGTGGTGTAGCAAGACCAGCAAGTACCAAAGACACTTCTTCAAAACGCTGCCAGTGCTTGGCCTTACCTCCCCATCCGAAAGAAAGAAGCTTGTAGATGTGCTTCTGCACTGGGTTGATCGCGCGGTCGCGGATCATTGCGAAATCTGGAATCAGACCTACGTACCAGAAAACGGTACTAACGGTTAGATAGGTAGAGATCGCAAATACGTCCCAAAGAAGTGGTGAGTTAAAGTTTACCCAAAGTGAACCGAACTGGTTTGGAATAGGCATTACCCAGTAAGCCATCCAAATACGACCCATGTGGATCAACGGGAAAAGACCCGCCTGGATTACCGAGAAGATGGTCATGGCTTCTGCGGAACGGTTGATGGCCATTCTCCACTTCTGACGGAAGAGAAGAAGTACGGCTGAAATCAATGTTCCCGCGTGACCAATACCTACCCACCAAACGAAGTTGGTGATATCCCAGGCCCAATCAACGGTCTTGTTCAAACCCCAAACACCGATACCAGTTCCGATAGTGTACAGGATGTTTCCTACACCCCACAAGAACATCACAAAGGCGATGGAGAAGGCAATCCACCAAGCGCGGGGTGCCTTAGATTCTACAGGTTTCGCAATATCGTTGGTGATGTCGGAGTACGACTTGTCTCCAAGGATAAGCGGATTTCTAACAGGCGATTCGTAATGCATGTCGCTTTCTTATTTATTAGGCTCTGTTTCTAACTTTCGTTTGGTAGAAGATGCTAGGTTGTGTACCTACTTCTTCCAACAGGTGGTAAGCACGAGCTTCCTGCTTGAGGTGGCTTACTTCACTTGAAGGATTGTTTACATCACCGAAGACAATGGCACCAGAACCACAAGCCTGAGCACAAGCTGTAGTGAATTCACCATCAGTCAACATTCTACCGTCTTTCTTCGCTTCTAGTTTACCCAATTGGATACGCTGGATACACAAAGAACACTTCTCGATCACACCACGTGCACGAACAGTCACATCAGGGTTCAAGACCATGCGGCCGTAATCATCCTGTGCTGGGTTCACATCAGTGAACTTCTCGTTTGCTTGGTAATTGAACCAGTTGAATCGACGCACTTTGTACGGACAGTTGTTCGCACAGTAACGAGTACCGATACATCTGTTATAAGCCATGTGATTCAAACCTTCACGTGAGTGAGCGGTTGCACCTACTGGACATA
>Ga0255764_10000319_pt1 | contig 42996 bp, 29 predicted proteins | sample 071ome_30_FD_179964 | JGI IMG/M metagenome (GOLD analysis project Ga0255764, IMG submission 179964) | Coastal salt marsh microbial communities from the Groves Creek Marsh, Skidaway Island, Georgia - 071406AT metaG (version 2) | ecosystem: Environmental > Aquatic > Marine > Intertidal zone >... | reverse complement strand
AAGATCAAACGCTGCTGGTCCGGCGGGATGCCTTCCTTGTCTTGGATCTTGGCCTTCACGTTGTCGATGGTGTCCGAGGACTCGACTTCCAACGTGATGGTCTTACCAGTGAGAGTCTTGACGAAGATTTGCATACCACCGCGGAGACGAAGCACCAAGTGGAGCGTGGACTCCTTCTGGATGTTGTAGTCGGCGAGAGTGCGGCCATCCTCCAACTGCTTACCGGCAAAGATCAAACGCTGCTGGTCCGGCGGGATGCCTTCCTTGTCTTGGATCTTGGCCTTCACGTTGTCGATGGTGTCCGAGGACTCGACTTCCAACGTGATGGTCTTACCAGTGAGAGTCTTGACGAAGATTTGCATACCACCGCGGAGACGAAGCACCAAGTGGAGCGTGGACTCCTTCTGGATGTTGTAGTCGGCGAGAGTGCGGCCATCCTCCAACTGCTTACCGGCGAAGATCAAACGCTGCTGGTCCGGCGGAATCCCTAATAATCACAAACGCGACGAGAAAATAAACGCGCACACAACGTCAGTCTTTCCATTTCCAACGTCGACCACACCCTCGCGCGCCCATCCACCGCGCTTACGCCCTCGAAAACCTCCCTCGGACGTCTCCGAGACGCGCGCCCCTCCCGAGACTCAGAATTCAATTCAACCAGGCACCCCACCCCCCATCGCCGACGCGCGCCCCGAACGCGCGTCTCCCCCGACTCAAACTACGCCCGAGGCATTTTTCCATCATTCCATCCCCATCCCGCGCGTTTCCCACTCGATCCCCGGACGACACGCGCGTAATTACCCCCTCAACAGTAGATCTCACGAACGACGCTTCGCGCACCTTCTTTGTCTTGAATCTTCGCCTTGACGTTATCGATCGTATCCGACGACTCCACTTCCAGCGTGATCGTCTTCCCGGTGAGCGTTTTCACGAAAATTTGCATTCTTCCTTCTTTCTTTCTCTGCGCGCGCGCGTCGGCGTGTGACGGTCGATCGATCCAATCCAGCTTCTTTTCGAAAATCATCGTCATCGAACGAAAAAAACGCAAGTTTGACGCGACGTCATCGAACACAATTTTTGGTCTAGGGGGTGGGTAAACCACGGGTCATGAACCGCCGATTTCATATTTTGAAAAATCAGAAATTTCCTTCGTCCACGTGGACGACTCTCGTCAACGAAAGTCAAAGGTCGCCGAGTGGGTCCACGATTTATTGAATCATGAACCGTCAATGTTTGCCCCGTCGGTCGTCGACCGAGTGCTTTTGAAACGTCAACAGTTTTTTGCATTTCGTTGCATTTCGTTGCATTTCGTTTCGTTTCGTTCGTTCGGACGGACGCGGAGAGTCTCGACGAGCGACGTTCTTCTTCATCGTAATGGTAGTCGTAAAGTTACACGTACACGTTAATTTATTCCGTGGTGGTGGTACACGTTTCCAGAGCGGTTCGCTCTGGGCACTCTGACGCGCGAGCGGTTTCCTCTTCACCCTTCCGTCTTCTCACCCGCGTCGTCCTCGGCGTCGGTCGCCTCCTCCGGCTCCGGCGCGACGTAATCGAGCCGTAACATCGCCTCGAGGGACTCGCGCTTGTACATCAGCGCGTCGCGCTCTTTATCGATGTCCCACGCCTCTTCCGGTGGGTCCGTTCTCTTCCACCGCTTGTTCTCTTCGATGCGTCGTCGTTCATCCTCGTCCCAGATTTGGTCGTCGTCGCGTTTAGACCACGCGCGTGGGACGACGCAGACGTCTGTTCTTCGTCCTCGTCCTCGTCCTCGTCCTCGTCCTCGGTCGGTGGTGTTCACGTTCGGCGCGGCGCGCGGCGTCGCGAGCGGTCGCAGTCGTGGAAGGAGCATCGTTTTGTGCGGTTGCGGACGCGAGTTTTCATCCACTAGGTTCGTCTTTCGAATTACGAATCGTCGGTTTCGTAGGGACTCCCTCCGGTTTCGTCTCTCACTCTCTGCGCTGCGCCGCGGCGTCAACACATCGCGGCGACGACGACGTACGCGAGCTCGCAGTCGCGCGAGAGAGAAACGAGTCGCGGGGTACCTCTTTCTCGTCACGCGGCGTCGCGCATCGAAACGCGTGAAGCGCGCGCGTGTCGTCCGTGTTGCGTGTGCGTCGCGAACGCAAGGTTTGGATGCTTCGGAGCGCAGTTCGCGGGGGAATCGCGAGCGCGCTCACGAGAACGTGCGCCAAGGAGGAGCGCGCGGGGTGTGGGATTTGGAATCCGGCGGTAAACGCGCTCTTTGCGAGGTTTGCGTCGAAAAAACAGGGCGGGAGCTCGAGTAACGGACGGGATTCCAACCCAAAGTTTCTGGGGTTGAAGAAGGGCAACGGAGAAGTCGTGCGCCCAGGACATATCATAGCTCGACAGCGTGGGACGAAGTGGCACCCGGGAGTGAACTGTGGGATTGGGAAGGATCACACAATCTTCGCCTTGGTGCAAGGAAAGGTTTGTTTTAGCACGGATAAGCTCAAGGGGCGTAAGATCGTACACGTGGCGCCGTTGAACAAGGAACATCCAAAGTACATCGAAGGCATTCCGTGAGAGTCGCGATGGTGTTCGGTAGAATCTTAGCGTCGTTGTCCCAGGTTGGGAAGGACCACGACACGGGTGGTGTAGAGTTTTGGCGCGATCCCATGCGCGCGGGGTGGTTGTACAAGAGAGGCGATGTCATCTCGACGTGGCGCCGCCGCTGGTTCGTCCTCAAGGATGGTAAACTCTTTTGGTTTCTCGACTCCAACGTGACGCCGGAGAGCAAGACGAGGGGGGTGATCGATCTACGGTACTGTCTCTCCGTCGCCAGCGCGATGGATAAGACTGGAAAGGGGGGGTCGTTCGAGATTACCTGCATGGGAGAGTCCAAGGTGTTCGTCGCCGACACGGAGGACGAGAAGGACGCCTGGCTCTCCACCATCGGCTCGGGCATCGTTCGAGCCTCCCACGCCATCACCGAGGAGGCGATGGATTACTGATAGCATTAAAACACACAAACAAACGTTCGCGTTTCGCGAGCGAGCGCCGGCGGCGCGATAGACGTTGGACAGATTGTAACCAAACATCCATCCATTCATATTAGAACATCTCAAAACACCATCAAATGCATACACATTTACTCCCGCATAGACATTAATACCCTTCAATACGCTCACAGAAACTCGAGTTCGCTTCGGCCTCAACGACACATCGCGTCGCGCTCGTCGTCGTCGTCGTCACCCGACCCCTCGTCGACCGACGCCATGCCGCGCGAAACCCGCGCGCGTAAACCCGTTTCCTACGCGGATTCCGGGTCCAGCACCCCGGCGTGGATGGTACGTCGCGACCGCGACCGCAAACTCGCACACCCGAATGGCGCAACCAACGGACGTTTTCAAAAAAAATGCTTGGGAATGCGCGACGGATGGCGATCGAATGACCCGCGTGACGCGAACGGAATGGGTTTATGCGATGCATGCGCGACGATAACGCGGTATGAGTGGGATGGAAGACGCGACGCGGCGATGCGCACGGGAGATGCGCGTGGGTCATCGCTCGGACGCTAAGTCCCCTGCGACAGCTGAGAGAATTTTTTTGAGTGGGTGACTGACGATGTTCGCGCGCGTTTTCTCGCTCGGAAGAAATCCACCAAGGCGTTCACGAAGGAACCGGAGACGCGCGAACGGAAGACGACGTCGAAAGCACCGAAGGTTGCGCCCGCGGCTTCGCCCAGGGCGAAGCGGGAAGATGGAAAGACGTCAAACGGAAAGACGCCGCAGAAGGAGAACTCTCGCCCGTCGGGTGAAGATGAGGCGAGACCGATGAAGCGTGGACGTGGGAGGCCTCCTGGGACGACGAAGGAGGCGATGGCGAAGCGCGCTGGATCTGGAGCCGGGAATAAGAAGTCGACGACGTCTTCGAGAAAGGTGAGCGCCATGGGTAAGGCGGCGGCCATCGCCAAGGAGGGCCTGAAGCGACCGGCAAAGTATTTCGAATCTAACGAGCGATCGGATTCCGGACGTGCGAAGAAGAGTTCGAAGTTAGCGTCTATTTCCTCTCCTGGAAGCGATAGCGATAGTCCGGGATTTTTGCGTCGAGTGAGCACGCCCGGTGGAAAGACTCCGCCGCGAGGACGAGGCCGCCCGCCAAACAATTCCAAGCTCGGTAGAGCGGCGGCGGCGGCGACTGAAGCGGCGAACAGGGCGAATGGTGTCTTAAACGCCAACGAACCGACCGCTCCGCAGTCCACCGCGTGGAGCGGAGCCTACCGCATGCTCCAGTCGGCGTTTGAGAAGCTTCAAGCCAAGTACGACAAGCTTAAGTCTACCAAGATGCAAGATTTGATGTACGAAGCGGAACGACAGCAAGGGGCGTTGATGGATCACGAACGCAAGGCTGAAGAGTTGGTTCATCATTTGAGAACGGAGGCGGATCGACAGCGCGATATCGCGTCGCGCGCGGAAGGTGCGAGCGAAAAGGCTTATGAGTTGGAACGAGAAAACGCCGAGCTTCGCGAGACAGTGCTGTCGTATCAAGGCAAGATGTTGCGAATGGAGCAAGAATTGGAAGACATCCGCGCCGGCAAGGTGGACGACATGCGAGCCGGAGGAAGCGGCCGAGGCGACGATTTCGGTGCATACGAGCTTGAAGCGCTCACCGGTTTGAGATGGTTGAAGAAGCCGCGCGACACGCACCAATTTACGCACGTTGCCACCGGTTTCAGCTTCCAACTTAGCGCTCGAGAAGGCGACGACGACGAACCCATCGGTTCGGATCCCATTCGACCACCCAAACCCGGTCACGAAGTCGCCGAAGAGGTCAGCTACGTCCCTCTCGGCGAGGGTTCTGTCTCTGGCCTCGTTCCATCCTTCCTTGCCGACCCCATGGACTTTGACACTGCCGACATGCCCATCTTCACCTATAAATTACTCCAAGCTCTGCACACCGCGGCGAGTCAGCGCATTGGCGCCGCGATGCAGCGCGCCTGAGCTCGCGTAGTCGTCTCTTTCGGTCTTTTCCATACATCGATCGGATCGACGCGCGCGGCTTTTAGAATACAAATTTGTCACACAAGTCACGAAAGCAACCAGGCAAACGTTCAACTCGTACAATCAATATACTCACTGTTTACACATATAAGTGATGAAAATGTAACACGATTCGCACGCGTGCGTCGGGTGCCCTGCAGATCGCGTCGCGCACGGCAAAACCATGGCGTCCACGTCCGCGTCCACGCTCGAGAGCGACCTCGAGGCGGAGTCCCGCAATGTCTCCAGCCTCGTCTTCCAGATGACAACGCACGTGAGCGCGTTTAAACGCTCGGTCGACGTGCTCGGCACAGGAAAGGATACGCGGGAATTGCGAGCGAAACTGCACGAACAGCGAGAGAAACTCGGCGTCATGGCGCGAGACGCATCGTTGGCGGTGAAGAGGTTGGCGCAGGCGGTAACGAGCGCGATCGATGTCGACGATGAGGATCGAGCGGAACACGTGGCGAAGCATCAAAAGTTGGTGAAGGATTTCCACGCCGTGTTGAAAGATTTCCAAAAGGCGCAACGCACGTGCGCGGAACGAGAGTCCACCTTTTTGCCGCAAAAGGGCAAGGGTAAGCCATCTTACGGAACCATGGATGAAGAGACCGCAGGTGGCGAAGGAGGGGCGTATCAGGAGTCGGAACAGCTGATGCAACAACAGCAGCGCAGCGACTTTGCCCAGGTGGAGAGCGAGCTCGAGTACAACAACGCTTTGATTGAGGAGCGCGAGCGGGGCATCTTAGAAATCCAGCAGCAAATCGGCGAAGTGAATGAAATCTTCCAAGATTTAGCGGTATTAGTGAACGAGCAAGGCGCGATGATTGACGATATTGAAGCGAATATCGTCAGCACCGCAGTGCGAACGAAGGATGCCCAAAAGGAACTGACGAAGGCGGACAAATCGCAGAGAGCGGCGAGAAATCGTCTCATCTGCATCGTCATCGCGGTTCTCGTCGCTCTCATTGTATTGATCCTCTTCTTGCTTCAATGATTCCGTCCGTCGTGGTCGAAGCTTTTTCAGGTAGAATGCGACTGTTGTAACAGATTAGAAGATATTGAGACTACACAAAGAATTTTAGTTTGGTGTCATTCAACAAGCACCCAACACAACTCATCAAACGTCGGCGCGCGCCTCTTCCATCGTAGCGTAGCCCTTTGGAACCTCGGGAAGAGAGCGAACCGCGAAATTGAACTCCTCGATGAGCGTCCTGATGAGTCCGAGACGTTTCTCGTTGAGTCCGCGAGGCTGAAAGAAGTCTTGCAACTGCAACCCGGTCGACTCATCCCATTCAGGCGGCAGCGGGATCTCTTTCAACACTGCCGGACCTTCGCCGAACTGACCGTCTCCGTACGAGCGCTTATCGAACTTCCAGAGGAGTTTGTTTTCTTTATCGTAAATTTCCGGCCCCCAAGTGTAGTGCAAAATGTACGCGTTTCCAAGTTCAGTGTCGGCGGGCGGCTGCGCCATCAAGAGGCTATTCGGGCTAATATCGAGCTTGTGCTCGACTCCACTCGCGAGTGCGGCGAGGTCGTACGCGTACATATCTCTGACCCAGCCAAGATCTTTACGAACCGCTTCGGGTTGCTCCGTCTCGTTGACAAACTTAGCCCACAGCGGAGCAATCTTTCTCAAGTCGACGGTGTTCACGACGGACGGCGCGTTACCAGTCGGCGGCATCTTCGCACCGCCCTCAAAGTACTGAGGATACAATCTCTTAATCGTCCGTTGAGTCGGACTCATGTATCCAAATTTGAAGCCCATAGCTTGCCCGACGGGCAACAAGATTTCAGGTGAGGGCGACTTGACGATGATGTGATCCGTCTCCACCATGACGATGTGTGAGCAGCGCTCAGAGTCGGCAGTTTGTAACCAATCCGTGACAGCCTGGGAACGGTCAGCGACGGGATAGTCGCACCAACCGTCGCACTTTGTTTGTACAGGATTGAATCTGATGGTGGGAATTTCGTGCATCAGCTCGTCTGCTCGTCCCTTGTGCAAAATTCTCGTAAACGCCTTCATGATGCTCCCCGGTTCCTTTGCGTGTCTCAGATAACTCGCGTACATCACTCTAGACTGCCAATTCATGTACACGTTACCATTGCTCGTCATGATGGTGTGCAAGCATTTCGGCATGTCCGTCTTCCCAGTCGCCGGTTTGTACTTGACCTCCTGAATGTTACTCGGCAACTTGAAGTAACCAGAGGTCCACTGCACGCCCACGCCGCTATTTGCGGGCTTGGATTTCTCCGGATTTTCCTCGTATTTGAGCCAGCACTGCTTGTTCTGCTCTCCGTATACCCACGTAGAACATCTGTTCGCACCGTTCGCGTTCATTTGAGCGCAGGAATCGCAACAGGCCCCGGCATCCGGCTGTTCGTTACGATCGCCAGATTTAACCACCGACCCCCACAACTCAGTATTCTTCTTACCGTTACACGTCATGTCCACGTCCGCCGCAGAAGACGCAGCAGACGCCTTGGCAATGTTAATGAGTAACGGATCCGAATAAGTCGCGCTATCCTTGCTAGAAGCGTCCACGGACGGCGCCGCGTCTACGACTTCCGAGGATGTCTCCGTATCTCTCTCAAATGCCGTTTCGGTTCGTGCGTCCTCCTCCTTGTTTTCCTCTTCCTCCACGACATCCACGACTTCGGCGTCTTCATCGCTATCGCTCGTCGTTCGCAACGTGTTCGCGCGAGAAATCGATGCTCGGCCATCCGAAACCGTCGTTCCCATCGACTCATCGCTCTTTCGTCCCAGAGCGCTCGCCGTCAGTTTGACAGCCTCGTCCGCCGCCTCTGCGACCAACGTCCGTTCCTCACGCACCTCGGTCAGCGTTGTCACCTCCTTTTGCGCATCCTTCGCCGCCTTTTCCGCCGCCTCCTTCTCATCCCGCACTCTCTCCAGCGTTTTCTTCGTCTCGGTAGCCTCTCGCTTGTGCGTTTCCAGTTCCACCCGCAGTTCGGACAACTTCTTCAGCTCTCCCTCCAACTCCCGCGCTCGTTCTTTATACGCCGACAGCGCCTCCGACGCGCGGTCTAACTCGAGCGCACGCGTTCCCGCCCGTCCGATCGCTCCGACGACGGCTCGCGAGAGGAAAAACGCGATGACGACGATGATCAGAAACGGAAGTCTCGTCGTCAGCGAACGAGCCGCTCTCGACGCACTCGACGCCGACGCGCCCGGCGGGGCGTACCGACGCGTGTACGCCATGTTTCCGTCGCCAAACGAGCGCGATAAATGCGCTTCTTTTCGCCTTCGGCGCGCGTCCGAGTCCGCGGCGCGTGACTCTGTCGTCGTCGCGATCGAATTCGTCACCAGTAGCTCAAGATTAGACTGGTTGTTTGGTCGAGCGTCGGTTCGGCGCGCGAGCGAATTAACAAACAAACGGGACGATGCTTTAATGTAATTTGTATGAAATATCATAACATGCTCTGAGCTACGCGACGATCATCCGGAGACACCAAAGTCTCCGATCCGATCCGTCGCCTACCAACCAAAAATCAAACTCTTCAATCGCTTCGAGCGAGCGACCGGGGCGGGTATCCGTTCCGGCGCTCGCGCGGTCGGATTAAAAAATTTAGATTTGCGCTTGGATCATGTCCGCCGCTTCTTGGACGGTGGCAATCTTTTCGGCACCTTCTTCATCGAGCGTGATTTCGAATTGTTCTTCGAGCGCCATCATGATTTCGACGGTGTCGAGAGAGTCGGCGCCGAGGTCGACGAACTTGGCGTCCGCGGCGACGGCGTCGAGATCCGTGCCGAGTTGCTCGGAGATGATGGAGCGAACCTTGTCGAGGGTGTCTTGGGACTGCGCGAGCGAAAAAGTAAAAGCGACGTCACGCGCGCGATGATATCGAGGTTAGTCTCCGCGCTCACTAAAGCCGACGATCGATCGATCGATATCATCTTTGAAACGATGAGACTCTTTGAAGCGAGCGAATCCAACAGTGTGCCCGTCGTCATCGTTCGATCCACTGTATGAGTAAACACTCTCACTGTTATCCGTTTTTCAAAAAGCAGACAACGAGACGAGACGAGACGAGTCGACGAGTCGGCGAGAGTTTGAACGTACCGCGGCGGCGCACACGTTGAAGCGAACGGCGGAGACGGCGACCGGGCGAGCGGCGAAAGCCTTGGTCGGGCGCGCGCGGAATTGAACCTGCGAACGAACGAACGACGAACGAGAGCGTCAGTCGAGGTTCTCGGCGCGCTGCGATGAATCCTTTTCGAGCGTCGTGGGTAGACACGATTGTCGAGTCATGAACCGTCAAAAAAGAAGGAGGAAAACGCGCGCGCGGCGTTCGGGGTAGGGCGCGCGCGGCGATCTCTCGGTTCTCGCGGTTCGACACCGGCGACACCGACGGACGACCGACGGACGACGCCGAACGCGTCGCGTCGCCACGGACGAACGAAACGAACGAAACGAAATTCGTTCATTCCATTCGTTCGCTCCCGCGCGCGCGCGTCGACGCGAAACCGCGAGACACCGACGGCGGAACCATACATCTCGCGAAATCAAATCCACAACAAACCCCTCGCGCGGCGCTCGGGACGCGCGCGAGCGAGCGACGCGACGAAGAACGCGACGCGACGAACGCGCGAACGTACCTTGGCGGCAGCCTTGGCGGACATGGAGGCAGAGAAGATGGCGGACATCGTGTCTGTGTGTGTGTGTCTTGCGTCGAAGAGTGCGGCGGGACGGACGCGTCGCGGTCGGCCGCGCGCGGCGTCGATCCCGGCTGAGTCACTTCGCGCTGACGACACCGCGACGCGTCGGGTGGGGGTCTTACTTAGTTTACCCGTTTTTCTTCGATGTGCGCGCGACGACGACGCACAACGCGCGTACTGTACGGGTACTAATCACGATACACGTGTGTAAGTACGAAAAGAAAATCGCGCGCGCGCGAGCCCGAGCCTAAACCCGAAATTCGGACATGTGGGATATGGGATAAACGCGATGAGTCGTGACTCAAAGCATGTAGGTACTCGTGACTGTTTGGCCATACGTGAGTCGAACGAACGAACGAACGGTCCAGCGCGTGGCGAAGGGTCCGTCTCGTCCGGTCCTCAGTCGGGGGATGATGATGAGCCGAGCGATGATGCACGCGTCGGCGGGTTCGACGGGACGACGACGACGTCCGGTCTCGTCGTCGGGAACGTCGTCGTCGTCGGGAACGCGGCGTCCGAGATGGACGCTTCCGGCGGCGGCGATGCGAAGCGGACGCGAACGACGCGCGGAAAGGACGGGAGAGGAAGACGCGGACGCGGTCGTCGTCCCCGAACCGCCGGCGATGCGGATCGAACGGCGAGGACGGCCACGGAAGGAGGTGCACCGAGGAGACGCGGATGGGGTTCGGAAACATCTCGCGGCGCTGAGTGAGCGGTTTCCAGAGGTGCGGGTGAGAGGGGAGGAGGCGTCGAGGCCGAGGGGCGGACGAGGCGAGGCGGTGGTCGAGGAGGACGCGGGCGGGACGCGGGAAGAGGAGGAGGAAGAGGAAGAGGAGGAGGAGGAGGAGGAGGAGGAGGAGTCGATCGAGGAATCGGTGGGGAGGATGATAGAGAAGACTGCGATGAGTGTTCGGGCGTCGGCAGCCAAGGTGGGGACGCGGAGGAGCGTGGAGTCGAGGAAGAAGATCGCCAAGGCGCAGAGGGAGCGGTGGCGCGAGGCGAGGCTCGCGGCGGAAGCGGCGGCGCCTCCCGAGACGGCTGAGCCCTTCATCGCGGAGACGACGACGACTCCGTCAGCGCCGGTGAAGAGTGGAAAATCGTCGGTGTCGTCATCTGAACGCACGGCGAGGCTGACCAAGCTGATTGCGATGAAGAAGTCGACGTCGAGGTCAGAGAAGATGGCGTCTTCGAGCGTCAAGGTGAACCAGTTTTCAAGCGAGCTCTCGCAGTACACAAGGCTTCGTAACGAGCTGGCGAGCTGGAGCGAAGGGTTCGAGGAGTCCAAGGGACGTCGTCCGACGCTCAAGGATGTGCAGAACACGCGGATACCTTGGTTGATTGAGTCGTTTCAAGAATACGTCAGACTGCGAAACAAGCTCATCGCAGAGGCTCCAAACGTTAGAGGCGAGGTTGGAAAAATTGCAAAGCAGACGCTTCCCTCGCCGCGGTCTCTACCTTCTGGACAAATTACGCTGTCTATTGACGATGATGCCGACGATGACGATGTCAACGGAGAGAAGTTCTCCGTGTTTAACTTTAAATGAATTTATATTACTAGTATTAGACGACGCGTCGCGCGTAGGACGCTCACCGCAGCTTTGTATGTAAAGAGTATGTAAAATGTTCTTAATTAAAATAAACTTGCTCTCTATCTGACGTAGTACACTCGCGCGATTTTACACAACAGGCTGGGCCTCCAAGTCGAAAAGACTCGAGCCGATGATGGAGCACTTTCTCATCTGACCCGGCTCGATGGGAGCCAAGCCCTTTGCCTTGTCCTCCGTCACAAAGACGACTGGATCGATATCCGGCGCTTCGAGCGTGGTTCTCCCGATGAATGCTTGCATGTCCTCATCCCAGTTATCTATCAACACGTCCAATTCCTTTCCGACGCGACTCATGGCGAAATCTTCGCTGATTTCTTGCTGCTGCGACACGAGTTGATCGCGTCGAAGAGCTCTGACGTCCTCGGGAACTTGATCCGGGTACTCTGCCGCTGGAGTGCCGTCCTCTTCGCTGTACGCAAAGGCACCGAGACGTTCAAACTTGAAATCTCGGCAAAACTTCATCAGTTCTTCGTGCTCTTCCTCCGTCTCGCCCGGGAATCCGCTAATGAATGTCGTGCGAAGCGCGAGACCAGGAATGCGGTCGCGCAACTTGTACAACAAGTCTTCGGTGTGCTGTCTCGGCGGACGGTTCATGCGGAGCAAAGACAGGTTGGTGATGTGCTGCAATGGAATATCGATGTACTTGCACACTTGCGGAACGTCCGCGATGGCTTGAATGAGTTCATCCGAAAAGTAGGACGGGTATGCGTAGAGGATACGCATCCACTCAATGCCGTCCACCTCGGCGAGGGCGTACAAAAGCTCAGCCAAACCGCGACCATCGCTCGCGCGAAGGTCGATCCCCCACTGATTCGTGTCTTCCGCGATGAGATTGAGCTCCTTGACCCCGGAATCAGCCAAAGCTTTGGCCTCGTCGATGATGGAATCCCACTGCTTGGAGCGGAAGCGCCCTCGAAAGCTAGGAATGGCGCAAAAGGTGCACTTATGATCGCATCCCTCCGCCACGCGCAGGTACGCCGTGTGTCTCGGAGTTATTCTCAAACGTTGCGTTTCAGCTCTAAACGGCGGAGACGCTCCACCAACCTGCACTCGCGCCTGTTCAGGCATTAGCAATCCCGGTTTCGCTTCGACCCCTAACAAGCCGCCCACCGTCGACGGAAGGTTTCCGTAATTCTCAAACCCCACAATCACGTCCGCCTCCGGCAGCTCATTCGCCAAATCATTCGCATATCTCTGCGCCAAACATCCCGTCACGATGATCTTCTTCGATCCCCCCGACAACTGACTCGCCTCGAGGATGGCTTCCACGCTTTCATTCTTCGCATCCTCCACGAACCCGCACGAGTTGATGATGATGGCGTCCGCGTCCTCGTGATCATCCGTCACGTCGAACCCGTTGACGAACAGATCCCCGAGCATGACTTCTCCGTCCACCGTGTTCTTCGGGCACCCGAGGGACACCATGCTCACTTTTTTCTTTGCTTTTCCTTCCCCGGGCGACGCCGCCGCCGAGGACGATTCCCCTGGCGGTTCCACGACGGACCGCGCGCGCGTCGTCTCTCCGCGTCGGCATCGCGCCGCTGGCGCCCGCGGGCGGGTCGCGGACGTCGCACGGGCGTCTCTGGGCGTCGTCGCGCGGGCCAGCGGGGCGCGGGCGGGCGTGGACGTCGGCATGTTTCCTTCCGACGGGCGTGAAGTGACGTCGGCTCGAGCGCGTGCGCAAAGGGCCCTTTTCGCCTCGACGGGCGCTATATCGTGTATTATGGTTTTATTTTGCTTATGTATCCGAGTTTTGGTTAGTGTATGTTCACATGTGGGTTTTGATCAGCTTCGGTACTTTATTGCAGAGTATGAGTTGTGTGCGCATTTCAAGAGGACGAGGTTGTCGTCGAGGTAAACGGATGAACTCCGACGCCGAACGCGCGCCGAGCGCGCGCCGGATCCGCGTTTCATGGATCGACGCGCGCTCACGCGCGGGAGTAGCGGTACGTGCCGGACCAAGACTCGCCGTTTTCGAGGGAAATTTCGACTACGCGGACGAGGACACCAGAGGCATCGACGCGAAAGGTTTCCACTTGGGAACCTGCGAGCGGGGCGGACCAGGAGCTCTCGAGACGAACTGCGTCGGGATCAGCCGTGGTAACAGAGACGGAGCCGATTTGGTCCCCAGAGCGAAGGTCGCGGCGAGAGACGACGGCGGAAGAACCATCGATTGGGTACGACTCGGCGATTTGGATGATCCCGGCGTTCGAGGCGACGGACCACGTCGTGGACGTCGGTTGCTCAATGCGCAGATAGTTGAGAAGCACAGCGGCTTGACGGAAGACGATGTTCATGTCCATGATGTCCATCAGCGGCTCCTCGTCCGGGCACTCGGCGTTGATTTTGCGCCAATAGCCCACAGTCGCGGCGAAGGGCGCCGTGGACGAAGACTTCTCTGGAGAAGCCGGTTTCGTCTCGCGTGCATCCGAAGACGACTCAGTCGTCGTCGCCGAAGAGTCCACTTTGGGCGCATCGGCGCCGTACGGCATCCCCTCGGGCGCAGAGTACGACGCAGAGACGGTGCTGCTTGACATGACAGCGTCCGCCACCATGTTCTCCACACTCTCCTCAAAGCTATCCGGCGCTCTCGCGCTCGACGCACCATTCTTTGTCGTCGTCGTCGTTGTGTTTGACGACGACGACGACGACTCACCGAGATTAATCCCAGACATCGCAGCCGCGACGGCATCTGCCGCCGCGTTGACCGCGTCGTCGTCAAACTCCTCGCCGTCGTGGTTCACCCCGCCGTTGGAAGAAACCCCTCGATCCGTCCCTTCTTCGTTCTCCGCGTACTCCACCGCCGGTTCCAAATACTTCCCATAAATCTCCTCCGGAACCACCCCACGCACCGCCTCTCGCACCGGTGCCGACGCTCGCACCCCGATCGATTCCAACCTGTCAATCTCCTCCTCCGTTCTCCTTAACACGTCTCCCAACGCGTCCGTCGACGACCCCAACCCGCGCACGAAATCCATCACATCCGCGAACCCTTCCTCCGGGCCTTTACTCAACCGATCCATCGCATCGCTCGCGATTCCAATCGCAAGTCTCGGCGCTATGAACGCCGCGTGCGTCGCGTCCTCCTTCGTTCTCTCAGTCGCCGAAACGCCTCTTCGTCGTCTTCCACCGTCACCGTTCGACGACGACGCGTCACCGGACGCATCACCAGACGCGCGATACTCCGACGCGTACTCCAACGGTTCATCGTCGTCGTCGTCGTCGCCGACGACGGACCCTTTATTCGCCGCAGACGAAGACTCCGAGTCTCTCGCGGACGGAATCGGAACGATCTTCCTTCGCGGTCCGCGTCGCGTCGACGGCGCCCTTCGTAACCCATCCGAAGACCCCGACGACGACGACCCAGACGCGACGGTGCGCGCTCTCGTCGTCGCTCGAGCGGCGATCATCCCTGCCCGACTGATCGATCGATCGATCCGCGCGTCGTCTTCGAGCCGAGTCGAGTCACGCTGTGACGTCATTACCCAACGCAACGATGTTTGCGCAGACGCGAACACCGACACCGACGACGATTCACGCCGCCGCCGCGCGACGCGACGGCGGGAGACATCGTCGTCGACACCAAAACTCGTCGTCGTCGTCGTCTCGCGTCGTCGTCGCCTCTGCGCGCGATGCGACGGAAGAAACCACGACGAATGATGAACGGTCATCATCCAGACGCAGTTTCGCGCTCGCATCCGCCGCGGCAGCGCTCGCCGCGACGACGACGACGACGGCGCGGATCGCGCGCGCGGATGAACAAACCGACGCATCTTCGACGACGACGACGACGACGTGTGAAACCAAGGAGACGGCGCCGTTGCTCTGCGTGCTCAAGGTGACGGATAAGGTTTATTTCGACGTCGCAATCGGCGACGAAGCCGCCGGTCGCGTCGTCATAGGTCTCTTTGGCGAAGTCGCCCCGAAAACGGTGGAAAATTTCAAACAACTCGCCACCGGGGAGAAGGGATTCGGATACGCGAACTCCATCTTTCACCGGGTGATTCCAAACTTTATGATTCAGGGTGGGGATTTCCAACGAGGCGACGGACGAGGCGGGTACTCGATTTACGGCGGGAAATTCGCCGACGAAACCTTTGCGGTACCGCACGTCGGTCCGGGGGTTTTATCCATGGCAAACGCCGGGCCGAACACGAACGGGTCGCAATTTTTCATCACGACGGCGGCGACGCCGTGGCTCAACGGCCGTCACGTCGCTTTCGGGAACGTCGTCGAGGGTATGGATGTCGTCCGCGCCATCGAAGCCAATCCCACGGGGCCGGGCGACAAGCCGTTGAAACAAGTTCGCGTCGTTTCCTCGGGCGTTTTACCCGCGTAGACTGTCGTTGAAAATAGACAATACATGTAATCACAATCCCACGATCGGTTTCCCACTAAACTCGCGCCATCGACGCGTCGTTCACGGGTACGATGTCAAAGTCAACGCCTCGCGCGCTTCTTCGCCCCTCGGCTGTGAGAATTCTTTCTCTCCACTTCGGCACACCGCGACGCGCGACGCGCGACGCGATGACGCCTCACACCGCGTCGACGATGCGTAGACGTCGACGAGATATCGACCGACCCGGGACGGATGGTGAACAGACGACGACAGAGACGACGATACCGGGACATCATCATCAAAAGCGAAGGAAGAAGGTGCCCACGAGTGCGACGACGACGCTGACGAAACGACGCTTCGCGCGACGGGTATCGACGGAGGGTGCGCCGCCGACGTCAGAGCGGGCGAAGAGCGGGACGAACGCGACGGCGACGACGGCGGCGACGACGACGACGACGACAAAGGCGGGTGATGTCGACGACGACGACGCGCCGGCGTCCGAGTCGTCGAAGAGGAAGCGGAGGAAGAAGAAGAGTCGACGCGAACGCGCGACGTTGGGTACGACGAAGAAAACGAGTGATATGACGGCGATGACGACGACGACGCGCGTACCGGTGCCGACGGCGGGTGCTACCGGTGGCGGCGGCGACGACGGACGAGGAGGACGACGAGCGACGGCTGCGTCTGGCGGCGGCTCGAGCGGCGACGCGAGCACGAGCGGTAAAGGAGGCGCGAACGCGGGTGGGACCGGTGGGAGCGGAGGTGGGAGGCGACGGGAGAGTGCTCATCGGTCTGGTCGCGATGTTCGCGGTGGTGGTGGTGGTCGACGCCGGGGCACGGACGACGAAGACGAGGACGAGGACGAGGACGACTACGAAGACGGCGGGTTGTACGAGGATGAAGACATGACGGATGAAGACGAAGACGAAGACGACGAATCTATTGAAGACGATGATGATTTCGACGATGAGATGGATGAAGACGATGACTTGGAGGAGGATGACCATGACGACGGGATGGATGATTTACAAGACGCCATGGACCGCGACGATCCCGAGGCGGGTTTGCGCGCCCTGTTGAGACGTCTTGGCAACGTCGCCGGAGCCGCAGTCGGTGGCGGCGCATTTCGTCAAAATTCATCACGACTTCGCGAGATTTTAGCTGGTTTGCGACGAGCGGACGATCCTTCGGCACAAATGGCGGCGTTGAGTGAATTGAATGAGATTTTGGTGATTTCCGGCGAGGAACTCTTGATGCAAATGAGTTTGGATTCCTTTGTCCCGGCGCTCGTCGAGTGCATGACGTACGAATACATGCCGGATATCATGCTTCTCGCCGCTCGAGCGCTGACGACGATGGCGGACGTGATGCCCCCGTCTCGCGGGGCGATCGTTCGTCACGGTGCGCTCGCACAGTTTTGCTCTCGGTTGTTGACGATTGAGTACATCGACCTGGCGGAGCAGTCGCTGCAGGCGTTGGAAAAACTCAGTCAGGATTACGGCGCCGAGTGCGCGCGGCAAGGAGCGCTCACGGCGTGTCTGTCGTATTTGGATTTCTTCTCCATTGGGATGCAGCGGGTGAGCTTGCAAACGGCTACGAATATATGCCGGTCGCTTCCGAGCTCGGCGTTGGATGGAGCTGCGGATGCGGTGCCGATACTGGCGAATTTGCTGTCGCACGACGACTCGCGTCTGGCGGATTACGCTTGCGTGTGCTTGACAAACATTGCGGCGAAGATGGCGTCGAAAGAGCCGGAACGCGTGGTTAAGATTTGTCAAGGGGACTTGATTGATAAGGTTGTTGACATCATCTCGCCAAACTCTGCGCGTGTGGTGAGCCCGTCGACGTATTACTCTCTTATCAAGTTGTTAAACATTTGCGTGTCTGCGCAACCAGATGTAGCCGTAAAGCTCTTGCGCAAAGACTTGCCGCTCGTGTTGGGCATGGCGCTGTCGAGGTGCAAGTTACTGACGACGACGACGACTTCGAGTACCGGTCCACACTCTGCATCGCCGGCTAGCAGCGGTGTGGCGTCGCCCATTGTCGTGACGGAGCAACTGCTCGAGGTGGCGACGCTCGCGGACGCATTGCTGCCACGTGTGAGCGCCAAGACGCGATCATCTCCCCGATCTTCGAAGAAAGGGGATAAAAACAGCGAATCTACTCCGTGTTCGAGCAATATTCCGTTGCTCACTGAGCAAGAGCCGCAGCTTTTAGTGGATTACGCGCGACACTTGGCCAACGTGTTGATGCAAGCCGTCGACTCGAGCGTTCCCCAAGGCGTCAAGCTCAAGTGCTTATCTGCTCTCACCAAGTGGTCTCAGCTTTCGTCCGATGAAGCCTTCAAAGGTGTGCTCGAATCGTCGCCCGTCGCTGCGTTCATCGCAGGGCAGCTTGCGAGCAGAGATCCGCAGAGAATACAGGGGTGTTTGGATTTAGTTGAGTTTGGCATGGAGAAGAAGGCGGTGGACATGGCGAAACTTCTTCGCAAGGAGGGTGCCGTGCACGCCCTGCGCGCTCTGTCCGAGGAACACGCCCGAGGAGGAGCCGAGAGCGTGGATAACATGGCGATGGACGAGACGCGAGACTCGACGAAGACGCCGGGCGCTCTCGTGCCAGCTCTCGGCGGCGGCGCGAGAGGCATCGCCCTTCGCGCCGCGGCGTCAATGGACACTCCAGAGTTCAAAGAGGCGCTCGCGCACGCGAATCGGGTTTTTGAAAGATATTTCGCACCGTCGAAAGACGGGGCGTTGTCGGAAGATCCAACCGTCGAACGTCTGAGAAGTGCAAGCACGTCGCTTAGAATGAAGGGAGACTCTGCATCTGTTGTCGAGTTTTTGGAATCCATGTCTGGAGCGAGCACTTTTGAGCTCCTGGAGTGCGATGCCGTCGCATCGTTAAAGGATCATCTTCTTCCCAAAGACTGGAAAAATTCTGAGGCTCTTGTGCGCAGGTATGCGTCGTTCATCGAAGCTGCCGGGCGAACCAAGGATCCTACAGCTTTTGCCACTCTTGTGCAACGTCTGCTGGACGCCCTCGCGTCGAGCGAAGACTTGTCAATCACCGTGGCGTCGGTATCTCAAAGCTCTACGAGACACAGGAGTGAGACCGATGATGCCAATCTCGCTGGCTTGGTGCGGCCGTTCAAGGTGCAGTTCAAGAAGACTGGCAAAGATGCTGATTTGATTGACTACTCCTCAAACGTCGTCTTGGTGGAACCTTTCGCTACGTTGAGCTCGATTGAGGACTTCCTCTTCTCTAGAGTTCACAAGCCGGGAGGTGATCCGTCGACTCGGCGTCGATCTTCGCGATTATCGCCACCCGCCAACATGGAGCACGATGATGACGACGAAGACGAAGACGAGGACGAGGACGAAGAGATTGACGAAGAATACATGAGTGACGACGGCGAAGCGGTACTCGGAGACGAAGAGTTGGGAGAAGAGGTTGAGGATTTGGATTTGACAAACGAAGACATACAAGAAGAAGCCGAAGCCGAACCGGAAGGGCGCAGAAATGATTCCTTTGCGGCTCGCGCCGCGGCTGCGAACGCGAAGAACAGGCTTGTCTTTTCAATCAACGGCATCGAATTGCATCCGTCCACGACCATCTTGCAGATTATTGGGGTTGTATCGCGCGACCAAGATCCTTCGACGGTGCAACTCAACTGGGATAAGGCGACGATGATCTCTTATCGACTTTCTTCGCCTTCGGATGTGGCTCAGAAGCAGTTTCAGCTTGGTGGAGTCGTCGAGGAAAACGCAGAGGATCTCGCCAAGGAGAGCGAAATGGTCGCAGAACTCGGTGAAGCAGAAATGCGAGCCGCGCTCGGTAGCTTTGTTCCAGCGCTGACCGAGCGGGTCAAGGAAGCCGTATCAAATGAGACGACGTCTAGTAGGTTCAATGACTTATTAGTCGTATTGACCATCTTGCATGAGCTCAGCTCGTGTGCGTCGCGAATCCTTCTCCTCAGCAAGAGCGAGGAGCCCTCGGTGCGAGCGCGAAACGTTTCGCTCGATGAGGCAGCCTTTGTCCATGGCAAGTTGACTGCAAAGCTCACGCGACAGTTGCAAGACACCGTGACACTGTGCAGCGCGTCGACGCCGACGTGGTGCGCGACTCTGGCGAGAGCGTGCCCGTGGCTCTTCCCATTTGAGTCTAGGCAAAAGCTCTTCAAGTGCGTCTCATTTTCTCTCGCTCGTATGTTGCATCATCTTCACGGCGATGGCAGCGAGAGCGGGGCGGTGACCATTGAAGGTGGTCGAGAGATTCGTATCGGTCGCCTTCAGCGTCAAAAGGTTCGTGTGAGTCGAGGCAAAATCCTCGAAAGTGCAAAGAAAGTTTTTGCCATTCCAAACACGTTGAAGATGGTTCTCGAAGTAGAGTTCTTTGAAGAAGTCGGCACCGGTACCGGCCCGACGCTTGAATTTTTTACTCTTCTTTCGAAAGACTTTAGATCGCGCAAGTTGAACCTTTGGAGAGACGAAGGAGTGGCTAACGAAGACGATCTCGTCGTCGCTTCTCACGGCTTGTTTCCGGCGCCCATCACCGTTCCTCGAATGGCAAGCAAAACCCACGCCACTCGCCTCAAGTATTTTAAACTTCTGGGGCAGGCGATCGGCAAGGTGCTTCAGGATGGACGTATGTTAGATTTACCACTCGCACCAGCCTTTTACCGCATGTTCTTAGGAAGAAATTTGGGGCTCTTTGATCTCATTCAACTCGATCCGGGTCTCGGTAACACGCTGCTTCGACTTCGAGTCGCTGCCGACGAGATTGAGCGCATGAAGCGCGAAGGTGAACCAGAGAAAGTATGGCGACAAGTAAAGATTGATGGAGTATCGATCGAAGATCTTTGCTTGACGTTCGTGCTTCCGGGGTCTTCCTTGGACCTCATCAAGGGTGGTTCAGACATTGCTGTGTCCGCGGTCAACTTGCGCGAATACGTCGACGCCGTCATCGACGCTTGCGTGGGATCTGGTGTTGCAACCTACTTTGAGTCTGTGAAATCTGGATTAGAAGAGGTTTTACCGCTCGCGAGACTCAAAATGTTCACCGAGGGCGAGCTGGACGCCTTGATTTGCGGTCAAGGAGAGCAGTGGAGCCCAGAGATGCTCATCGAGTCTATCCACTTTGATCACGGATACAGCGCCCAGTCGCCACCTATTCGAAACTTTTGCGAGATTCTCAGCTCTTTCTCGTCGGACCAACAGCGCGCATTCATGCGTTTCGTCACTGGCGCCCCGAGACTTCCGCCCGGCGGATTGGCTGCATTGCAGCCGCGCCTGACTGTCGTTTGCAAGCAGCCGGCGAGCACCGGCGGATTGTCTTCTGATTCCGCGGCCTTCTCGGTCGGAACGCCGTTAGCCGACGGTGACTTGCCCTCTGCGATGACTTGTGCAAGTTATCTCAAGTTACCTCCGTACTCTTCAAAGGAAATCATGGCTCAACGATTGCACTACGCGATGAACGAGGGCCAAGGGAGCTTTGATTTGTCTTAAGACACAACAAACAATGTATTAGAAGAAAAACTTGCGTAGAACTGTGTGAAAATGTAGTGAAACATGCTTTTTAAAACTCAAATCAATATGGAGGCGCGCTAGGGGGCGGAGGCGGAGGAGGAGCGCCGCCATATTGCGACCCGTACTGCGGAGACGGAGTGCCATACTGCGGAGGCGGCGCGTACGCATATTGCGGAGACGGATACGGATGCTGTTGGAACCGCATCTGGTTCATTTGGCTCGCCAGTTGCGCGGCGTGTGCGTCCGCTCTATCTTTTGCTACTCTAAGTTCTTCAGCCAACGCTTCTTTCTCCATTCGACGCGCGCTGGCATACTCCTGCACATCCCTCAAGGTGTGACGCGCGGCGTCGAGGAAGCCTGAGTAGAACCTCACCCCTTGCTCCATGCCGCTTCTCAAGTCCCCGACCACGGCGAGAGCGTGACGAACGCTTTGTTCGTGCGAATGAATGTCACGTCTGAGAGTTTCGACGTCGTAAACCTGCACGAAGCGTTCGTGAAGAGCTCGTAGCATCGATAGCGCGTCCGCTTGCTTTGAAATGTTCACCATGACGCGATCCTTGGCCTGATCGTACTTTTTCATCTCCTTGGTAAACAGTGCGTCCAGGCTTTCACCAGACTGAGCCATGAGTTCGTGAAGAATGTCATCTTCGCCTTTGATTCGTCTCATCATGTCCTCAATCTCAGCACGCTCGTCACCGATGGTTTCCAAATCTTGCAAAACGGCTTGAATGTCTGTCGCCACGTGCGAATCCTCCTCTAGTAATGCCAGCGGTTGCGTGAGTCTCGGCGCACTAGTCTCAAGATTTTCCTCGTCAATTGATTCCAAAACGCCTCCAGCGCCTTCGATGCGTTGTCTCAGCTGCTCATCGCTCTTCGTCGCGACTTCCAAGTCAACCTCAAAACGTTTCAAAGCTTGCATCATGTTTCTATTCTTTGAGGAAGACGGTTCTCTCCTCCATACACCCTCGCCGTGCATCGAGCGCGCCGCCGAGTCTTCAGACGACTCCGTATCCAGTGTCTCTCGTATCGTTTTCACCACTCCCGCGCACTGACGGTTCAACTCGTCGACTCGCTGCAAGCTGGCGGCCAACGAACTCGCGCCTCCCGACGAGCGGAACGCCGCGAGCTGTTCCTCCAAGTCTATGCTGAGAGCGACGGGCGCCGAGAGTGCGAGAAGGGTTTCTGGGAGTTCCATCTCGCGCAGCGCGAGTCGTGCTTCATCGCTCGCCATCGCCAAAGTATCAGTCTCGTTTCGAATCAGTTCATCGACCATTTCAGTGTATCTACTCAGCGCCTTTGCTCCACTGTCTGGGATGATGCTCTTGAAGAGGTCGACGCCGACGGGTGAAAATTGCTCTGGCGCCGGCTCTATCGCCTTGACAAGACCAGTCGACGGTACCGGCGGGATGTCGTCCACTTTGGGGACGCGACACATGTACACGCACTCGTTATCTCGCAAAGTGGCGTTGTGATCCGGCAAGAGATCCTCCTCGAGGTACTTTTTCGCCCAAACCAACGTCGCATCGCTTGAGACGACGTTGGCATCATCGATAGCCTTTTTCATGGCGTCTTTCGCCACTTGCAAGCGCGCCACTGCAATACCAGCATTTTCATCATTCGCCATCATCTCTCCTTTAGCGGTCAATCGCATCGCCTCGGCGCCAAAGTACCCAATCTTAAGTCTAAGGTACCCGAGCAAACCATCATCCACGTAACCAACGAGACGCGGAGATGTCGTCGCCGTGGCGTACGCCTCTTCGTAGTAAATCTTCGCCTGCTGCGCGAGTTTCGCCAACATCGTCGGACTCTTCCCTTTCGCCTTTTCGTAGAAACACTCCTGCGCCTGCGCCAAGTGCAGCTTAACCATGACCTCACAGTACTCCCTCGTGACGTCGGCGCTCGGCGTCTCCGATCCAAGCTTGCGTTCGCTCAACGAACCGAGCATCTCAAACGCCCCAGCCGCCGCCTGAAACGCCGCGCACGCTCGTTTCACCCCATCCTCACCGTGTCCAAAGGCGCCGACTCCACTCCTAGATAGCACACCAGCGTAATTGAACAACACAGCACACTTTTCGTACTGCACATCTCTCGCCCGCACCCCTCCCCGCGGCGACGCTCTTCCACCTTCCAACCAGGCAAACTCCACCCCAGCGTGTCCTTCAGACCCCGAAATCGGAAACCTCGATTCAATCACGCACAACGCGCGGTAATACGCCGTCAATGTATCCTTCGTCTCGTCCAAGTTCACCGCGTCTTCGTCCAAAGCTCGCTCAACCGAGTCCCTCAACCGCTGCGTCTCCCCGAAATCTTCCGCGCACGACGCCGAATCCCCCTCTGAAAACGCCCGCGACACGAAATCGTGCAATGGCGTCGCGATGTCCGTCGAGATTGCCTGCGTCAGCGTGCGAAAACGCGCGCGAAACCGGGTTAGTTTCCCACTGCAATTGGATCTGATTTCACGAACTGGGCACTCCGTTCGCGTTCACACTCGCGTCGCGTCGCGTCGCGTGTACACTCGAAGAAAGCGAGAAAATATGTATCGCGTCGACGCACTCTCTTCGCCGGGACGCCGTACAGCGGCATGTTCGAAACCGGTTCCGCGCGTAGGACTGAAACGTGTCGTCTAGAGAGTCAACCGTTTTGCTTGGTTTTGTTGATTGATTTTTATTTTGTTTCACTCTGAATAGATAGCGTTACATGCTCGCGGTGCGCTGCTGCTGCTCTACAAATCGTCGTACACTTTTTAACGGACGTAAGAAATGATCTCGTCGTCCGTTTCGTTCTATTCGCTTCATTCGCGTTCGTTTGTTGATTCTCTGTTCGGCCAACCTGGCGTCATCAACCAAACTAATCGAACGCCTTACACTCGACCGCGGACGGATCATCGGCGCAGAGCGCATCCATGGGATCCTTCTTGGACTTGATCTTGGATTGCTCCGCCTTGGTGGACATGGCGGCGTCGTAGATGGCTTTGGCGCCGGGGACGTCGGCTTCGATGGCGGCCCACTCTTCCGAGGTTTTGGCGTTGGCCATGCGATTCTTTTGGTAGCCCGAGAGGGTGTCGTACGTCGAAGAACCGGCGCGCGTCGTCACGGAGGTTCTCGCGGCGGCACGGGGTCTGGTGACCCGGACGGTGGCGATGGGCGTCGTGAGGGCAAACATTGTGCGCGTGTGATTGTGGCGAATGACTGCAGCTTTTTTCAACTACTGGTAGAAGCGTAAAGAAGATATTTAACGTCGCAGTCGCAGTCGCAGTCGTGTCAAGCGGTGAACCCGGCGTCTTCGTAGCCGTCCCAGCGATCGGACGAGGACATGTCGAGAGCGGCGAAGACGGTCTCGGCCCAACCCTCCATTCCGGGGTTCTCTGGGTAAAAAACGTCTGGGAGCTCGCAGTTGGCGCAGGCTTCGGCGGAGGTTTCTCCGATGCACACGTACGCGGGTTGCAAGGCGTCGTCAGAGGATGAAATGCGCTCGTAGAGGACGTCTCCGCAGAGATCGACCCAGGCGCGAACGGCACTGGGACTACCGAAAGTGACAACGTCGGCGCAAACGGCTCGTTGAACGTCCGATGCGTCGAGTTTGGTAACAGCTTCGGTGGAGTACGTGTTGAGACGCACCACAGTTGCTCCTCGTTCTTCCAAACCATCCTGAAGCGTTGTCGCCGCTTTTTTACTCGCTGGATAGAGCACCAACGATCCCTGGTCGCATGGTAACTCTTGAACGAGCACTGCCGCCGTCGCTTTGCTCGGTATAAACTGATTTTCCAACGCAAACTCTACCGGTTCTGCCTTGGCGAGCACCTTTCCCGTCGCCGCACCGACGACGGCGAGCTTCAAACCCTTTGGTTTCCCAGCCTTTTCGTACCCTTCCAAGAACACTTTCGCCGCCTCTGGACTCGTTATGCACACCCAATCCCACTTTTCCCGCGTCAACACGCTCGGCAACGACGCCACGTCCTCGCCTTCCACCGCTTCCACCAGCGGCAGCTCCACGCAAGTCACCCCTTTCGCCTTGAGCAGGTTCATCAGCGCCCCGTTCTTCCCGCTCTCTCGCGTCACCACCACCGTTTTATCCGTGTACGACGACGTCGATGGCGGCGCCGTCGACGCCGCCGGGGCGATCGTCCGTCCGCGTCTCGCTCCGGCGCACGACGGATCGAAGCGAACCCCGCTCTTGAGGCGACGCGTTTTGGAATTTGATTTCGACGCGACTGCAGCGGACGCGAACGCGCCGATGTGCGCGGTGAGCGTCATGGAAAAGGTCGGATACGGAGTGATTGCGCGCGGGGAGGGCGACTCGGTCGGCGGTGCGCACAATACCCGTCGCGGTGTGGAGGGATTTGTTTTCACTGCACTTGGCTTTTGCGTTAGTTGGATTTGGTTTTACGCGCAGACGACATTTTACGCTCGCTAGATTGTCTATCAATTATGTAAAAATGTGTGCGCTACGTCTAATGATGGTGTTTGTGACTCCTTTTGTCGTTATCTGCGTCGTTTGCTTGGCGTTTCGGCGGTGAGTGCCGAGGCGCTCTTGTACAATCGACCGCACTTGAGAAGCTCGCCGGCGATGTTGAGTCCTTCGATAAACCCATCGACGTCGGCTATTCCAAGGTTGAGATCCTCCGCCAAGGCGTGGAGATCACCGATGCTAAAATAGGGTGAATCGCTAGATGAAGTGCGCTTGTTCAGCGTCTCGATGAAGAGTTTCGTCTTGCTTCGCTTGGTTGATTTACCGCCGGCGCGATTGAAACGCAACCTGCCGTGTTGATCGCTCAACGCGTCTATGAGAGATGCTTTGATAATCTCGACGGCATCCTTGGCGTCGTTCGCCGTGACTTGTGATCTAAGTTCCATTCTAGCTCGCGCTTCGGCGAGTCTTACGAGAGATTCGAGCTGGCGAGCGGTGACGGGAGTGCCCTCAGCCGGTGCTCGGGAACGCAATTCCAGGTAAAAGGTTTGCAAAATCTCCGCCGCCTCCGCCGTGAGTCTGGGATGACAGTACGCGTGCGCGTAAGAGATGTACTTTCGCATGACTTCGTGCGACAGAGTTTCAATCTCTTGCGTCGCTCGCAATCTCGTTTTCAGCGGAACGTACATGTTGACGTCATCCAAGTCTTGAGTGAACGCGGCGACAGAGGCGTCGTGAAGCGCCATGCCATCCGCGTCGAGCTCGTTGTAGTACGCGTGTAAGTTTTGTCGAGCCTGCTTACGCCGTGCCTGACCGTGTTTGCTGTGCTGCGCGATGACGTGCTCGCTGAGGTGTTCATCCAAGACTTCGTCCACGGTGTCCAACAAGATGAAAATCAAGTCGAAACGACTGAGAAGCGGCGCCGACATTTTCAAGTTTTCATTCACCGTCTTGCCTCTGTTGTAATGTCCTTGAATCGGATTCGCGGCGGCGATGATGGACGTTCGAGCCGGAAGCGTTGCGTTGAGCCCGGCTTTACAGACGGACACGCTCTGCTGCTCCATCGCCTCGAGCAAGGCTTGGTGTTCGCTCGGCATTTTATCAAACTCATCCACGCAACAGACGCCTCGATCTGCCAAGACGATTGCACCCGCCTCAAATGTTTGCGCCCCGGTCCCTGGGTCTCTCACCACGGCTGCGGTGAGACCGGCAGCGGAGACAGTGCGGCCGCAAACATAAATAGAACGCGGAGCGAGGTTGGAGACGGCTTTTAGCATCTGACTCTTACCCAGTCCGGGATCGCCGACGACGAGGCAGTGCAGAGATCCGCGCGTGGGCACCTTACCGCACCCCGCCACAGATTTCCTCACCCCACCGAAGAGACAGAGCAACAAGCCGAGTTTGACGAGATCGTGACCGAATATTTGTGGACACAGCGAGTGCACGAGCGTTCGCACGAGATCATCGCCGTTCTGTTGGCTAAAATCGGCGATAAACTCCAACTCTTTTTTAGAGAGAATGGGCGCGAGCGTCGTCTCCACGTCGTCGTCATCCGTCTTTGTCTTTGCCCGAGCGTCGCTCACTCTGAACCTCTTCGTCCCCGGGATGTACGTCGATTGCGGCGATTCTAACGTCTCGAGTTTGTTTTCCTTGTCCTCTTCGTTCTTATCCTCCCCACCGGCGCTCTCTCCTTTCCCTCTCGATACGACGCAAGACCACGCGTTGAGATAGAGCTCGCTGAGTGCCTGGTTTCGTCCGCGCGCGAGCGCACCTCCCCCGCCACCCTCGACCGTGTCGCTCTCAACCAACCCGAGCATGGTGACGATATCACCGGGAGTGCACGAGTCCGTGAGCGCCCCTCGAAGTTCGCAGTCCATGAATCGCGGTACTCGTCCTTCTTCGCTCATCACTCCATCGTCTGCAATCTCCTGAATCCTCACCCGCTGCGAGTCGACGCAATCCACCGTCGCGAGCTCGTGCACAAACTTCTTCGCTCGGCACCGCTCCGTCGCGCATCGCTCTGGAGGTCTGTACTTGCCGTCTTTAAACGTGCACCGCATCTTTTCCTGGCACGACTGACAGCTAAATATCATGCGCGTCACCGCCGGTTTCACCGGCGCCACGCGTGTCACTGTTCCCCGCAGACTCACCACTCGACCGACGACGTTGCTCCGCATCGCCGCGAACCTCACCTTGCTCTCCTCGTAATTTATCAATTTCACCGTCATCTGCATGTTCGTCGCCACCCGTGTGTCCCCAGCCGGCACGCCTTTCGCGTCTTGCAACGCCGCTCTTCCTCCCTCGCTACACAGCGTCGCCTCGTGCGCCGCGCACCGCAGGCACGCCATGCACTCCAAGGGCGCGCACGCCAACGCCGCGTGTAAATCCGGTATATCTTTTGTCATCTCCTTTAATTTTTCGTAATCCATCGTCACCGACGCCGTCGCCTCGTCGTGTACCTCCACCTGTCGCGCGCGCGCGTCCGAAAAATTTTCAAACCGTCTCGTCAGTCCAACCGCCCTCCCCGTCTTTTCCCTCCGCCCCCGCGTCGTCACCGCGTTTCCATCCCTCCGCACCTCTTTCACGAACTCTCGTCCTCGCGTCGAGGCGAAGAAATTCGTCATCGTCCGCGCCAACTCGGCGCGTCTATCCGAGAAGTCGTGCGTGACGTCTGGAAAGTACAACTGCCACGATTTCGGGCACGCGAGCAGAGACCTCCCGGCGTTCGCGTTCGCGGCGTCGTCGTCGGTTCGCGCGACGACGCCGGCACCACCACCACCGCCTCCGTTCGGGTCGCCGGACATTTCGTTCGTTCGCGACGACGACGGCCGCCGTCGCCGTCGCGGGATGGCGCGCGAATGCGAACGCGAAACGCGAATGCGTGCAATTGGATCATTTTCCGTGTACTGTTTACTCATATAGGTTGAAGCACTTCAATGAAAAATAACAAAGTCGCACTCTATGCTAAAAGAAGTCCACCCCTCGGAACCGACGCTTGCTGTCGTCGCCGATCGATCGAACGTCGAGTGAAACCCACGCGTGATGCGCTTGATTGATACATCGCACGCGCGTGAATGAATGACTGACGACTCGACGATCAAAACGACGACGCGCATCGAATCCGAGAGACGACATTCGTCCCTTGTCCAACCGACCGACCGAGCCCCGGCGCCGAGACGCGGTCGAAACCTACTAAACACAATCGAGTCGTTTTTTGTTTATTCGACGTTTTGCATCTCCTCCTCGGTGAACTTACCGGCGCCGCCCTTACGCGCCAAAAGCGCCTTGCGATCCTTGTCCATGTGGAGCTTGGTGATGAGCACCTTGGACGGGTCGATGCCGGCGTTGATGGTTTGGCCTGTCGAAGAGACGCGCGAAGAGAGAGAGACGCGAGCGGTTAGTTTTTGTGTGCGTGACGCGTAAAACGAGACGCGGAGACGCGCGATGGGGATAACCGGGGCAAAGAACGATGCGTCATCGTCGTCCTCGTCGTCCGATGTCGTCCCCGACGATCCCCCGCGTTCGAGACGACCGAGTCTCCGCGGACGCCCCCGCGCAAGCCCTAGGGCTTTTGCGCCATCATCCCACATCCATCATTCGCCCTCGAAACCGCGCGTTCGCGACCACTTACCGTTGACCTTCTCCCGCGTGACGTTGGTGATGTGAATCACCCACTTCTTACGGTACACCTGGGACACCTTCCCCTCGCGGTTCTTGTACTTTCCGCGAACGACGCGCACTTCGTCGTTCACGCGGATCGGCACCGCGTTCGCGCCGTACTGCTTCTTGAGCTCCGCCGCGAGCGGGGAGGACATGATCTTACGGCGCTCCGAGGACGGGGCGGTGAAGTGCGCCTTGCGCGTCTTACGGCGGGAGCTCGAGACCGCGGTGGAGTACTTCATCGTTCGCTACGCGCGTCGCGGAAAGGAGGATGTCACGCCACGCGCGTCCGTCCCGTAGGGCTTCGCGAGTCCTCGCGAGAGTCGGTCGCGGGTGGTGATACTATTACAACACGGGTCGCCTGTTCATTCCGCATACTACATCCCTATTTTCGCTACATTCGACCTTTTCGACCGCCGGTTCGTTCGTTCGCGCCTTCCTTCCTTCCTTGGCCCACCATTGAGGGCTTTTTTAACCCCATCAGAGGCACCCGTCCGATTTTCGCGTCGTCGTCCACTCCGTCGGTTCGTCGCCCGCGGACGCTGGCGCCGCACTGGAAGACGACGACGACGACGACGACGACGACGCGATGCGGCGGGATTACAGCGTGGATGTCGGCGGAAGCCGCGGTGGTGAAACCGGTGCGAGAAGGTGCGCGCGCGCGCGTTTAACGAACGAACGAATCAGAATCAGAATCAGAATCGATGCGTGAATCGGGAGCGTTGGTTGGATTACGCGGTCGCGAGCGCCGGTACCGGCGGTACCGCCGATGACGGGTGAACGACCGAGTGACTGACGGTGGACGAACGGATGGTGACGCGCGCAGAAACTCGATGCGGCCGACGTCGTTGATGGTTGGATTCGACGCCCCGCACGAAGACGTACAGACTTTGCACGACGCGTGGGAATCCGCGACGAGGCGGTTTGGACGGGAAAAGTGCCTCGGGACGCGAAGCGGGCCGGGAGGAACGTACGCGTTCGGGACGTTTGGGGACTTGGGAAGGGAACGAGCGGATGTTGGAGGTGGGTTGGTGCGATTTGGGATCGCTCCGGGGGATAAGGTGGGGTTGTATTCGATAAATACGCCCGAGTGGGTGGCGCTCGAGGCTGGGATGACGAGGCAAGGCGTCGTTTCGGTGCCGCTGTACGATACGCTGGGTCCGGACGCGGTGCGGTTTATATGTAACCACGCCGAGCTTGTGGCGGTGTGTTGTTCGCAGGCGGTGCTGCCGACGATGCTTGGATGCCTGAGAGATTGCCCGACGGTCAAGTTAATCGTGGCGTACGGCGGCGGCGGCGCCGGGAGCACAAACGTCGAGGCGCTCGAAGCGGCGAGACGCGGCGGGGGAGCGTCCGTTGTACCCGGGGGTGTCAGAGTCGTCTCTTACGAGGAATTTTTGGATTCTGGGGCGAAGAATCCTGTCGCGCCGACGCCAGCGAGCCCGGATGATCTCGCGACGATTTGTTACACGTCGGGGACGACGGGAGATCCAAAGGGAGTCATGCTGACGCATAAAAATTTAATCTCCAACGCCGCCGGTTACGCCGTCGATCTCGAGCTGTCGCCGAGCGATTGCCACATCTCGTACTTGCCCTTGGCACACATTTACGAGCGGGTGACAATGTTGGTGTGCCTCTTCAACGGTGCCCACGTCGGTTTCTATCGCGGAGACGTCTTGGGACTGTTGGACGACATTGCGGCGTTGCAACCGACGATATTTTGTAGCGTGCCGAGACTTTGGAACCGAATCTACGACAAGGTCAACGCGGGCGTGCGAGAAGGATCTGCGGTGACCCAAAAGCTCTTTCAGTGGGCGTACGCGTCGAAGAAGCGCGCCTTGGAGCGCGGACAGCCGCCGAATGCCTTTTTTGAACGTCTCGTATTTTCAAAGCTACGAGCCAAGTTGGGCGGCAGAGTTCGTTACATGTCCACAGGTAGCGCCCCAATCAGCGCCGAAGTGATGGAGTTTCTTCGCGTGTGTTTCGGTGGGACTGTTTTCGAAGGGTACGGCATGACTGAGAGCGCGTGCGTCATCTCGAAGACGGCTGAGGACGATTTTACCACGGGTCATGTGGGCGCCCCGGCGCCCTGTTGCGAGATCAAACTCGTGGATGTTCGAGAGATGAATTACACCCACAGAGATGTTCCGAATCCGCGAGGGGAGGTGTGTGTTCGAGGACCTAGCGTGTTCGTGGGCTACTACAAGTCCAAGTCTCAGACTGATGAGGTTATTGATAGAGACGGTTGGTTGCACACGGGTGACATCGGAACGTGGTTGCCGGGCGGACGGTTGAAGATTATCGATCGCAAGAAGAACATCTTCAAACTCGCCCAAGGGGAGTACGTGGCGCCAGAAAAGATTGAAAACATTTATGCCAGAAATAAATACGTCGCTCAGAGCTTTGTTTACGGCGACAGCTTGCAGAGCTACCTCGTCGCCATCGTCGTGCCGGATGAAGAAATTCTCGCGCCGTGGGCGAAAGAGAAGGGCATCGCGGGCAAGTCTGGAGGAGATTTCAAATCTTTGTGCGCCAACCCAATCGTTCGTGCTCACATTTTAAAATCAATGCTCGCCACTGGTAACGAAGCCGGGTTGAAGGGCTTTGAACAGGTGCGCGCGATTGCCCTTGCTGACGAACTCTTCACCGTCGAAAACGGGTTGATTACGCCGACTTTCAAACTGAAGAGACCGCAAGCTTTGGCGCGATTCAAAGCCGAGATCGACGAAATGTATCGAAACGCGTGACCTACGAAAAAAGTAAAAGAATGTGACGCCTTTTAGAACTTTCTATGCTGCTACTACTTACAATTCAAGAGCTATAAAATGTATGTTGTATACATATCAATCACGATTGCAACCCCTCGACACCCGCCATGGCGACAAAGCCTTGGAACCCGAGCGAATTGGAATACTCAGTCTCTAAATCTTCCACCAGACACTCTTCCAGAGGAGCTGGATCGTCAATGCCACCGCGCACGTACGACACGCGAGGCATGAAGGTTTGTCCCTCTCTGTGACGGATTTCGTGGATGGAGCGTTCGAGCTCAGAGCCACGTGGCGGCGGACACGGGAACCCAGATCCTGCCGTGTCGATCCCGTAATACACGAGCACTTCATCCAAATTTCCGTCTAAAATGTAAATCGCATCTTCGCGAAGCGCTTGTCGCTTGAGACCGATGATGACGGTGCCATTTCCTCCTTCCGTCTCGCTGTAATCCACCTTTTCGCCGTCACTCGTGCGCCTAAACTCCCTCAGACTCGGATAGACGAACCGCGCCAGATCTCCGGCCGAGAGCCGACGAACGCTCGACCACAGAGCCACTCGCTCGTCGGGGTGCGTTCCGATGGGGTGAATGATCTTCGATCGTAACAAACCGTACACTAGCTTCGCCACGACGTCGTGAGACTTTGTGCCGCTGCCAACGCGCTTGGTCCAAGTCACAAACCAATCGTAGAGCGCCTTGCGAGCCTCTGTCAAACCCTCGTCTTGGGCCATGTACATGACTTGCTGCGCAAGTAATGCTATGAGGACGTCTTCATCCGCGTTTTTGTGCACTTCTTTGGAATTTTTGGCAAACTTGACACGAGACGTGTGAATTTGTCTTCTTCGTACCCTACACTTCTGTGCGGCGCCGTTGACGGTTCGAGTTTCCACGAGCGTGCGCTCGAACGCGAGTTGAACGAGTGGAAAGTGGCAGAACTCAGAAGAAAGAGCGCCTCCGTGCGATTTTCGCGAGGTTCTCTCGACTTCAAGCACGACCTCGTGCGCGGTATCCACGACGTCAAATGTGAAGCAGAACGCGTCCCTTGAGCCGCAAGAAGAGATGTGATACAGCCCTGGATAAGACGTATCGGCGCGCAAGTTGCCGTAAGCATCGCGTATTTCAATACTCGACGATGTTCGCACTCTAAGAGTGGCGTCGACACCGCGTGATGAGCCTGAAACGATGCGATGGACGTCACCGATGAGAGAAATTTGTGAAAAGTCATCCTCAGTGCCCCGTCGGCGTCGGTACAGTGCGACGTGCCCTCCACTACCCTCTGACAACGGAGCGAGCGTGCTGAGATCGTTGAATGAGCTGACCTCGTTTGCTAGCAGAAAAATATCTGTCGTCACGCCCAGAGATACGCAACGCTCTCCGGCTGAAATGTAGTGGTCGTGCGCCGGCGCGCTCAATGCGTCTGCTTCGGTGGATGCCGCCTCAAAATCAGCCGCGGTCGGTCGAACCTTGCTCGTAGTGGTGTCGTAATGGCAGTAATTCTTGTTCGTACTCTCTACGTCGCACGAACCAACCCCTCGGTTCGGGCATTGCCTCAAAAATGTTAAAATTCGGGCACCCGAGACAACGCCTTCGTCCACGGCCTCCTCCACGACGTCCAAAACTTGGTCAAACACAGCCCCGAAGACTGAGCTTGAATCGTCCGAAGATTTCTCAAAAACATTCTCATCAGAACGACTGATGCTTTTTTCGAACACATCCACCGCTTTGTCGCGCGCTGCTCGCGTTCCGACGTTGTAAAAAATATCCTTGTCTTCGTCGACAATTTGTCGAATAAATCTATCCCCAAGATGTCGAACCGTCAAACTGTCCGATAAATCGTTGAAATCCACCGCGTGAAGGAGATCGCCTTGAAACAAGAACAGCGAAAACTTCCCATCCGGTTCGGCGTCCCCGAAAGCCTCCACCGCCCCCTCCAGCGCGAGCTTGACAAGCTCGTACCACTCCTGCTCGCCGTCTTGGCTTTCGTCGCCGAGCTCGACGACCGCCACGAGACCGCGCGCCGACGACGTCGACGGCTCACCGCTTCCCAACGGTTCCACCGCAATATCAAAATCGTACGTCTCGCTCCGTATCTCCGGAAGCTCTTGAAGCTTGGCTACGCTTCGCAAATCGTACCGCTTCCACGACGCGCACGCGTCTCTCCAATACGTGTACACCCCGCACGCGCAACATGCGAACCCATCCACGTTGATCTTACAAAACGCCGACACGTACCCGAAACACTGCGCACACCTCGCAATGTACTTTTCCCCCGGCTTCTTAAACTCTATCCGCGAAACCGTCCTTCGTCGTCCCGGTCCGGTTCCATCCCCGGCGAGCGGCCGTGCGACCAATCCGAGCGGAAACGCCGCCGTAGCCACCGCGCTCTTTTTCCTCCTAGACGCCGAAGTCGACGGCAGCGCCGTCGTGGACCACCGCACGATGTGATCCGTCTCTTCTTCGCCTCCTCCTCCCGCATCGTCGCCGTCGTTCGCCGCAGTCATCCGCTCTCTGGCTCTGGTTGAAACGGATGAGTGCGCGCGAACCTTACCGTCGTCCTGCGCGCGCGATCCTTCCGCCCTCCTCGCGCGCGACGCAATGACGAGTACGAACGCACGCGCGCCCACGCGGAACGATCGCAGTGAGTCGGAGCGTTCAACGCGCGACCGTCTAAGGAATACAAGCGCCGTCGTTCGAGCGATGGATGCGAGTGGGTTGCATCTGGTTGACGCGGGAATCGCGAACATATGGGTATTTAGTATAGCAATAGGAAAGGAAAGAGGCAAGCTGCAGCTGTTGGTTGAAGAGTTGAAATCTTTTCTCGCTCAGTTGGTGGTGTTAAATGAACACCAAAAATGTTTAAAGACATCGCTGTGCGGAGCGCCCGGCGCGGTCTGTGATTTTTTTAATCATTTTTTGGTTTGAGGCATCGACCCGGTGAAGCGGGACGAGCAAAGTGTGTGTGTATCTATGTCCGCCGGAGGCGGTTGTTCGAATCTGCGATCGCTTCAAAAGAGAGCGAAGATTTACGCAGAGGTGAACTTGGTGACAGCCTTGGTGCCTTCAGACACGGCGTGCTTGGCGAGTTCACCCGGCAAGATGAGACGGACCGCGGTTTGGATTTCGCGGGACGTGACCGTCGGCTTCTTGTTGTATCGGGCGAGGCGCGCGGCTTCGGTGGCGATCTTTTCAAAAATGTCGTTGATGAACGAGTTCATGATGGACATCGCCTTGGAGGAGATACCGGTGTCCGGGTGGACTTGCTTGAGCACCTTGTAGATGTAGATCTTGTAGGTTTCCGTCTTGGACTTGCGGCCACCCTTCTTGGCGCCGGACGGCTTCTTTTGCGCGGGCTTCTTTCCTGCCATTGTTGATCGAGTTACTTGAGCGTGTCAAATTGTGACGACGCGGACGCGCCAGGGCGCCCGTTTGGGTGGAATCTGCCTCAGTCGAATCGGGGTTTTTCAATTCTGTTTACCCATATGATTTCGACTTTTAACAATAAAATTCATCCATACGAGTATTTGATTGGCTACAGTGATATCGACCCTATACAGACCCTTGATTCATGACTCCCAAATAAATATTTTTAACAACATTTCTGCATTTTGATTGGTTTACGGAAGGGATCGAAGTGCAATCGACGAGTCATGACTCGTCGATCGGTGAAATTTTCGAGGGGAAATGTGGCGACCCGCGCGTACTCGCGGCGATTCGCATCCGACCGCTCGTCATTACTCGACGCGCGTCCGAACGCCCGACGACACCACAGAACAACAACAAACAGTAAAGACAATGTCCGGAAGAGGAAAGGGAAAGACTGGCAAGAAGGCGATGAGCCGATCCGCCAAGGCGGGACTTCAGTTCCCGGTCGGTCGTGTTGCTCGCTACTTGAAGGCGGGCAAGTACGCCACGCGCGTCGGCGCCGGTGCTCCGGTGTACCTCGCCGCCGTGCTCGAATACTTGGCTGCCGAAGTCCTTGAACTCGCTGGCAACGCCTCCCGCGACAACAAGAAGTCCAGAATTGTGCCGCGTCACATTCAGCTCGCCATCCGCAACGACGAAGAGTTGTCCAAGCTTTTGGGCACCGTCACCATCGCGGCGGGCGGTGTTCTCCCGAACATCCACTCGGTGCTCTTGCCGAAGAAGTCCAAGAAGTAAATCTTCTCCCCTCTTGAGCTCGTCGGTGTTCAGCGCGTTTTTCAACGCGACTGGAGACGGACGGATGCACCACTAGTCGTTTAGCCTTGCCACCTTAGCACTTTTGATAAAAACAAGAAATACCAACAAACGAACCGTCATCCATCTAGTGAGTCGTGACTCGCCAAAGTGCACGGGACTCGGTGGATCCCGATGTGCGCTGGCCACGGGCGTCACACGAAGACGGCATGTCGACGGCGAACGACGCGCTTCGCGCGCGCATCGGCGCCGTTCGAGCGATGGCGCCGAAGATTCAACTCATCGCCAACGCGGCAGCGGCGCCGAGGATGGCGGACGTCGCCCTGGCGGTGGGCGCGAGACCGATCATGGGGTGCACGACGGTTGAGGAAACAGTCGAAGTGCGAGGGAAAACCGACGGGTGCGTGCTGAACTTCGGCACGCCGACGACCGAGGCGATCGCCGAGGCGGTGGAGGTGGATGAAATAAACCTGGGTGCGGGGAACGGAGGGCGGGTTGAGAGGGTTTTGGTGATGGATCCGGTGGGGTGCGGGTTGGAGTCTCGCGGCCGCCGGGCGAGGAAGTGGATTGAAGGGTTGCGAGCCCGTGCGCGAGTGGGCGGGGTGGATGGGGTGGACGCAGGACGGGGGAGAGTGTTCGGATACGTCATCAAGGGGAATCCGTCGGAGATTGAAGCGCTATTGAGGCTGACGGTGGACTCGTCGGAGATGAAGACGAAGACAACGACAACGACGACGCGAGTGTCCGTCGGAGCCAGCGTGAGTTGTACGGCGGAGTCTTCAGTGGTGGATGGACACGGTGTGGGAACGGGGGAGAAGAAAGCGGGGCACATTTTCGATGCACTTCAAAGACTCTGCGAGGTGACGGGGTGCTTGGCCGTGGTGATGACGGGGAAGACGGATTACGTATACACTTTTCGCGGGGAGCGGTGGTCATCGGATGAGAATAGTTGCGAGGCTCTCGAGAAATGGACGGGCGCTGGGTGTGCGCTGGGCGTCGTGGTGGCTGCGTTCATCGCTGCAAACGGTGACGATTTATTTTCAGCTTTACAAGCTGCGTGCCAGTGGTATCGTCGCGTCGCGAGACGATGCGCCGACGAGTTTCCTGAGCTCGGTCCATTTAGTTTTCAGGCGCGCTTCTTCGATGAGTTGTACCGCGAAAGCTGCGCGTACGGTAGTCAAGTGTAGATGAATATCTGTGATAGACGTTAATAGTAGTATTACAAATTCGTTTGTGAACAATATTAATTGAATATGTGCGTCCCTACTCCGTCCTCAATCCCTTTGTGCCGTTGGCTGTCCGAATTCCAAGTCTAGACAGACCCGGCATTGGTGACTTGTTCTTCTTTACCATCCGGTCCTAGGGGCTTGTAATCTTCCCATCGGAAGAGATACATGGCTGATACTTCGACCGCGAGCACAAAGGAGAAGAACAAGCTGGTGAAGGCCCACGTGGAAATATTGCCGACGTACTTGGTTTCGCTTTCCGGCTTGTACCAGAAGGGGCATGCGGCAAGGAGTGTGAGCAACATCCCGAGCCACGGAAGCGGGTTTGACAGCATTTTGTCAACCTTTTTGCCGATGAAGAGCGGTCTCACGGCTGGCTGCTCACCGTCGTCACTGCCAGTGGCGTGGATGGGATCGGGTTCCCCGCGCCGAAGGATAAACTTTTCGACGCAAGTGATGATGAGAACGACTCCCAAGTTTATCAGGAACGCGAATACTGCGGTGTTCCAGCCGGAAGAGTGCTCATCGAGACCGAGGTTGCGCTTGACGTTGAAGTCGGTGTCGAGAACCATTGCAAGTCCGGCCACGACACCGGCAATGAGACCGCCGAGAACAGCTTCGCCAGACAACCAATGGAGGTGAAGACCACCCCAAACCGCGGGAATCGCGTGAATGGGAGTGACGGTTTGAATGGAGAACAGACCGGTGATGTCTGGTTTGCCCTCTCGCACGTTCACGATGGACAGTCCAAGCCCAATCGCGAGGGCAACCATGGAAGACACCAAGCCGACGAGCTTGAGAGACTTGCCATCCATCGGCGCCTTTGGTCCAAACACCTTGCGAGCGTACGGATTGTAAATGTCACGCACGAACATGGTGGAGAACGCCAGCAATCCAGAGTCCGCGGTAGAGATCATCGCAGCGAACGCGGCGAGGACGAGGAGAGAAGCAGCAAAGTCACCGAACGCGGAAGCATTCTTCAACTCGAGAGCGAGTTGTCCAAAGACGCTTTGCTGAACGGCAGGACTCGGTGGGTTGTTTCTCAGGGCGTAAACCGCAGTCCACCCGGCAATCATCGTAGAGAGTTGCACCCAGAAGAAAGTAAAGTTCATTCCTGCCAAGCCACGCTGAAGCATTTTGCGGTCCTTCGCGACGAAGAGACGCATGGCAAGGTGCGGAAACATCGTCGCGGCGGCAGCCACTCGAAGAGTGAATGACGTGTACGAGATGATTGACCAGGATCCAGAACGCGCCGGTAAAGTAACAAACTTGTTGTTCTCCAGGAAATACTCTTTCGCCTTTGCGAGGCCGCCGAACTCAACACCGGATGCGATGAAGAAGATGAGAGATCCGATGATGAGCATGACTCCTTGGATGACGTCCGTGTACGCGACGGCGCGCAATCCTCCGATCGCCTCCACCATGAACATGATGAGTGCAAAGATTAGAATTCCAGTGGTTTCCGTGACGGCACCAGAGGTGAATGCTTCGACAATCTTACCCATGGAAACAAACTGTGTGATTTGATACGTAAAGATTGGGAGTAACAGGCAAAACCAAGTGATGACTCTCAGCGCGTGCGCGGTGTATTGGCACCTCGAGTTCGGAGCGCTGAAGCGATCGTACACAAACTCACTCAAGGTTAAATATCCGCGAGATTTCCCCAAGGCGTTGAGACGCGGCGCGAGAATGAGAAAGCACATGTACACGCCGACGCCGGCCGGAATCCACCTCGTCGCAAACCATCCCTTCAGCCACGCCTCCCACGCGATCCCTTCGACGGAATACGCAGAGAAAAGAGATGCAGACAAGGTGAAGAACAACGCGATACCGCTGAGGCCCTTACCCCCGCCAAAGTGGTTACGCATCGCGTCACCAGAGTCGTTACCTGCCGCGGAGTTTTGCTTCCACGCCCACCCCGCAGCGCCCGCCGAAGACACCCCGTACACGACAATCAAGGCGTAAAGCCATCCGTAATTATCGCTCGCCATGACTTATATCGCAGTTTCAATCAAAAAGAGCGTCCGCTCTGGGTGTTCAACTCCCCTTCCCAACGGAAAGGTTTTCAACTGTTTCGAGGTTTTCCACGAGGAACCCCTGTTGTTTCGTAAAAGACGGCGTTGGTTTCCGTCCCTCGTCGCTGTGTCGCGCGTCCTTACGCAGGTATTCCTCCTGTTCAAGTTCAAACGATTTGATTCTCAGGCTTTTCGACGGTTTCCGTGTCGGTCTACTTCGTCAGCCACTCGTCGCGCGTCGCGTTGTGTCTTCCACTCTCGGTGCGACGTGACGTACGTGCACTTTTTCTGAGTCGAATTTGATCGATATTTTTGTCGATCAATGTGAGCGCTCGAAACGTGGATACCATCGATCAGGCTTCAACATTTGATCGTGATGAAAATGTGGGTTCAACCGAACCTGAAGAGTGAAATGTTTGATCGATTTTTTTGGGGATGGAAATAAGTAGAAGCGTAATAATCGACGTCTAAATAGTCCGTACATATTATCGATCGATGACATTGATCGATAGTTTCTCCGTTGACGATTTCAGTTTCGTGAAGCTGGAAAAAAGTCGTTGTTTCGTGACGAGGACGAAACGCCCCGCACATCTTCGCCCGGGTCAGGTCTTCGCGTTGCGCTCGCCGTGTAAAGGTTCGTTAGCGGCGTTTCGCGTCTTTTTCCGTCTCGTTTTCACCGCGCGTTTCGTCGCAGCCTCCGACGGTGTCTCATGAGCGATGGATGTCATCGGCCCTGAATCGTCCTTTGCGCTCGTTTGGCGCCGATGCCAGCACTCGCTTCGTGTGCCCGTCTACAGACGCGTAGAGTATCGTTATTTCGACGCGATCGAAGCAGTTTCAGGGTGGACGAAGCTGAGACGCTCGTCAGGAAGCGTTCTGAATTTCACTCAGGATTGGCTTTTCAGGGCCCGACGCGACGTCGTCGTCGAGTGCGATCCGTGGCGCCGATCGAAGCGCTCAGGCGGTCAGAAACGGGTTTCAGACGTAAAACATCATTGATTGTCGCGATACCACCCCAGTTTACTCACTGACTCGATTCTTTCGTCAATCCCAGGGTTCTCACGCGTTTCGTCCGCGATGTCGACTCGAACGTCCGCCGTCGCTTTATTTGAACACTCCGTCGTCCGGAATTACTTTGCGGACATGTGTGCGGAGGGATCATTCGTGCATCAGATGGCTACAGGAACGCTCGCGCGGGAAAAGTACCTCAAATACCTCGCCACGGATGCCGCTTTTCTGTTTGCGTTCAACCGCGCGTACGCCATGGCGCTCGTCAAGGCGGCGGACGTCAAGCAACAAGCGGTTTTCCACGCACTCATCGGCGGTGTTTTGGATGAGTTAAAGCTACACGAGGGTGCTTGTGCCAAGTGGGGCGTCGATCCGTCCGAGGTTGACATTCATCCCGCCGCGACGGCGTACATTGACTTTCTGGAAAGATTGCACCCTGCTACGCTTGACGAACTGGTCGCTGGAATGGTGCCGTGTATGCGATTGTACGCGGCTCTTGGGCGCAAGTTTGTAGGTGAATCGCTCGTGTCTCCGGATTCCCCCTACGCAGAATGGTTCGAAGCGTACGGAGGAGATGAAATGGAAGGTCTCGCGGCGCAACTCGAGACGTTGCTCCCGGAAGTAGTCACGGATGCGGTGGAGGAAAACTACGTCGAAGCGATGCGACTCGAACGAGAGTTCTTCGCGGCGCACGCTTAAGGTATCACTAGAGCATAGTAAAGTAGAATGTATTCATAGCGCTATTACAACACACAGTGTTAAAAAATTAAAGAATTATACTTTCAGTGGCGCGGGAGAAGCTGTCGCACGACGTCTGCGACGCCGCCGACGGGGGCGTTGGCGACGCACGAGATGACGGCAATCCCATCGGCCGCGGTCTCGTCTCTCACAGACTGGGCGGTATCCACACCAATTCCACCGATGGCTACAATAGGCAGATCTAATTCTTTACACGGCCCTCTCGAGACGGTGGCGACTCCGGGGACGCCGATGACTTTGGCGTCGCCCTTTGAGTTTGTGCCAAAGCACGCCCCACAGCCAATGTAATCTGCCCCGTCGGCTTTCGCCGCCATCGCGAGCTCTGGAGTTCGGCAGCTCACCCCAATCCACTTGTTCGGACCTAATATTTGACGCGCCTCAGCACATGTCATGTCTGACTGACCGAGATGAACCCCATCGGCATCGCAAGCGATGGCGACGTCGCATCGATCGTTGACGATGAACGGAACAGAGTATCTATCGCACACCGCCTTCATCGCCTTGGCTCGCTCAACCAACACCCGAGTCGAAGGATCCTTATCGCGCATCTGAACGATCGTCACGCCAGCCTTGAGTGCCTCTTCCAGCTTGTCCAGGGTCAACGCCTCAGAGCTTACGAGATAGAGCTTCAAGTACTCGCGATTGAATATCCTTCCAGTCGACGCGCACGCAGAGAAAAAAGGCGAATGATTCAGCGGCCCGTGTCCCGATCCGTACCCGGGATTCGTTCTGATGGCTTCTGAAATGTACTTTTTAGCGCGATGCACCGCCGTCGGGACATCGAATCCTTGCGCCAGCGACGCCGCGATCGAGCTCGCAAACGTACACCCCGTTCCGTGGGTGTTTGCCGTCGCAATCCGTTCGCTCGCGTACGTCCGCATTTCACCCGACGCCGCGTGATACAGGTAATCCACCGACCGCTCCTCATCGTCCCGCACGTGTCCACCCTTCAACAGCACCCACTCACACCCCAACTTCCCGAGCTCCCTCGCTCGAGCGTCCATGTTCCCGGCTTGAAACTCTTCCTCGCCCAACCCCAACAGCGCCGCCGCCTCTGGCACGTTGGGCGTGATCACCCTCGCCTTCGGTACCAGCTCCGTCCGAAGCGCCCCGAGCGCTTCCGCTTCCAACAAACTCGCTCCACCCTTCGCGCTCATCACCGTATCCACCACCACGTTCTTCAACCCGTGTTTTTCGATAGCCGACGCCACCCGTCGAACCGTCTCCGCGTTGGCCAACATCCCCGTCTTCACCGCGTCCGGCGCTATATCCGTCACCACGACTTCAATCTGCCGCTCCACGAAATCCAACGGCGCCGCGTGTATCCCGTGCACCCCCGTCGTGTTCTGCGCCGTCAGCGCCGTCACCGCCGTGGTCGCAAACCCACCCATGGATTGGACGCTCTTAATGTCCGCCTGGATCCCCGCGCCCCCGCCCGAGTCCGACCCGGCGATGACGAGCACTTTCCCGCGCACCATGACGACGACGGCGACGACGACGACGGGTCAAGACTCGACGTTCGTTTCGTTTCGTCCCCCCCCGCGTTCGAGCGTCACGTTTTTGAAGTTCGGGTAACAGGCGCGGCGCATCGTCATCATCTTCATCGCGTCGTCATCGCGAAAATTTATACCGCGGGTTCAGAGGTTACAGTATGTACTTATCGACGGATCATGACTCGTGATGTGTGTATGGAGTCTCCCAACCCGCGGTATAAAATTTTCCGGGTTGTGGTACGCGAACCGTCGCGTAAATGGGTAAAAAATGCGTACAAAATCTCGCGAACCGGTTCAATTATCTATACAGTATGATTTACATTTACGTAGAAGGCTAGT
>Ga0255764_10000316_pt1 | contig 43047 bp, 26 predicted proteins | sample 071ome_30_FD_179964 | JGI IMG/M metagenome (GOLD analysis project Ga0255764, IMG submission 179964) | Coastal salt marsh microbial communities from the Groves Creek Marsh, Skidaway Island, Georgia - 071406AT metaG (version 2) | ecosystem: Environmental > Aquatic > Marine > Intertidal zone >... | reverse complement strand
CCTTGAACACCTGCTTATTTTCGCTGGCAATCCAGCGACTGGCGTCAGTGCCCGGATCCTGCAGCACGATTCTGTTGTCCTCCGGCCCCGGGGCGTACTGCGACATCAGCCGTCCGCCTTTGTCATCATCCATGAAGAAATGCGTATCGTTCATGCCGAGAGGTTCGAAGATGCGCTCCTTGAAGAAGGCATCCAGCGTCTGGCCCGAAATCACTTCCACCAGTCTGCCCACCACATCAGTGGCATTAGAGTACTGCCACTGCTCCCCCGGCTGATAGTTAAGGGGCAGTGCTGCGATGCGGGCGATGTAATCCTCAAGCGTGTCATCGGGCCGCGCACTGATCACCGACTGATAGTAAGGCACATTGCCACGATAACTGTTCGCCAGACCTGCGGTATGCGTAAGCATGTCACGAATCGTCGACGGCCGGTTGACCGGCATGAGCCCCCCCGTTTCCCCGCTTGCGTCGCTGGTCGTTGAAACGCGCTGGTCGGCAAATTCCGGAATAAATCTGCTCACCGGATCGCGCAGCTGAAAATGCCCTTCTTCCCAAAGCATCATCAGTGCAACAGACGTAATTGGCTTGGTCATTGACGCAATTCTGAAGATCGCGTCGGGCCGCATGGGCTTGCCGCTATCGACGTCCATAAAACCCCGGGATTCGAAGTGCACCACCTTTCCTTTGCGCGCCACCAGAGTCACAACGCCCGGAACAAGCTCGGCGTCGATATACTTTTGCATGGCCGGCCCGATGCGCGCGAGTCGTTCAGCCGACATTCCCACGGCCTCCGGATCACTGAGCGGCAAGCCCGGGTCACTGTTCTGCGCATGAACAGACTGACCGACCAGAAACAGCGTCGCTAGGGACAAACACTTCACAGAACAGAAATTCAGATTTGCTGGCAGGTGCATCAGTCTCTCTCCGGATGGGTTACAGGTGCGATTGGTGCTGAATATTTCCCTAGGCGGTCAGGCGAAAGTTAAGGGGCAAGGACAGCAGGCGCGCCCACAGATTCTGCGTGTCCGGCTCTGGCTGGCGCTGCAGGGCTTTGCATTCGACAGACAGGGATTCAAGCCAGCTCTCGTTGACCGTTTCCGGATTGGCATACGCCATTGACCAGCTGCCAAAACGGCGTTCACTTGCGGAGATTTTAATTAAAGTCTCGATGCTCGTGTGCCGCTCGTCTTGGACGATTTTCGAGTAGACCCGGTGAACGTCTTCCTTTGGGCCCTCGAGCAGCTGCAGAAAATGGCCTCCGCTAAACAGTAAGAGGCCCGTAATCGCCCTCTGACTGTTTGCATCCTGAGACTTCTGGAGGATTTGCTCCACTTCGGAGGGTTGAAGAAGCGCGGCAGCCCGGCTCTTGTAAATCAGTTGCAGAATTGGCATTCAACGGGTCGCTTTGTTGTTGTTTTTGTCTGGTCTTGTGCGTGTGTGGCACACCGCCCTCAATGAAGATTATGCCAGTCAAATCGGATGCGCAAGCTCAAATAACACCGTCAGAGCGCACCTCGAAAATCGCGATAACTTCCGGAAGTTTCACACCAGGGCAATACCTCAGAAATCGCTGCAAGGCACTGAATCAATCAGTGGGAACCGGGTCGTTCTCCAAAAAAAAACGGGGCCCCTCTCGAGGAGCCCCGCTTTGGTAAACAAGCCCTGTGTCAGGTCAACTCAAGGCTAGATCTTGAAGTTGACCGCAAGAAAACCGAACCGGCCGCGTGGCCCGGCCGGACGGGTCAGACTTCCGAGGTACGGTGCCCTGTCAAAAGCATTGTTGAGCCCCCCGTAGATGTTCACATTGTCACTGAAGACATAGGAGAAGTTGATGTCATGCACCCAGGACTCGCCGGACTGCGACGGATCAGCGAAAAGCGGGTTTCCCGCAAACTGCTGGTTGGACAAACCGGGCAATAACTGACTGTCTTCATAACGACCCTGCCAGGTCAGTGTCAGGTCATTCAGAGACCAGCTGGCTCGCGCGTTGACAATCCACTCTGGGTAGCCGAACTCACCGACCCTGGTTTCAAATACCGTATTGTCGATGGGATCCTGAAATTCATTGAAGTCGATCAGTTTGGTTCCGTTGACGCCGAAATCCAGCGCACCCCAGCCAGACATCCCCAGCGAGGCGAGCTCAAAACCGTAGTCAATGCCAAAATCGACTCCTTCAACCTCGAAGGCACCCAGATTAACCTGCCCTGACTGATGGAATGTGATGAAGCCTCGTGGATCTCGGGTAATCAGCGGACAGAACTGGTTAGCGGTCGAGGGCAAATCCACACAGGCCTCAGCAATTCTTTCCGGTGCCAGCGCATCAATGGCGCCTTCAATCTCGGTCGAATAGTAGTCAACGATGAACCTCAGCCCGTCGGCGAACGTCGGCTCGTACACGAGCCCCGCTGTCACGGTCTCGGCGACCTCAGGTGCCAGCATTGGATTGCCCCCAGTGACGCCGGGAATACCGGCGGTGATGAAGTCGTTGACGTCATAGCCGGCAGGCACACCCAGTGCCGCACAGTTGCCGGCCCGATTCGCCGAGCCGATGTTGATATTCTGAATAGAACAGGGGTCATCCTGAAAAGAAAAAAATGAAGGCTGCTGTGGCGAGAACAGTTCAGAGATGTTCGGCGCGCGCACCGCTTCAGCCACTGTTCCTCGCAAGGTAAGGCCAAAACCGGGCGACCATCGAAGCCCCGTCGACCACGCATCGTTTGTGCCAACTGTACTGTAATCTGCGTAGCGAAATGCACCTGTCACCTCAAGCAATTCGAAAAAAGGTGTGTCTGCCAGCAGCGGTGCATTCAGCTCAACAAAATACTCCGTGACGTCGAACTCGCCAGCAAGACCAGTAGCCGCGTTGCCATTGGATCCATCCCAGGTATTCAGTGTTCCCTCGTAGGGGTTAACGGTGAAAGCGCTTTCCTCTTCGCGGTATTCGAATCCTGCGGCGAAGCCGATGGCGCCGCCCGGCAGCTCGAAGAAGCTCGACGTTGTTCCGGCCAGAGAACCGAATATGACACGCTGCTCCAGTTCAGAGGTATCGAGCGCGTCAACATACACAAAGTCGGAATTCGCCTGCGAGGTTGAATTAAACCCGAAAGGATTGAAAGGTGCACAACCGCTGTTCGCCCCCGGGGTGAAACTGACGAATTCGGTGAAACGCCCGTTGCTGGTGAAGGCACCGGTAGTGAACTCCGGCACAGGAAACGTTCCAGGAGCAATCGGCGGCAAGGCAGAAGGGTCGAGATTCGACCGACACACAATTTCACCCGTGGCGGGGTCAATCACTGAATCGAGCGCTGAATAAAAGCGGTCTTCAAGACGGAGATTGAAGTTGTTGGTTTCGACATCGGTGGCGCCGTAATTGTAGGACAATTCATATTCGATGCCGTCCCACACATCCAGTTCGCCTTCGAATCCGGCGACGATGCGTACGGTTTTTCGGTCGACGTCGTCACCCGGCATCACGTTCAGATCATCACTGTCGCGACTGGATGAAAAGCCCCAGAAGCTTCCATCCATCGGGTCAGGGGGAATGATACCGAGCGCAGTCAAATCGGTAATCTGCTGCTGCAGTGCGGGCGGGATGTAGGGATTGTCATACCGGATCGGAATCCCGTCATTAAAATCAACGCCCTGCACCTGCGAATTATTCGAAAACGCATACTTGGATTCGACAAAGAAGCTGACGCTGTCGGTAAGCTCATAGCTGCCGTTGAAGTTTACTGAGTAGCGCTCCTGAGGCGGAAGCAGAGTCTGACGAAGAGACTGCAGGCCATCGCCCACGCCGAAAGCCTGGTTCACGTTCGCAGGGACACCCGGATTGTAAATTCTCGGCACACCGGTAAATGGCGTATCGATAACCTGCGCAACAGGAATGTTGGTGCCGGGGATCATGGGCACCCCTGTCCCATCCCGGACACCGTTCACTGCAGGGATCACCGAGTCGAAAAACGAATCGCCGGAAGCGATGTTGAACACGCCCTGAGCCGTTGAAATCGGATTGGTTGTCGGGGTGACAAAGGCGCGAGTTGCCTCCGGGTTGATGCCATTCAGCGCGGCAATCGCCGGCGTATTCACAATGTCATTCCCCACATAGGGGCCGGCGAATTCTCGCTCTGTTTCAAGGATTTCAGCATTGGTTTGCCCTTCGATGGCAAACACCGCTTCTCCGCGACCATCTGAGAATTCAAAACCACCGGCGATCGACATATAGTGTTCGTTGGTGTCCCATCGGTCAGTCACTCCGGTTTGCGCGGTCACTTCGATGCCATCGAAATCACCCCCTTCCCTGAGAATAAAGTTCACCACCCCCGACACCGCGTCCGCGCCGTAAACTGACGACGCGCCGCCGGTGAGCGTTTCTACTCGCTGTACCATGACTGTGGGAATTGAGTTGACGTCGACCGCGGCAGAGCCCTGACCACCGGCGACGTGCCGGCGGCCATTGACGAGGGTCAGAGTACGCACCGCACCAAGGCCTCTTAAGTTAAGCAGCCCAAGACCCACATCCGAGTCTGTGGTCCCGGCGCCCTGCAATGCGGAAAAATTGGCCGGTAGTGAGTTGTTCAGAGCAGGAGATTCACGCAGCAGTTCTCCCAAATCAGACTGCCCCGCTGTTCTGATCGTCTCACCGCCCAGAACGGCAACCGGACTGGCCGCGGCGGTCGCGCTGTCACGCGCGATCCGAGACCCCGTAACTACAACCTCCTCAATTCCTGATTCCTGCGCCAAGGCACCAGTGCCCCCGAATAGCGTGGTCGCGCACAGTGCGCCGATCGCACTGACTAGCGGTTTCTTTTTCATCAACATCCCCTCGATGGAACTAGTAACAGACTGAAACGTTATGCCAGGTCGCTGCGAAGTCGCCTGCGAAGACACAAACATTTGAACGTGCGGCCCGACAGGCAGACCCGGAACGCACCGATGCAAAGACGATGCCAGACTTGAGAAAGCTGCCGGAAAATGCAACGGAGACAAGATATCGCGCATCTTTCAGCCCGCAGATTTGTGGAGAAGACTCAGAAATCATCTTGAACCGCGGGCACGATTGACGCGGTTCATGCACCAATCGATTGCACCTGTCACTTTTTAGTGCGCATTTTTGTAGCGCAGACCCGCCACCTACAGCATGTACACAACGGCGCCAACCTGTAGCAGCGATAATTACGCCACATTAATTGAACGAACATCTAAATACTGCACCGACAAGGCAGTGGCACAGTTATTGCTCCGATAGAATCGGGAGTTGGGCACGGGTCCAGCATCGCATTAACAAATACTTGAAACCTGTGACCGCTGCGGAAAATCTTATGGAAACCCATCATGTATACGCCAGCGACCACCCGGATCAACTGCGTCTACGCGGAATCTGCAGCGAACCACAACCAGGCGCCCCTGTATCAGTCGCCTGCCTTGATAAGGAACACGCACAGTGACCATGCTGACTACACCTGACCACACTGACAGAGCGCGTTTCCAGAATCTCAGGAATCTGGCTGGCACGCTGCTGCTAGCCGTCGGGTTGGTGGTATCGACTCACGCCGAAGCACATCTTCTCAACATGACGGAAATCCAACTTGAGTCTCGCAATCCAGAGACCGCCACACTGACGGTCAAGATCGATCTTGGGCAGTCCTTGATGTCTGCAGAACAATACTGGGACGCTGTTTCTGCCGATTCCGGGACTCAGAGAAGCATGCTGGAGCCAGCTGCCGCGCAACTCACTGACGGAATTTCTCTGTCTGTAAACGGGGTTGCCAGGCATCTGGAGCTGCATTCCTGGCAGCTGGTCGCGCTGTCGCTTGAAGCGATCGAGAATCCGCTGACACCGCAAATGAGCGTGCTCAACTTTACCGTAGAGCGGGGAATTACCGATAAAGATGCAGTTTTAGAGCTGCGGATCCTGCCGCAGCTTGAGATCCCGTGGCCCGCACTGATGCGAATTGACCAGGCCAACGTTCAGCTACCGGTTTCCCGACTGCTGACTGAAAGAGACCGCAGCTCCGGACCGATTGCTTTAGGCGAAGACTTTCAATCCAAACCTCACTCTATGACTACTGGGCTGGCCCTCGGCTTTCAGCAACTGGTGCCGGGTCTGAGCTGGGTCGCGATAGGCTTTCAGCATATCTTGCCTGAGGGCCTTGACCACATTGTCTTTGTACTCGGCCTTTTTTTTCTATCTACCACTCTGAAGATCCTGCTTATGCAGGTGAGCTGTTTCACGGTGGCGCACTCCCTGACTTTAGCGCTGGCCACATTGGGCTGGATCTCTGTACCGGCCAGTATTGTGGAACCGCTTATCGCTGCCTCTATTGTCTTTATCGCACTGGATAATCTCGGCAGCATCCGCCTCGAACGCTGGCGATTGCTGATCGTTGCACTGTTTGGTCTGCTGCACGGGCTCGGGTTTGCTGCTGTTCTCAGTGAACTTACCCTCCCGGCTGGTAGCTTCATGACATCACTACTCCTATTCAATGTCGGCGTGGAGTTAGGCCAGATCGCCGTTTTAATACTGGCAGCTCTGACTGTGGGAAGCTTTCGTGGGTGGGCGAATTATCAGGAGAGGGTGGCGCGTCCGGCAACGGTAACGATTGCCGGGATCGGCGCCTATTGGTTAGTTAAACGAGTCGCATTTCTATGAATACGTATACAAGCAAGAGAGATCAGTTGCGAACCGCAGCTGGCATTATACTGGTGGCCTGCAGCCTGATGGTTTTCGATGTTGCCGTCTCGGCTTTGAATACGCCTGCGCTGAGCTTCCCGCTTGAAGGCAGGGCCGAAGGCGAATTCCCGGATCAGTGGATACACGGGTCAAAATCCGCACTAGACAACACAGACCCTGCTGTGCAGGTGCACGCCTACAATGAGCACACCTACATACTGCGAGAGAACAAGGCCATCAATTACGAAGGCGCTTTTATGTACTTGTTTTTTGGCAACGGGGTGGCGATGCTCATCGATCAGGGCTCAACCTCTTCGCCTGCGCTATTCCCGCTGCGACAGGTCATTGACGAGATCATAGAGCGATGGGAGACGCAGCACCAACAACCGCAAACGAAACTTATAGTCGCTAACAGCCATTTGCACGGCGATCATTACGCCGCCTGGAACCAGTTTGTGGACCGCCCCAACACCATCATGGTTGGACTGACTCATGAAGAAATGATGGCGTTCTGGGGCATTGATGATTATCCACAGCAAATTGTCACTTACGACCTGGGAGGCCGCGAACTGGTCGTGACCGGAACACCCGGCCATCAGGGATCAGAACTTGCGATATACGATGGCTGGACCGACCTTCTCTATACCGGTGACATGTTTTATCGCGGCAGGCTGTATCTTGAGGATTGGGAAGCCTGGGTAACCAGCATTCGCAAGCTACGCCGCATCGCAGACCGAAATCCGGTCGCCCATCTTGTCAATAACCACATTGAAATGACCTCGGAACCCGGCATTGATTATCCAATCGGCACCACTTGGCAACCGAATGAACCCCCGATGCAAATGTCTCTCGACATGCTCGATGAGGCCGTCGAAGCCACTTACGACATCAATCGCCCCGGTATCTATCGCTACGATGATTTTCTGATTTACAACCAGGTTCCCTGGGCCTACACAACGGATCTCTGAATATGAACATCAAGCAACTTTTGATTTTATTTCTTGTCCTGCTGGCGGGCACATCGCTATTCGCGGAGGAGGATTTCAAGCGTGAAACACCAGCTCCGGGGAACCTCCGATTCACCTGGATTCACGGCAGCATCTCCGCCAAGGCCAACACCGACGTAAGGATTCAGGTGCACCGTTATAACGAGCACACCTACATCCTCCGTCAGAATCCGGCAATCCACTGGGAGGCGCCATTCATGTACCTCTTGATGGGAAACGAACAGGCTCTGCTGCTGGATACAGGAGCCACCGAAGAGGAAGTGTATTTCCCACTGCGACAGGTCGTAAACGGGGTGTTGCAACGATGGGCTGATGCACAGGGGATTGCCAGCCCGGAACTGATCGTGCTGCCACTCGGCTCCGATCAATCACAAACAGCCGCACTCGCTCAGTTTACAGAACGCGCCGTCACCTCAGTGGCTGCCCCTGACTCTGAAGCTCGTGCTCGTATTGTCAAATCGGGGTTTGTAGATCTGGGAGGGCGCGTACTGACAGTCGTCAGCACCCCAGGTCTGGATAGCAGCGCAATAAGTCTCTATGACCCTTGGGCCGACCTGCTGTTTACCGGGAATGCTTTTTATCCGGGGCGGCTGGTGATCCGGGATTTCGATGCTTACTACGAATCTCTGCAAAAGTTAGTACAGCTGACTGAGGGCTTTCCGGTGCAACATATCTTCGGCGGACGCATTGAAATGACTCAGAGACCCGGTCTTGACCACCGACTCAGGGCGAATTACCGCCCGAATGAACATGCGTTACAGCTCGAGCCGGAGCAGCTTGAAAAAGCCCTGCTTGCTGTTCGGTTAATCAATGGAGCGACGGACATCCGCATTCTGGATGACTTTATTCTGATGCACGGTGTCGGACGTGGTGCTCGCGATTGGGGTTATCCGGTATTTATTCCTGAAGCATTTGACACCAGCAATACCAGATAGAGTCCGGGCTGCCTGCGCTGACAGAGGTCAGCTTAACCGGGTCGCGATGTAGCTTCGCCAGGACCCAAGCGCTGAAATATCCTCGGACCCCGCCAGGCCCGCTGCTTCACAAATGAAGCCGCTGACCCACTCACCACTGATTAATTCCAGCTTCCCGATGCCCAGTGGGTACGGGATCGCTGAAACAAACCCACCGAATTCCGCTGCCGGCACCGACCACACCTCCACCTTGATACGGCAGCCATTACTCTCATGACGCATCAGGCCGGGTCGTTTTACCGGGCCGCCCGCCAGGGCATAAAAACGGTAGTTTGCGCTGGTTTCAGTTTCCGCCACGAGTGTCGCCCCTCGCTCTGCGAGCTGCCAGTTAAGCGGCATCCCGCTCAAATGCGCGCCACACACCGCCACCTTAATCTGATCGCTGGTCGTCACAGCGGGCAATTTTGCGTCACTCCGATAAACCTGATCTGATGCACCCATCGGTAATTGCTGCTGTTGCTCCCAACGCAGTGCCTGATTCAGCAGGCTGATTTCGCGAAAGCAAGGCGCAATGAGCGTCACTCCGAACGGAACCCCGTTGCTCATGAATCCTGCCGGCACAGCCACACCACACAGATCGAGCAAATTCATGTAGTTGGTGTAGTAGCCCATGTTCGAATTCAGTGTAATCGGGTCTTCAAGCAGCTCACGAACCAGATAGCTACGGGGTGCCGTCGGGCTGACCAGAAAATCTATTTGCTCAAAAAGACCTCTTGCGAAAGCCCGGTATGTCTGAAGTTGATACTCCGCCTTGAACGCGGCGACGGCATCCTTATTTTTCGCGCCCTCGACGATCTCCCTGACGACCTCGTGGACCGCATCCGGCTGCTCTTCCAGTACCGTTTCCAGTGCAGCATACCTCTCGGCAACCCAGGGGCCCTCATAGAGCAGTTTCGCCGCCCGCAGCAATGGTGCTACATCCACCTCAACAAGCTCGGCGCCGAGCGATTGCCAGCCACTGACGGCCCGATCAAACAGCCGGCGTCCCGATTCTTCTCCGAAAAACTCAAGCTGATCAGAGCGGGGAATGCCTACTCTGGGTTTGTCTGAAGTACTGCCAAAGAAGCGGTGGCTGTTGCTCATCGGATTCGCTCTGGAATACGCGTCACCGCTGTCAGATTTTGCCAGTAGGGAGAACACGAGCTGAGCATCAGATACGCACAGCGTAAACACGCTGGGACAATCCAGAGTCCGGCAGGCCGGCACCACGCCCGACATACTCAGCAATCCTCTCGACGGCTTCAGGCCATAGATATTGTTCAGCATCGCCGGCACACGACCCGAGCCGGCAGTGTCGGTGCCCAGTGAGAAACTCACCAGCCCAAGCGCCACCGCAACTGCTGAGCCTGCGCTTGAACCGCCGGAGATCGTCTCCGGATCAAACGCATTTCTGCAGGGCCCCCAGGGGTCAGGCGAGCGAGTCCCTACCAAGCCGGTCGCAAACTGATCCATGTTGGTTTTACCGAGCGGAATGGCCCCCGCATCAATCAACAGTTGCACAACATAAGCTGAGCGGTCCGGCCTGTAGGCGAACTCCGGACAGGCTGCGCTTGTCGGCACACCGTCAAGGTCGATGTTGTCCTTGATGGCGAATGGCACACCGTAAAGCGGGAGCTTTTCACGATCCGCTGACTCGAGGCGCTGCAGATAGGGCTCAAGCTCTGCCATCGTCAACTGATAAATCCAGATATTATGAGCGTCAAACCGGGCTGATCTCGCAGTCAGATACTCCATCAGCACTCGGGGCGTGAACTGCCCGCTCACATATCCCTGCCGAACCGCTTCGATATCAGGAACAAATCCGTCGGGAATCATCGTTCGGCCTCGATAAAAACAAGTGGCATACCGGCCTGAACCGACGCACCTGCCGGCTTCAGCATTTTGTGTATTCTGCCGGCACAGGGGGCAGAGACTTCGATTTCCATTTTCATGGATTCCAGAATCAGCAGAACCTCGCCTGTAGCAACCACGTCGCCCTCCTCAACGGCCCACTTCCAGAGGCTGCCGGCAACCGGACTGTCTACCGCCTCGATACCCTCAGGCACCGCTTCCTGCTCAGCGTCCGGTTCGGGCACCTGCTCTTCGAAATGGAACTGACCCGTCATTTTCCAACTGTCCAATTCGGCGTCGAATGCAGACTGCTGGGCCTGCTTGAACCGCGCGATCGACGCACTGTGTTCCTGGAGAAACGCCTGATAGTCGACCAGGCTGAATTCTGTTTCCTCAATGTCTATGGGAAAGTGGCCCAATGGGAAATCTTCCCTGATCCGAGCCAGTTCTGCCTCGTCCACTTCATAGAACTGGATCTGATCAAAAAATCTCAGCAGCCATGGCTGGGGGAATTCAGCCGTCTGACGGTGCCGGTTCCACATTTGCAGGGTACGTCCCACAAACTGATACCCGCCGGGGCCCTCCATTCCGTAAATACAAAGATAGGATCCGCCGATGCCGACAGAATTTTCGGCGGTCCAGGTCCGAGCCGGATTATATTTTGTCGTCACCAGTCGATGCCTCGGATCGACGGGAGTGGCAACAGGCGCACCGAGATACACGTCACCCAGCCCCATCACCAAATAGCTCGCCTGAAACACCACCTGCTTAATCTCTTCAATTGACTGAAGGCCGTTAATGCGACGGATGAACTCAATATTGGACGGAAACCATGGCGCATTCTTGCGCACAACCTGATCATACTTTTCAATCGCCAGTTTGCACTGCGAGTCGTCCCATGACAGGGGCAAGCGGATTATTCGGGATGGCACAGTGGTCTGTTTATGGTCCGCCAGCTGTTGAATGAGCCTTTTGAGATGTTTGAAAAGGCTGCCCCTCGCGATTTGGAGCGGGTCAAAATGCACCTGCAGGCTACGTATGCCCGGCGTCAGCTCAAGCACGCCTGTAATTTTTTCCTCACCGAGGGATAACATCAGGCGGTGCGCCAGAAAACGTAATTCAATATCCAGCACCATTTCTCCGAATTCGACCAGCACCCAACTGTCACCGCTGCATCTGAGCTTAACCTCAAGTTCGTTAAGGACAACGGATTCAACACTCGGGGTGTAATCGGCGACCGTCACAGTCTCACCCGTCAGGGCGCGCAGATTTCCCACCTCCTCATGACTGCGCCTGAGTTCTGAGACTGCAGATTCGGTAGTTACTGCAAGAAACCTGACGGTATCGCCTGCTGCCAGCTGACCAATTTTCCACAAGTCGGCGCTGATGACGGTTGCCGGACAGACAAATCCGCCCAGAGAAGGGCCATCGGGGCCGAGAATAACCGGCATGTCACCTGTGAAATCTACTGTGCCGAAAGCATAGGCGTTGTCGTGAATGTTGGAGGGATGCATCCCGGCTTCGCCGCCATCGCTGCGGGCCCATTCAGGTTTTGGACCAATCAGTCTGACTCCTGTCCGGCTGGAGTTGTAATGGACTTTCCAGTCTTGCCTGTAGAATTCCTGAATATAACTGTCGGTGAAAAACTCCGGTGCTGCATGGGGCCCGGGTATCACCCGAAGCGACCAGTGGTTTGTGATCTTCGGCAGCAGCGCTCCGGGGATCACAGGCACTGGCGAATTGCCCGTCGGCTTGTAGCCCTGAAGGTGCAACACGTCGCCACTGCGAAGGGCTCTGCCCGCATGCCCGCCAAACTGCCCGAGGGTAAAGGTTGATTTTGACTGCAGATAGGTGGGGCATTGGATCCCCCCCTGAACCAGCAGATATGCCCGGGCACCATCGGCGCTGATTTTACCGACAGACAGCTGCTGGCCTGCCTTGATTTCTAACACTGACCAGAAAGAGACTTCTTCGCCATCGACCTCAGCCAGCATGTGCGCACCCGTCAGAACAATCCTCGTGTCCGAGAGAAAACGGAGGGTCGGGCCGCTGAGCGTCATTTCCAGTCCCGCTGCGTCTGCGGGATTACCAAGCAGCTGGTTGCCCAGCCGAAAACTGCGACTGTCGAATGGGCCGGACGGGGGCACACCAACGTCCCAATACCCACACCGCCCGGGAAAATCCTGCACGGTCGTCATCGTGCCGGGGGCCAGAACCTCAAATGCAGACTTTTCAAAGTGAAAATGAGCAAGGGTATTGGTGAAATAGCGCCCCCGTGTCACCGGCCCGGAAGCCAGCAGGGCCTGCAGATAGTCAAGGTTTGTCTCAATGCCGTAAATCGTGGTTTCCGACAGACTACGCTGCAAACTGGCCAGCGCCAGCTCTCTGCTGTCGGCATGAACTATCATCTTGGCGAGCATGGGATCGTAGTAAGGGCTGACCTCGAGACCGGAATCTATCCAGTGGTCGACTCGCAGCCGGGAACTACCTGACGACGACTCAACTGTCGCGCCGGCCGGTGGAAACGCCACCTGGGAAAGCAGACCCGCGCAGGGTTGAAACTCTTTATAAGGATCTTCGGCATAAATGCGTGCCTGCACCGCGTGGCCGGACGGGCGTAAGGCGTCGTCCAGGCCAGCAAGGTTTGGCATGGTGCCGTCGGCGAGGCGTACCATCCACTCAACGAGATCGACCCCGTAAATTTCTTCTGTTACGCCGTGCTCCACCTGCAGACGCGTGTTTACCTCCAGAAAGTAAAAGCGCTGAGTATCTGCATCGAGGATAAACTCAACGGTTCCTGCACTCCGATAGTTCACCGACTGCAACAGTCGGGAAGCCACCTCGCCCAGCGACTGGCGAACCGCATCTGGCAGATTCGGCGCCGGCGTCTCTTCTATAACTTTCTGATTGCGGCGCTGTGCAGAGCAGTCCCGCTCACCCAGCGTAACAGTATTTCCCTCACCATCACCAAACACCTGCACTTCGATGTGCCGGGCATTCTGTACGAACTTCTCCAGAAACAAATCCGCGTTGGCAAAATTGTTTGCACTCAGTTGCGCCACCGAGTCATATGCCTTGGCCAGTTCTGCGCAATCCCAGCAAAGCTGCATGCCGATCCCGCCGCCTCCGGCGGTACTTTTGAGAATCACCGGATAACCGATTTTTTCTGCCTCAGAAAGTGCTTCTGCTACCCCACTCAGCACGCCCGTGCCCGGCAACAGCGGCACTTCCTGCTGCTGGGCTAGCTTTCGGGCGCGGTGCTTCAGTCCGAATGCTTTAATCTGAGTCGCCGTCGGCCCGAGAAATGCGAGATTCTTGGTAGCACATGCAGCGACAAACTCAGTATTCTCGCTGAGGAACCCATATCCGGGATGCACTGCATCAGCGGCAGACTGCTGAGCGACTGCGAACAGCTTATCCTGATCGAGATAGGTCTCACGAGCCGTGCCGGCACCAAGGGAGTATGCCTCGTCGGCCTGGCGGACATGCAGAGATTCACGGTCTGCCTCTGCGTACACAGCCACAGAACGAATCCCCAGTTTTTTCAGAGTGCGGATAATGCGAACCGCGATGGCGCCGCGGTTGGCTATGAGTACTTTGTTAATTTTGTGAGAAGCTGGCATCGTGGTGCCTCATGCATCCCAGATCAAAATTTCAATAGGAGTTGGGTTGTACGCATTGCAGGGGTTGTTTAATTGCGGACAATTGCTGATGAGCACGAGAACATCCATGCGCGCGATCAGCTCGACGTACTTTCCGGCGTCAGAGATGCCGTCCTCAAAGGTCAATCCGCCTTCAGGTGTTACCGGCACATTCATAAAAAAATTAATATTGTGCGTAATGTCCCGCTTGCCGAGACCAAATTCCTCACGGCGGCTGACCGCCAGCATCCAGCTGTCACGGCAGGCATGCATGCACTTTTTCTCCAGCGCATAGCGGACCGTATTAGACTCTGCCGCGCAGGCCCCACCTAGAGTGTCGTGACGCCCACAGGTGTCCGCCACGATATCGAGCAGCGGATTTCCGCGGTTAGACAGGAGTGTACTGCCCGCCGTGAGATAGAGGTTCCCTTGCTCACGAATCGTGTCCATCGCCGAATACCGCTCATGGGGGTCCGCCAGACTGTAAAACAAGGTGTCCGCGGCCTGGTTCCCTTCCAAATCGAGGATTCTCAGAGTCTGCCCTGTCTTCAGCGGTTCCATCCAGAAATCTCCGGCCGTAACCACCTTTCGGTAACTGGCGCTCTCCGCAGCCAACTGACTGGTCACGATCATAGGTAACCCCCTGTGAGGTGATAAATCGCATTGTTCTGAAAGCCCCTGAGATTTTCCGGCCTGTAATTCATGCAGAAGTCGTTTTCTGCCACCGGTGCTGCTTTGCGAATCTGATAGGCAATGGGTTTGCGCAGATACTGGCTATCCGGATTCATGGGGTGAGGACAGGTGTGTAAGATCACCAGCGTGTCCATTTCGAAACGCAAATCTACAGAGGACCGGGCAACGCTGTGACCCGGCACGTACTGCATTTTCCCGTCTTCGTCTGTCACCACTTTACTGAAAAGGTTGAGATTGGCGGTGAGATCTCTTTCCCCCAGCCCGTGCTTTGCCAGCTCTACGGCAAAACAGTGCTCACCGCTGAGCGTCCAGTCATTCCGGGCTTCCTGATAGGTTCTGACCGTATATTTCTCTCTCAGGCCTCTTTCGCTGAGGTTGCCGCCCACGGTGTCATGCCACCCCAGCGAATCCTCAATAATCGAGCAGAATATCCGACCCATATCGGAGTACAAACAGTGGCCCCGAGTGAGCTTGAAGGTATGCTGACATTTGAGGGTATCCGGCGCGTTGTAGCGCTCGAGTTTATCCAGCGGGTTATAAAGCAACATGCCGACGTTGCCGCCCCCTTCAATGTCAGACACTCTCAAAACCGTGCCACGTCGCATTATCAAAGACCAGTGGGAACCCCCTTCAACACGGTCCTCATACATCATCTCCTGGTCAGGAAAAATTTCGGCCATTGTGTACTCCTCGTTGTTACACCAAGTATTGAGATCACCGATGTTCAGTCGAGACGTCAGCGATCACGCCATCTCCCGGGCTTTTATCCCGCCGTGTAACCTGTAAACGCAATCTGTCCGGTCGCGTCGATCGAGGTCGCTGACTCTCGGACCAGTCGCGCACCATTCGGCGCCGGAACCCTAGTCAGCTATTCTGATTCTCTGCACGGGAAGATCCTGCAGTCCAAGATCTGATTCAGTCCTGTGCGTCGGTTTGCTCCCCTGCCCTGACAAAGCGCGAGAGATCCAGGGCGACCGCCTCCTCTGTCGCCGAGGGCGGGTGGATCAGTTCATCAAGACGCTGGCGCACAGACAAAAACTCCGGCTGTAAAAACTGCGCGGGAGTGCGCGGTCTGGGAACTGCCACTTCGATCACCTCATTGACCCGACCCGGATTGGCATCGAGGACCAGAATGCGGTCTGCCAGATAAATTGCCTCATCGAGATCATGAGTGATGAACAAAACCGTAATATCGAGATGCCGCCAGATCTCAAGCAGGTAGGACTGCATTTTTGATCGCGTTTGTGCGTCCAGAGCCCCGAAAGGCTCATCCATCATTAGAATGCGCGGCTTCGCCGCGAGTGCTCTGGCAATTGCGACTCTTTGCTTCATGCCTCCGGACAATTCGTCGGGGTAGACGTCGGCAAATTTTTCCAACCCCACAAGCTGAATCCATTCAAGCGCTTCACGACTGGCCTCAGCGTCGCCAAGCCCCTGATTGCGCAATCCGAACATGACGTTTTTCTTCACGGTGAGCCAGGGAAACAGCGTGTATCCCTGGAATACCATGCCACGGTCCGGACCCGGCGTATCGACGGGGTGATCGCCCAAAAGCACCTCCCCGGTGGAAGCCGATTCCAGCCCGGCCAGAATTCTGATCAGAGTTGACTTGCCGCAGCCGGAGGGCCCGATAACGGTCACGAACTCACGTCGATGAACACGGAAGTTCACGCCTTCCAACGCTGTCACCGGACCGTTTACAGATTCAAAGGTTTTGCCGAGTTCAGAGACTTCAAGGATCACCTCGCGTCGCTTCAAGTCGTCAAAGCGGGCCTTGACTGCCTCACTTTGAGCGAGATAACTCGGCAATTTAAGGTTGGCCATGTTCATCTGATCACACCTGCCTCAGGCTTTGTTGCTCGCGCGTTCCCAGGGAAAAAGACTCTTGCCCAGTTTCGCGAGTGCGATGTCAGACAACAGCCCAATAATGCCAATCATGATGATCGCGGCGAATACATTGTCGAAATTCTGATACCGTGCCTGCTGTGTAATGAACCAGGTGATGCCTGAACTGGTGCCAATAAGTTCAGCAACAATGAGATAGGTCCAGGCCCAGCCCAACAGGATCCGCTGATCTCGATACAGCTGTGGCAGGATGCCGGGTATGACAACCTTGGATAAAAGCTGTCTGCGGTTCGCACCGAGGGTAAGCGCCGCTTCCAGCAGCGAGATGTCGAGCTGTCTCGTTGTGTTGGCGACAACCAGAACCTGCTGGAAGAACGTTCCGATAAAGATGATGGCAATTTTAGGGCCGTCATAAATACCGAGAATTGCGACCGCCAGGGCGCCGAAAGCCGGCGCGGGCAGATACCGGAAAAATTCAACGAACGGCTCCTGGATTCGCGATACGGCCGCGAAAGTGCCGCACAAAATGCCCAGCGGGACGCCAATAACAGACGACAGCATGAAACCCCAGAAGATGATCTGGATACTGTGCCAGAGACTCTGATGTAGCCACTGCTCACTGCGCCGCTGTGGCTCCGTAGTGAAAGAGGTGTAAAACGCAATCGCCACTTCGTGTGGTGCCGGCAAATAAACCGGATTCGCGCGTACCCCGTCAGGGAGACTTCCCCCGGCGGCTCGCTGGCGCTCAAGTTCTTCGTAGAAAGCAGCGCGTTCGATCTGCATTCCCTGCTGAAAATAACTGACCGAGCCCGGCTCCGTGATTTCGATGTTGGGATGCCAGATAAATGGCGTGTAGCTCACCGCTGCCCACAGCAAAAGGGGCAAGAGAAACGACAGAGCAGTTAGCGCTCGTTCTCGTTTAGGTGACAGCGCTATCCGGGGAGCCAACCAGGCAGAAGAACTCATAATGTGTACCGGCAACCCAGACTACAGACCCAGAGTGAAGCTCGCGTCTATGTAGGCATCGAGATTCTGGGGGTCGCGATAGACGTCATATTTTCGATTGAATTCATCGGAGATCCGGGAAGAGCCAAGCAGGGAATCGAATCCGTCGGTCTGCTGAAGATATCCTTTGGCTTCTTCCAGCGTCAGCAACTTGGTGCCCGCAAGCAGCGGTGCGTATTGATCAGGAGTGAGCCCTACCCGTGCCGCCATGATGGAGATGGCATCTGCAGAGGTAGCCGGATCAAGGATGTAATCTACCACCCGATACCAGACTTGAACCACCTTGGACCAGTCTTCCCGATTGGCGTAAAGACTCCTCGGTGAGACCGCCAGTACGTCATAGATCAGACCCGGCTGGTTGCCGGACGTGTATATTGCGGTGGATCCGGGCACCCTGCTGAGACTCTGCCCGGAGTTTGGCTGCCACGCCACAATGGCATCGACATCACCGGACGCGAGTACCTGCGGCGCCTCATTGGTTGGGATGTTGACCAGATCAACATCGGCCTCCGTGAGACCCACGCTTTCCAGTGCATCAAGCAGCAGCAGGTGACCAACGAAACCAATCTCGACGCCGACTCGTCTGCCCTTCAGGTCGGCGACGGACTGAATACCCGGGGCAGCCACGACCATGTCGTTACCGTTGGAGTAGTCGCCCACCAGAATCATGACAGCCTGGGCGCCGGTGGAGCCGGTCACCAGTGTGTCGCCATTGGTCATCGTCACCGCGTCGAGCTGTCCGGCGGCAAAGGCCTCCATCGAGGCAGCGTAATCAAACCACTCAAATTCAACCTCAAGCCCGGCCTCAGCAAACCACTGTTTTTCTACAGCGACTTCCCAGGCCACCCAGCCGGGCCAGTCACTATAGCCAATGACCAGAGGCTTGGCGGATGCTGTCGCGGTCAAAGTTGCACTAACCAAAGTCGCGCTAAACAAGGCGAGGCAGAACCGGATTAATTGAGATCTGTAGAAGCTAAGAAACATGACTGACTCTCTCAAAGGGTTGTGGGGCTGAATCATGCAACCGTCATGCCAGAGCAGTCTTTTCCCCTTCATTGCACAGTTTTAGGGCTCAGAGGGCACATAAAGGTGCCTTAAGCCCGCGTAAAAATGTTCTATCTTGGTGCATTTTTTGATCGCTACGCCTGCTCTGTATCAGGCTTGAAGCGTACGCCCGTAAGCCCTTGATTTTGATAAATAAAATTGCCTATCTCAAAAAGCTGTGGAACACATGATGCACCGCATTGGTGAACACAAACTTGAGACAACTTGGCGGCTTTCTTGCATCTTTTTCGAGGCAAAGACCCATTTGGCGTTATTCCTCGGAGAAGTTTGGCATGAGCGAATTGATTCACGACATTCCGGATGAACTGGTGCTGGCCCCGGCATCCAAACAAGCGAGTTGGACTGCGCGGGAGTGGTTGTGGTCCCTGCCGCAACCCGTGCTGGTTCTTGGCACAACCGTCTTGGTTGCCGCCATGGTGGCCAGTGACTGGGCTCACCGCGAACTGTTCGCTGCGATCATGATGGTGCTTCCAATCCCGTTGATGATCGTCGCCGAAAGGATCTGGACCAAGCGCACCGACTGGCTGCTTGAGCCGAAAGAAATGATCGAAGATGCCGGCTGGCTGGCCGCCGGCGGTTTTATCTGGGTTCCGCTTTACAGCGATTATTATCGAACGCCCATTTCTGAAGGCTTTAAAGCCGTCAGGGATCTGTCACCGCTCAGCGTAGCGCTGGAGCCCACCTCAATCACCGGCATCCTCGGCAGCGCGATGGTGATTATGCTGGTGTCCACCTTCATCTATTACTGGCTCCATCGGGTCCAGCACGAATCGCTCTTCTGGTGGCGTATCCACGCGACGCATCACCACATTACCAAAATGGGCTGCATGCGGGGAGACCGAACCCACCCGCTCGAGTGGGCGACGCTGATGCTCGGCACTCCCATCGCTCTGGCCCTGCTTGGCGCAAGCGACGGGGTTATGGCTGTGGTCGGGTCATTCGGAATCTGGACCGGCACATTGAATCACGCCAATCTGCCCCTGAAATCCATGCCGGTATATGACTGGATATTTGCCACAGCCCAGCAGCACCATGTGCACCACGCCTATGAACGCCGTCAGGCCGATTCCAATTACGGCTGCATGCTGATTTTGTGGGACAGGGTGTTTGGCACTTATTGCGCCGACGAGACCGAGGGACAAATTGGCGCAGGCAAATGCGTGCCGCTGTCAGTCAAGGACCAGCTCGCTCTGGCCTTCTACCCTGATGACCGGCTGAAGAGCTTGTAAGCAACGGCGGTGCCGGGAGCTGCTTGAACGTACATAACGGCATCGACTTTGCCGAGCTGCGCTGCCGACATCGGGTTAGTCAGTGGCGTCAGACGTCCCAATCGTTCCAGGACACAGAGCGACCGGGATAGACGACTTCTGTCATCGGCCAGAAAGTCGCTATCCAGGTTTGAGTCCAGGCATAGAGCTCAGCATCGAAGCCGGCGTCAAATTCAGCCTGCGTAACCCAGAGCACCACTTCCGCGTCAAATCCCGGCTTGCTGGCAGGTCGGATGTAGAGGCAGCCGCGCTCGCGGGTGCCGTCTGGCGTCAGAACCGCGTAGGCGAACGAACGCCGCTCATTAAAACGCGCCTGTTCGGCCCGCATATCCGCCATCGCAGCCTGGCGGTCAATATCCTCTCGAGGCCAGTCGGTACTTCGGGTAAATGTGGCCTGCAAATGCGCAATTGAAGACATGTAAGCTTCGTAGTCCTGGTCAACGACTTCCGGTCCGAGCGGCACCAGCTTGAAGGACTCCGTCTCCACCAGAACCGGCACCTCAAAGTCATCAGGCACCAGCAAGGCGCTGCCGGATCCGGCTTCCTGAGATTTTTTTTCCCTGAGAAATCTGGCGTATCCGCCAGTCATGGCCCGCGCACAATCACCCGGCGTGAGCCGCAGCCCGTTTTCACGGCGACAGGGTCCGGCCATGACTTCCGGCATGTTTTCCTCAACCCATTGCCGGGCTTCGTAGTAGATTGGCTGGTCGTTCGAACTCGTCTGCACATCGACAATATTTTCGCCTTCAAATGACAGATGGAAGGTGTCGGTCACATTAAACCCTGTCTCGAGAGCGAGGACCGGATCGTCCTGTACGGTGATGGCACAATCGATCTTATCGCTCGCCACGGGCGAGCAAGGGGCACGCTCCATCACGAGGTAATTGCCGCCTTCTGCCCAACCCTGATAGTCCAGCAGTTTGGCCTGTGCGTCTCCCGCTGTGTTCAGAATAGGCCGCAGCCGCTCTGCCTCAAATGAATAGAAAGCATCAATCATTAATTCGGCTTTTTGCAACTGCATAGCCGCGGTGTCATCCGGGCTCAACTCCCTGGAGCAACCCAAGAGGACTGAAAAACAGCAAGCAGAGATCAGAATCCGGATAATCGGGTAAGCAGACCAATTCAACATAGCATTCACTCCAAAACAGTCATCAAAACCTGATGACGGTCTGGCCAAGCCGAATGCTGCTCACACTAGAAGGCGTCTCAGGCTTTGGCCATATGTCATCGACTCAAGCCGGATACTTGCAAGGTTTATACCGATGAGCCGATGAACGAACGCTAAAAGAGAAGAATACGAACTCCGCACCGGGCTATCGGTTATGAGAGCCGTCACAGAGCGGCGTGTTCTCTGTTTTTTTGCAGCCACAGAAGTACATTTTCTTTGACTCTTCTGCCTTGAAAGCGACTGGCGTGAACTCAGTCCCCTTATGAGATCCATCACAGAAAGGCTGATTGGCACTTTTACCGCAGGCGCACCAGAAGTAGGTTTTACCTGCCTCGCATTCGACTGCGTAAGGTGCGTTTTGAGGGCTGACTGCGTCCGACATAATTTCTCCTGTGATGACAACGACTGCAACTTGCCTGAATACGGCGACGAATTACTATAACGTCAGCGTTCAGCATTAAACAAGCGCTGCGGACGGATGCGCTGCAAAAACTGGTGTTTCTGTGTTGTGCCAGAATTCCATCAGATTGCGCCCCTGTCGCTCCACCTGTTTTTGCACTGAAACAGTTCGCTGGAACCAGGCCTCGCCTCAGGAACGGGCACGCTGAGTTGCCATCAATGATTCCAAAACATCAGGCGAATTAGCTTGCTGACCAGCGCAAATTACCGGGAAACCCGCTAATGGATAACTGTTGCCATAACGGCACGGCAGCAAAGCCGCGCTAGCAGCTCCCCACTCAGCACCGGGCAAAGCCAGCACTGGGTTATCCGGAGGACGTTTTCGAATGCAACAGCTGGCACTGCTGATGACCCAAGCCTACAAATCGGGACCAAAAAAAAGCCCGCTGAACGCGGGCTTTTTTCGATAGGTCGGTGTCTACAGTGAGTAGGACAGGCCGAGGAACAGGGTTCTGCCCCGAGGGCCAACCGGCCATGCGGTCTGCGTGGAGAAAGGTTCTTCGTCCCACAGATTGTTGATGCCGCCAAACACGCTCAGCCCTTCGTTCCACTGATAGCGGGCGTTCAGGTCAGAGATCAGGACATTGGAGAAGAATCCTGCAGAACCGTAAAGCGGATCCAGGCCGGCAATACCGCGAACCTCTTCCACCTCAGCAACTGCCTGCTTACCCTGATAGATTGTTTGCAGACCGACTCTGACGGGACCACGATTCCAGCTCAGACCCAGTGAGCCAAAAAGGCGCGGTCGCTGAAGCTCCATGATTTCCGGATCGACATCGCTCTGATCCAGCGGATTGAAAAACCGGTCAAGACGCTCCTGGCGGGATCCCTGCAGGCGCACACCAAACTCATTCTCGCCTACTGAGAAATCATAGGTCGCGGCAAAGTCCATGCCTCTCGCCTCCAACTTCGCAAAGTTGATCTGTCCGGTTTCGAGGAAGTTCAGTCCGCCATCTGCCCGGCGCGTAAACGCGTCACAGAAGCCCAGATTCGGATAGGATGCAGAATCAAAACAGCCTTCCAGAATGTCGCCCGACCCGACCGGAGAGATCGCGTCAGCAATGACCACATCCCAGTAATCTACTGTAATGCTCAGGCCTTCGATCAGCTCGGGCCGATAGACCAGACCCACAGTCACGGTGTCAGCAGTCTCGACATCCAGTGCAGGATTACCGCCCGACACACCCGCAAATCGGGCAGTGAGTGGGTTCGTCCAGGCGTAGTTGCCGTTCGCATCAACGATTGACGACAGAGGCAGACCGGTGGCCAGCAGCGCGTCAATACAGTTGGCTTCGCGATTGGCTGTCCCAGTTGCGACGTTGTTCGGATCGCACGGGTCAGCGTTCGCTGCCACGGTGATCGGCAGCTTGGGATCAAACAGCTCAGAGATGTTTGGCGCTCTTACCGCCTGTGAGACAGTTCCCCTCAGGCTCAGCTCAGAAGTCGGCGCCCAGGTCGCTCCGAATTTCCAGGTTGTCGCATCACCCAGCGTTGAGTAATTGGCGACGCGGGCTGCACCGTCGATGGTCAGTTCCTCGGCAAGCGCCCGACCCCGGAGAATCGGCAGTCTGACCTCAAGGAAAGCATCAGTCACATCATACTCACCCATGGTGTTGTACTGCTGCGAGTTATCGTAGTCGATGACTGTGAAAAGCCAGGGGCTGACTTCACTGACTTTCTGCCCGGCCGTGAATGGTGTGCCCGGAGGCAGTATGCCAAGGTCGAGCGGATCCAGCGTGTTGAGGCTGGACTCTTCTCGATACTCGACGCCTGTGGCGTAGCCGATCGGGCCGTCGAGCAGATTACCGGCAAATTCAAACTGGCCCACCAGAGTCGCATTGACGACAGTCTGGTCAAGCTCGAGGCTTCGCTGAACCGGCATGGTAATAAAGTTCTGCGCCTCAGCACTCACCGAGTAGACGCCGAACGGATTCAGCGGCTTGCACTGACCATCACCCGGAGTGAAGGTGTAGTAGGTGTTGCTATAGTAGTTACCATCGGCGTAACCATTAGAGCCGGCAAAGTAGTCAATTTCGTAGTAGGCGTTGGGGTCGATATCTGACCGGCACACGATATTACCGTTCGCATCTTCGACCGCATCGAAAGCCGCAAAGGTTCTGTCCAGCACAGTTGTGGTGGCATTGGTTGTGTTCGTGAACTGGCCGTGGTTGACCGACACTTCCAAGGCGTGGTCAGGCGACATCTCCCACTCAAATCCGCCAACGAAACGCATGGTCTCACGAGTAAAAGTGGACGGATTGTTGTCACTGAAATCGAACGGATCCTGAGTCAGGAGCAGGTAACCGGTCTGGTCAGCTACCGGCTGCAGCTGCGCCGGGATATAAGGATTGTCAGGCTTGATCCACAATGTGTCGTAAAAGCCGTCACCTTCAGAGAACGTCTCAGACTCTGCTTCAACATACTTGCCCTCGAAGAACACATTGAACGTTTCTGTGAGATCGTAGTTGGCATTGATGTTGAAAACTGCCCTTTCTGTCTGCGGGAACAATGAGTCGCGGTTTGCCGCACCCGCGATGCCACCATCGCCCCCCTGACTCCACAGGGTACCGAGCACGGTGCCATCCTGATTCACGCGAACAGAACCGTCAGGATTGGTAATCCAGCAACCGGCCAGATAGCCTACCCGACCACCTTCCGATTCCTGACAGTCCGCAATACCGTTGTTGTTGATATCCACGTAGGTCGTGGATCGCCCGCCAAAACTCGGCGCGATTGAGCCGGCTTGCGAAGTCAACCAGAAAGTCGGGTTGTCAACCACAGCCCGTGGCGGCGCATTCGGGTCGGTGGACGGATTAGCCCGTGGTCCGACGGAAGCGATACCATTGTCCTTAGCCCAGTCACGTTCGCCGTACAGGAGCCCTTCGTCGGTTTCCAGACTCAAAGAGACCGCCACGTTGCCGCGATCGTCATCGAAATTCATGCCCCAGGTTGCATCGACCACAGTCGTTTGGGCCTCACCGCGCTCGGGAAGACCCTGCTGTACGTCGACCTGAAAGCCCTCGAAATCATCCCTCAGAATGAAGTTCACTACACCGGTCACCGCGTCGGCACCGTAGATCGCCGAGGCACCGCCAGTGGTGACCTCAACACTGCGCACCAGCGCCCGGGGGATGGTTCCTGTGTCAACTGCCTGACTGCCACGGAAACCCGCCACATGGCGGCGACCATTGACCAGCGTCAGCGTCCGGTCACCACCCAAACCGCGGAGGTTCAGGCTGTTCGCACCCGTTGCCGAATTCTCTGCCGTCAGTGACGAAACCAGGGCAGGAATGTCAGCGACGATGTCGGCGATGTTGATCTCACCAGAATTCTGGATGTCTTCGGCGCTCAGCGACTGCACCGGAACGGACGACACCAGATTGGGGTCAGCAGGAATGCGCGACCCCGTGACAATGATTTCATCTAGACTGGCGCCCGACTGAGCGCTGACCGCTGTCGGCAACATCGCCGCGCCGGACAGTGCCAGACAGACCGCAGTCGTGAGAGCCTTGGGTCTAAACACAGAAGACCGCCCGGCAGGGTTTTCAAAAGTCGAATTTTTCATGTGGGTTCTCGCTCTATTCCAGATAAATGTGTTCTTGAGAACACGCTTTAATCTTGTACTTCAATAAGTTAACAGCTCATTGTAACCGCATTTGCGCTCAAATCGACCATAAAATCACTATTATGGTGCAATTTTTGTTCAAATTTGGCGCTTCAGCCGCTTTTTCCGCACCTAGATAGCACTTGAGTTGGTTCAAGCAATATCGATACCAGTTCTCTGAAGAGCTGCTTTCAAAGTCCTTGCCGCAGGCCGAAAGGGCTTCTCGGCCGATTCACCTGGCAAACAACGCCGCACTCTGCAGAAATCGCCCACAAAACGTCAAAATCGCCAGTCCCGTGCTGTAGCAGGTGCATCCTTGTACCGCGCTGAACCACGGTGCCGGAACAATTTCCGCATTGTTGTGGTGCGAACGCACCATTTTAGTGCCTTTCGAAACGCGGAATGCCTCTCACAGCGCTGCTGCTCACTTAGCCGCCGGATCGAGCGGCATCAAGCTACCTGTTTTCTGCTCTGCGCGAGAACTGAGTGCAAGTGGGTGCAATTCAAGGTGCAGGTAAAGTCAAAGCATCAGGGGCGCATGGCTGTGCCCTGCCTACCGGATGCAAAGCAAATCGTTGGTCAGGCGCCCGGACCACGCTGGCATTGATATTGCTGAACACTTGGGACATTGCTGCAGTTAGCGGCTGGAGTTCGCGGCCAGGAAGGCGCAGACAGTCGGAACACTGCCGATTGGCCACCCCCGGCGCCGGCATACGCATCCTGACCGCCAGATTGAGCGTATTTCAGCGAGCCGGTCAGGCCAGATAACTTGACTGCGGCCGCGTTATCGTCTTTTTCGCCGAGCCGACTCGTCAAGCCGGCATCATCTTTCAAACCGGGCCAACCGGCCACTACCAAAGGAACTCTTTCGTGCAGGGCAAAATTTACGTGATTCACGAAAACAACGATTGGACGCAGCATCTTCAGCACCGCTTGGAGGCGCTGGAGCTGCCCCATGAGCTGTGGCATCTCGATGCCGGGCAGCTGGATCTCTCAAGCAAGCCTCCCCCGGGCGTGTTCTACAACCGCATCAGCGCCTCTTCGCATACCCGCGACCATCGCTACGCACCGGAGTTCGCGCAGGGCGTACTGGCATGGTTGGAACATCATGGCTGCAGGGTGGTCAACGGCAGCCGCGCGCTGAGTCTCGAGATCAGCAAGGTCTCCCAGTACCTGGCCTTGAATCAGCATGGCATCCGGACCCCCGAAACGATTGCCGCGGTGGGCAAACACCAGGTCATACAAGCTGCCAGGCAGCTGGATAGAGGCAGCTTTATCACCAAACACAACAGAGCCGGCAAAGGCCAGGGAGTGAAGTTATTTCATTCTTTAACCGCGCTCGAGGCGTACCTTGAAGGGCCTGACTACGAACACCCTGTTGACGGCATTACCCTGATTCAGCAATACATCGACTCACCGAGTCCGCACATCACCCGCCACGAATTCATCAATGGCAAATTTTTCTATGCGGTCAGGGTAGATACTTCAGAAGGCTTTGAATTGTGCCCGGCCGACGTCTGCTCGATCGACGACGCGTTCTGCCCAGCGGACAACACAGAAACCGGAACCAAGCCGAAGTTTGAAATCCTGTCAGATTATCACTCTGAGGATATCGCCCGCTATGAGGCGTTTCTCAGTGCCAATCAGGTAAAGGTCGCGGGCATCGAGTCGATCCGGGACGCATCCGGCAACACCTATACGTACGACGTAAATACGAACACCAACTACAACAGCGATGCCGAAGCGGTTGCGCAAAAATACGGCATGCTGGCACTGGCTCGTTACCTCGGGCGATTGCTGAATCAGAGTTGACGCTGTCCGGCGCTCTGTTCAGCGTTTTGTCCGGCGCTGCGTTCAGGATCGTCAGGACCGCTGCCACTGCGCCGCTGACTGAAAAGGCGCTCACAGCGTCCTTCCTCCTGCGAATCACAGCTCAGTCGAAGTTGAAAAACGAGACATAAAGCGCCAGCACCATTATGCACAAACCAGCACCCGCTGCCCGGGCCAGTGGCCAGGGGGTCATATCCACTACAGCAGGTTCAACACAGGCCCAGGGCTGGTCGCGCGGCGCGAGTCTCTGGATCAGCTGCATCACGACGATCAGCAGGACAAAAACCAGCCCCAGGAAATGATACTCATGCAGTTCGCCCAGCATCGCTCTGACCGGCCCGACGAAATAGCCGCTGGCAACCAGCAGCGGGCCGGCAATCAGCCCGACTTTGGCGGCAAGCGACGGCATCCGCGGTGACAGCATCGCGCACAGCACCACGGCAAGGATAGGAACAAAATAGATGCCGTTCATTTGCTGCAGGTAGCCGAAAATACTTGTCTGCCCCATTAACAGGGGCGCGGTAGCCATGGAAAACACCGCAATCGCCCAGCCGAACACCTTACCGGCAAACACTGCCTCACGCTCCGAGGCTTGCGGCGCCAGCATCCCTTGATACAGACCCAGACTGAACAGGGTGCAGGTGCTGTTTAGCGCGGAGTTATAGCTCGAGAGTATTGCGCCCAGCATGGCTGCGGCAAAAAAACCCGCTAGCCCGACCGGCAGCACCGCATTAACCAGTTGACCATAGGCCTGATCGGCTTGCGCTACACCCAATTCCGGAAACATGACCCAGGCAATCAGCCCCGGAAGCACCAGAAACAGTGGGCCGAACAGCTTCAACAGACCTGTCGTCAGCACGCCTTTCTGACCTTCGGCCAGCGACGCGGCCCCGAAGGTCCGCTGGATAATCTGCTGATTACAGGTCCAGTAGAAAAAATGCAGGAGCAGGACGCCGCTGAACAGAGTGGAAAACGGCACCGAGCTTTCTGGCCCGCCATTAGAGCGGAGCCTGCCGGGATTGCCTTCCACGACTGCGCCCAACCCGGCTGCCACGCTGCCCTCGCCCAGCGCTGACAATCCGAACCAGCTGATCATGAGCCCGCCGCTGAGCAGTCCGATGCTGTTGAGGGTGTCCGAGACTGCGACGCTCTTTAAGCCCCCGAACAGGGCATAACAGGTCCCGATCAGCCCTACCGACCACACCACAATCCACATCGTCACTGCTCTCGATTCGATACCGAGCATCGTCTGGACATCCAGTATGCCAATCAGCCCGGTAGCACCGGTGTAAAGAATGATGGGCAAGAGGATCAGGGCATAGGCACTCAGGAAAATCAGCGTGCAGATAGACTGCGTCTGACGATCAAATCGCTTTGCCAGATATTCGGGTACAGTGGTGACGCCGCAGCGCAGAAACCGCGGGAGCAGAAACAATGCCATGGCAACCAGTGCCAGAACCGCCACAATCTCCCAGGCCATCACTGCCAGACCGTCCGTATAAGCTGAGCCATTGAGACCCACCATCTGCTCAGTAGAGAGGTTAGTCAGCAGCAAAGAGCCCGCGATGAACGGCCAGGTCAGCGAACGCCCCGCCAGAAAGTATCCTTCGCTGCTGTCTGTCTGGCTTGTGCGACTCAGCTTCCAGGTCAGGGTGGCGACAAGCGCCGTAAAAAACAGAAAAGACATTATGGTCATGGTGCGTCCCGCTCCTGGTCCGTCTGCTGTAATTGTTCGTCTCGGTCGAGAAACATCCCTCGAACCTCTGACCTGTACCGGGGCATGATTTCCTCAGTATTTTGGCTATACTCACGGCATTGAGAAATACTGCTTGAATTCACGGGGACTGTCGATGCAAAAACAAAAACTCAGGGCGCTTGGCATTATTTTCCTGCTAACCGCCGCTATCAACCATGCAACCGCCGATGTCACGCTGGTGCGGTTCGGCCCGGAGGGAGAGGAAAAACCCGGCATTATCGATTCCGAGGGTCAGCTTCGCGACCTCTCGAGCTATGTCAGTGAAATCACGCCGGAAACCCTGTCACCTGCTTCACTTGAAGCCATTGCCGAGCTGACTCTTGAGGACTTACCCGTCGTAGCCGGCGAGCCCCGACTCGGCGTCCCGCTCACCGGCATCGGCAAAATCATTGCGATCGGGTTTAATTACATTAACCACGCGGCCGAGATGGAAGTGCAGTTACCAGAAGAGCCTCTGACCTTTATGAAGGCAACTTCTGCTCTGACCGGCCCGTTCGACCAGATCATTCAGCCCCGCAATGGACAAAAGCTGGATTATGAAGCCGAACTGGTGGTCGTCATCGGAAGGCGGGCACAGTACATAACGGAGAACGATGTCTTTGACTATATTGCTGGCTACACAGTCGGGCATGACGTTTCGGAACGAGCATTCCAACGCGAGCGTGGCGGACAGTTTACCAAGGGAAAATCCGCAGACACCTTCGCGCCTGTGGGACCTTATTTCGTTTCCACAGATCAAATCGAAGACATTCAGGCACTGTCCATCTGGTCTGAAGTCAACGGAGAAATGCGACAGCAGGGGAATACCGCAGATATGGTGTTTGGCGTCAGAGAAATTGTCAGCCACCTGAGCCAGTTCATGACGCTCTATCCGGGGGACATTATTTTTACCGGCACTCCCGCTGGCGTCGGTGACGGGATGGATCCACCACAGTACCTGAGGCCGGGCGATGTTGTTCGCATCGGAGTGGAAGGACTCGGTGAGCAACGTCAGGTCATTGCTCCGCCGCGCTGAACGATTTAACCCGCAAGCAGATTTTCACACTGTCGGGTCACTGACCTGATAGAACCAATCGAATTGACCCTACAGGAGAGCCCACCATGAAACTTGCCAGACCCAGCCTGATCCCCTTTTTGCTGTTCATCCTGAGTGCATCAGGATTCGCTCAGGATCTGCCCATCCCGGGCGTAAGCCCGAGCAGAGATGTTCCTGATGCCCACCTCTCTCCGGACCCCGGCACTGAATATAAAGTGGTATTCGACTTCGTCATGAATGATGACAACCTGGACGATCCGTATCCCATGCTTCCTTTGGTCGCACGCTATGTGAATACCCTGGCCAACATGGGTGTGCCGAAGGAGAATCGGAAGATTTCAATCGTGATGCACAGAGGTTCTGGCCTGATCGGGCTCAATAACGACGAGTTCAGAGCCCGTCATGATGGCAAGGACAACCCCAATATCGAACTGATCAATCAGCTTCATGCAGCCGGCGTGACGTTTCACCTGTGCGGACAGGGCATGATTTCCCGCGGGCTGGAGAAAAGCGATCTCCTGGAGGCAATTCAGGTGGACTACTGGGCACTGACGACCCTGATTGAGCTTGGCCGCCAGGGCTATGTCAAAATCGGGGGATAGACCACTGACCAGCAGGCCCGGACAATGCGCTGGCGCTTTGTCCGGGCCAAATGTTCTGGCGGCGCACCTCCCTGATTGCGCTTACGGTTCCAGATTCTGCCGTTCTTGCAAGGCCTGATTTGACCGCCTGTTATCGCAGCAGTCTCCCGCAGCGTCTTGCCGGCAGCCGCATTTTTCTCTGTTCAATACTTCTGATCTCAGCAGAGTTGGTGTCAGGTCACTTTCTTTCTGCGGTCGCACAGGAATCAGATCCATTAGCGACGCCCTTCTCGCTTGATGTCAAGCAAGCCTGGCTGGAACAGGTACTACCAGGCGCGGAAAATTTCGGCGAACAACAAGGGACTCCCCCCGTCTGGCCCGGATATCGGCGCAACGCCCTGACCCGGGTCCGGGAGTTGGCTGGCTATGCCTTTCTGAGCAGCGACGTGCCGCCGGAAGAGCCAGGCTACAGCGCGCCCATAGACATGCTGATCGGCGTAGACACCGAGCACCACATTACCGGTGTCAAAATTCTGAACTATGAGGAAACCTATCTCCGGATTAAAGGAGACTTTTTAGCTGATCGCGCCATACTGAGCCAGTTCAGTGACAAACCCCTGAGCGATGAGTTTCGCCTTGGCCGGGATTTTGATGGCCTTGCGGGTTCAACCGTCAGCGTGTTTGCTATTGCCCGGGGCGCGCGCGAAGCAGCCAGGCGCGTCGCCAGTGCGTATCTTGATTACAGCCCGGCTGATCCGATCCAGACTGCCCGCGCGCAGCGGGTCGCAGAAATCATGCAAACCTATCAGTTGAGCGACATGCTGGAAAATCGGCTGGTTCAGCAACTTGACGTCACCCTGCCGGATCAACAGACGCTGCAGTTATCGTTTTCCTATATCACTGATCCTGCCCTGGGTCAGTTCTGGGTTGGAGAGGACAATTTCCGGACGGCCGAGCGGGCAGCCAGCATCAACCCGCAGGGCAGTGAGCTGCTGTTGGTGGCTGCGGCAGGCACCGGAGCCGATCAATTTCAATATTATCAACTTCAAGTGCGGCAAGCCGAGGATAACTCTCTCAGCTTTTTCCGCAGATTCACCACCGACAGCTACGTCCCCCTGGCCATGCCCGCCAGCACAACGCCCATCAGCGCCCGACTGTGGGGCGCCATCGTGCTTCCGGCAAACATCGACGTGACACAGCCCTTTACGCTGGCCTATCGACCCCTGGGATCAGCTGAGCGATCAACACTCGATTTTCAGCTCTCGGGCCTGCCGCTCGATCTGGCCAGGGGTCAGAGCCTGCTGAGTCCGGCAGACATTGAGGCAATCCTTGAAGCGGAGTCCGGCTGGCTTGAACCATTTTTGGATGATCCCCCCTGGGGGGAGACTCCCTGGCAAAAAGTGGGTGTCCTGCTGCTCATTCTGGCTGCCTGTATGATCGCTTTCTTCACTAAAACCACCCGCATCCGATGGCTCACCCTGCTGCTGACTTTCAGCTATCTTGGCTTTGTCGACGGCGGATTTGTTTCCGTCTCACACTTGGTGAACACCATTAAACTCGGTCCAGCCTTTCTGCTGAGCAATCTGCCACTGCTGCTCCTGAGCAGCTTCACCGTGCTGACTACGCTGCTCTGGGGACGCCTGTTCTGCTCTTCCCTATGCCCGTTCGGAGCGCTGCAGGATTTCATCACCCGCTTCGCTCCGCGGCGCTGGCGTCGCCGCGTCCCTCAAGGCATCCATGACAAGGCCATCTACCTCAAGTACGGAATCCTGAGCTTGATTCTGACGGGAGCGTTCGTCGCCGAACAGGTCTCACTGTTTCAATATTTTGAACCTTTCGGCACCCTGTTCTTTCTGGACGGTACCCTCGCCCTGTTCTCAATACTGATCGCTTTTCTAGCTGCCTGTCTCGTGGTGCCTAGATTTTACTGTCGGTATGCCTGCCCGCTCGGCGCTGCGCTCGGTGTTGTCGCGACTGTGAGCCCCTGGCGCATTCGCCGCGTGCCTCAGTGCGAGGTCTGTATTGTGTGCGAGCAGGCCTGCCCAACCGGCGCTATCCGCCGGCAGACTATTGATTTTAAGGAGTGCGTACGCTGCGACCTCTGCGAGGTGAAACTCATCAAGCAGGCAGGTACCTGTCGGCACGACATGGCGCAGGTCATCGCCTCCACGCGCAAACCATGACCTGGCAGCATGACAGACGCTGTCCGGGTTCGCTGTAAGGGCGCAGCGCAACGGGACGAAACTGACGCCTGACGATTACCGATGAGCCGACAGCATCTGGCTCAGTAACAATTGCGCAATTTTGCAACGCACTTACGACGCGCTGAGCGGACGACATTTCCCTACGAATGCCAACGCACCCAGACCGTAGTCCGTATAGACCACCACAAAGCTGGTGCCGTTTGGGTGGATCGACAGGGTCGCTTCACCGAATTTAATGTTGTCAGTCCGGCAAATCACGTAGCCATTCTCAGTCTGACAGGATCCCCTGTAGCCGGGGAATTCGGCACGATGCCAGCCCTGGTCGGTATCGACCAGCCATCGGCGGTGGGTGTTTTCAATGCCGCCCTCTTCAGTGACCGCACTTTGATAGGGGTCAATACTGACTGATCTGGTTTCCTCGCAGGCGTAGCGATCGGCCCAGGCGACTGCAGGAACGCACAGTATGCTCCAAAGCAGGCAGACAAGGCGCCCGGGGCGGCGACTCGATGCACTCGTTACCGTTAGCCTAAACACAATAGAATCTCGCACCGTTTCTGACTTAAATCTTCCTATACGGCCGGCAGCCCCTTTGGATTGCATTATTGTCTGCATTGATTATTGTCTGTATTGATAGCCGGGCATCGGGCAAACCGGAAAGAAGACTCCGCCGCTCAGTTGCGTCAGGAAGGAACTGAGCATATGCTCTGCGGATGGATGCCGTCAGGCCGGGCTACAGCGCTGACCAGACGATGATGAACCCTGAAAGCAATCCCCAAGCGTCCCGCCTGCGAAGATCGCGACCAGCAATACGGAGATACCCGTGAAAGACTACAACCTGCTCGTGGTTGACGACGAGCCATTTGTCCTGAATCTGTCCATCCGAGTGCTCAACAATCTCGGATTTGAGCGTATTGCGACCGCTTCGAACGGCAAGGACGCACTGGCGATGGTGACATCAGCACAGGAGCCTTACGACATCATCATCTGCGACCTCAATATGCCGGAAATGGACGGTGTGGCCTTCATGCGGCTCGTGTCCGAGACCGATTATTCAGGCAGCCTGATTCTACTCAGCGGTGAAGAAGAGCGCATGCTCGAAACAGCTCTGGAATTGGCAAAGGCTCATAGTCTGAACGTGCTGGGCTTTATTCAGAAGCCGATCAAACCGGATCTGCTCAATGACTTAATCGCCCAGCATAACCCTAACTCCGGCGATTCGAACCGCTTCACGCCTCAGGACCCTATCACCGAAGAAGAACTGCGGGATGGGTTGGCGCCGAACGGCCGGAATGATGTCATCCTGTTTTATCAACCCAAGGTGCATGTCGGCACCGGCACGATCACCGGAGTGGAAGCGCTGGCGCGATGGCAGCATCCGGAACGCGGCTTGCTCGGGCCCGGGTCGTTCATCCCGCTGGCCGAAAAGACCGGTCTTATCACGCAACTGACGCGGCGGATTTTTGAAAAAGCAACCCATCAGACTGCTGAATGGATGCTGTACGGGATCAATCTGAAAACGTCAGTCAACGTTTCGATCAACTCTTTTTCAGAACCCAATTTTTCAGACTTCCTGATCGAAACCACAGAGCAGGCCGGGCTTGATCCCAAACAAATTGTGCTTGAGGTGACCGAAACTCAGGTAATGAAAAATGCCGTGGAGTGCATGGAAATCATGATGCGTCTGCGCCTGAAAAAGTTTGGATTGTCCATCGACGACTTCGGCACTGGCAATTCCTCCATGTCCCAACTCAAAAACATCCCGTTCACGGAACTGAAAATTGACCGCGCATTCGTCCACGATGCCAACCACAATCATGGCGCCAAGGCCATTCTGGAAGCCAGCGTGGGTATGGCAAAAAGCATGCGTATGGAAATTGTTGCAGAGGGCGCAGAAACCCGGGAAGACTGGGATGCAGTTGAACTGCTGGAAGTCGATCATGTGCAGGGATATTACTGCGCCAAACCGATGCCGAATAACGAATTGCTTGATTTCATGGAAAGCTGGATGGGGCCACACGCTGCCTGAAACGAGGCCGCTTCCGCTGTGGCCGAACCCTGTCAGGTTGGCCTGCGCCTGACTCGGGCCTTGCCGCCAAGCACTGACAGACAGGTGGAGACAGAACCAAAGTCGGCGCACGCCCGCCCGGTCACAGGCGACTCCTTAAACCCGCCTGTTCTCTGACAGGTATCTTGTGGCTCTGGATGAATTTGCTGCAAACACCGAGAGCTCTATGCTGCCGCGGCAGCGCCATGACCCTTCAGCGCTTTGCGAGCCAGAAATTAACCTCCGCTATCCCGCCTCAATGAAATCCGTCACCGCTTGCATCAGACCGTCGATCTTTGTCGCTTCACGCTGAACGGTATCCATATCGTCTGATTTGCCCGCCTGCTCGATCACGAAGCAGAGGTCAGCGAGTGCATTCGCGCCAATAGAGCGGGCGGCAGACTTCAGCTTGTGGGCGGCCAGCCCTGCCTGCTCTGCGGAATTTGCCGAGCAGGCCGCTTTAATCTCCTGAATAATTTGCCAAGACGGGTCGACGAAATCCCTCAACACTTCTTTAATCACCGCCGGGTCATCTCCGATCAGACTTTGCAGTGCCGACAGTTCTACCGCGCTGCCGGCAATCGGTTGGTTTCCGGGATGCCTTTGCTGCCCTAGCGCCGCGTCAGCATCCTCGCTGTCTTGGTCCGGCACTTCATCATCACGTGCAGGGCCACCGCTCGGCAGCCATTGATCGAGCGTTGCCGCGAGTTTATCCAGCTCGACAGGCTTGGGCAGATAGGCGTCCATGCCGGCATCCAGGCAGCGCTGAGCTTCACCATGAAGCGCATTCGCTGTGATCGCAACGATGGGGATGCGATATTTGGCAGAATGGCTACGCTCATGCTCTCTGATGGCCTTAGTCAAATTGAAGCCATCCATGTTCGGCATGTGACAGTCGGTCAGCAGCAGACCGAACTCGCCGCTCTGCCAGCGCTGAAGGGCCTCGACACCGTCTTCAACGATTATGCAGGTATGGCCTAACAACTTGAGCTGGCGCCCGATCACTTCCCGGTTGGTTGCATTGTCCTCAGCCACCAAGATGAGCGACCCGGCAGCTTTTGCTTGCTCCAGCGTGAGCGATTTCGTCGCCGCTCTGAGCGGCGAAGCGCCGAGCTCCGCGGCGGGGTGTCGCCTCTCTTTACCGACGCAATACGCCACTTTAGCGATAAACTGTGTACGATCGACAGGGTTTGCTTCCAGAGATTCCATCTCTTCTTTCCCGGCGCGGGGTGTCGCTCGATTGCCCTGCACCAGCGCTAAGAAGCGCACCGAATCCAATTCACATTCTGCCGCTCTACGGGGCAGCGCGAAGGTTTCGGCGTGATTCTCAGTAGGCCCGACAATAACGAGATCTATCCCACGACCTGCGGCTTTAAATTCTCGGCAATGTTCCAAACAGCTGCCGAGTTGCGGAGTCTCCAGCACTTCGGCAGAGCAATCTTCGAGATAACTTCTCAGGGCTCTACTCTGGATTTTCTCCGGCACAACCATCAGAACGCGAATACCGGCAAGATCTGTCCGGGTAGCATCAGAGTCAGACTCACAACTCTCAAAAGGGATTTCAGCCGTAAACGTTGAACCCGCGCCCGGCTTGCTCTGGAGATCAAGCTTGCCGCCCATCAGGCTAATCAGCCGCTGAGAAATGGCGAGCCCCAGGCCCGTTCCGCCGTATTTCCGAGTCGTGCTGGATTCTGCTTGCGTAAAGGCTTCAAACAAGCTTCGCTGAGCCTCCTCAGAAATTCCAATCCCGTCATCGATGACCGACAGACGCAGGTAGGCTGGTGAGCCCGCTGGGGAAATCCATTCTGCTAGCACAGCAACCTGCCCGTGTTCGGTGAATTTGATCGCGTTGGAGAGCAAGTTAATAGTAACTTGCCGCAGCCGCATCGAATCGCCTATGACGCCCGCCGGAAGGTCAGGATCAACAAATAAAATCAAGCGTAGTCCTTTCTCGCGTGCATTAATCGCGATAGCGGACACTGCGTTTTCAACAACCTGACTCGGATTCATCGGGGCCTGCTCAATGTGAAGCGCCTCCGCTTCGATCTTGGAAAAATCCAGAATATCGTTGATGATCCCCAGCAGAGACTGACTGGATTCTGAAACCGTTTTCAGCATTTGCTCCTGCTCGGCGCCCAGATCTGAATGGCGCAAAAGGTCTACCATACCAATGACCGCATTCATGGGTGTCCGAATCTCATGACTCATAGTCGCCAGAAAACTGGCCTTGGCTTTCACTGCGGACTCCGCGTCCGACTTCGCTTTGATTAAGTCCTGTCGAGCTATCACCTCTTCATGAATATCGTAGACTATGCCAATGATGCGAAAGTAATGTTCACCGCTTCGGTTACGCTCAATGCGCTGGCCACGCGTGCGAACCCAACGATACTCACCAGTGGCATTCAGCATGCGGAATCGGACATCAAGCTCCCTTGTACTACCATCAAACAGTTGTTTCCAGGCCCGATACATCTCTGAGCGATCGTCAGGGTGCTGCAACTCGGACAGACGCGTCAGATCGATACTTATTTCTGGCAGGTCGTAGCCAAGAATATGAGCCCATCGGTGATCCGCCACCACGGCTCCAGAGTCTGGATCAATTTCCCAAGCGCCAAATTCCCCAGTCTCCAGCGCCAAAGAAAGCGTATCGCGCTGCTGGAGAAGGTTGGTTTCGAGCGATTTTTGCTTGGAAATGTCCTCCATGACGCCTATGAAGCACAAGCCACCCCCAGTCGCCAGATCAACGCGACGACCCACCGACCTAGTCCATTTCCACTCACCAGACTTAGTCAGCATGCGGTATTCTGCTCGAAGCTCATGGTCTTTACCGGCTACCAGTCTTCGAAACGACCGCGCCGTCTGGGGCCAATCTTCTGGGTGAAAGAGTGTTTTCCACCCGCTTAACAATTCGCCATAAGCTTGAACAAGCTCGCCTTCTTCATAGCCAAGGTGCTGATCGAAAAGCTTAGCGAGAATGATGCGATCGTCTGCTGCGGTGTACTCCCACCAAGCAAGATTGCCACCTCTCAAGGCAGCATTCAGGCGTTCTCGAACTACCTGCTCTTCCCTACGCTCTTTCTCGGACTTCGCTAATTTTGATTTCAGCTGACTGGTTAACTGTGACAAGGCACCCGCCAATTCCTGAATTTCTAGAAGGCCGCCTGACTTTGTCTCAAATAGTTTGCTATCAACGGCAATCGTCGCAGATTCGGACAACCGCTTTATAGGTTGGGATATCGTCCGCGAGAGAATAAACCACGCCGTAACCGTCAGAGCGAGCATTAGCAGACCTGAGAGAGATATCACCACCGTGGTAGTGCTGTCACGATCAGCCAAGGTGGTCTGTGCAGCCTCTCGGAAAGAGCCAACATCCTGCCGCAGTTCTGAGCCGATGCGTATCAATCTTTCAGAGATCGCGTCCAGGTCGGCAAGCTGGCTTGTGGCGTTGTTATTCGCTGTAATTTTTGAGGCTTGACTCAAGAATACGGCGAGTGCAGACATTCCGGCCTCAAGATTAAGTAGTAATTCCTGATCGCAGCACCACTGCTGCCGCGCCGACGGTGCTGAAATGGCTTCATTGACTGCTGAAATCTGAGAGAGGACCGCCGGCGTCGCCAACCATTGTCCCGAACCGACAATCAAATCGGAGTTCACCAGTATTCCTTCAAGGCTTGATTCTATAAGACGCGACAAGCCTTCACTGAAAATTGCGACTGCATAACGATCGCGCGCTTCTGAAAGTGCCCATCTAGAGGAAGATACGCTAACAAACGCGATGGCACCGGCAAAAAGGACAAATAGCATCAGTGCGGCGGTAATGACTGAAATGCTTGTCGATTTCGGGATTAAGGAAGCAAGCCTGTTCTGCATCAGCTGCATTCGATTGCCAGACTATCCGGCTAGCGTGAATCCAAGATCGCGATAACTGCTGAGGCTTTTACCGCCGATCTGATCATTGCGAGCAACATCACCAGCTCATCTTCGCCAGCATCTTCGATAGGGGGAGCGCCGAGAAATCTGCTGCCTTCAGAGTTGACCATTGCGAAAAGCTCTTCTCTGGATGCGCCGGCAAAAAGCGATTTCACATCGTCGTTGCCCATGGTCGCGCACGCGGATGAACGACATCTCTGAAATTCATAGTTAAGAATCGTGCCCTCGGTTGTCAGTAACCATGCGATCTCCGCGATACCCCACGGCGTCGCTTCGGGCCTGACGTGCACGATGCCTTCGACGGCAGGGTTGCCCGTAGAGACGTTATACAGTGTGTGGTACCCGAGTTCCTGATAATTTACCGGAATAGATCCAGCCAGCTGGGCAATACGAGTTGCTAGATCGCCCTCTATTTCGACTACCCGCGATCTGAACGACTGTGGTTGAGGTTGAGTTAATTGTTGAATGACAGATAGCGGGTCTCTCAGTGCGCAAAATGCCTGAGACAAAGCGCTTTGCGCCCCCAGGACGGAAGCCAGAAACAAGCTCAGGCTTACGAATTTTTTTATACTCATAAATCGATGCCTCAAATTCTTGCCCTAAGTTGTAATTGGAATGTTGCCTCGTCGTTTCCGACTGAAACGTTTAATGGCTGGATGGCCTGAAACTCGAGCCAGAATTTCCTTTTCAGGCGCCAATTAATTCCCCAAGTTAATGAAGTCATATCTTGATCCTGCCCCGAAGGCAAAGCACTGGTTTGATCCCTCAACTGAGCGTAGGCTTGAAAATTGCCGTTGCCAGCGGTTCGGGCCAATTCAACCAACCGAGAATCTCGGTCGTAGCCGTTGTCGTCCCCGGCAGAGAGCTCTGCGATTATCCGCCATGCCCCGAAGAACCCTCTGTAATCGATCGCTTGTCTTGCCCGCGCGACGGTCCCTTTCGGAGTCCACATATCGCCATTCAGCACAGAGTATCCGACGACATGATTGTATCTTGTGCTGGTTCCGATTCTGCCACTCAGCAGGTGGGGGTCACCACTACTGCGCCACTCCATTCCGCTGCCTTTGGTCCGGGCAACTTCGTATTCAAAGTACCTATTTCCGCCATTGACCGAAACGCCCCAGTCAACTTTTATGCCAGTGTTGGTGAGCAGTTGACGCAGAGTTCCGCCTGTATCGAATTCGAACCCTTCTGCCCCGAAGGGAACCTCCATGTGGCCAGCGCGAATGTTAAACAGTCCGTTACTAAATCCAGTGTAGTTAATAAATGTGTATCTCCACTGGATTGAAGTGTCGTTTCCATCGTCGAAGTAGTAGGGCGGACGCGGATTTTCTCGAAGGCTGACTAGATAGGGTTGAAACAAGATCGTTGCTATGTCGCGCTCGCCATTAGAAATGACGTGTTGTAAGTCGAGTCCGTATGCCAGCAGTTGGTGGCCATTTCCTGTTGGAGGCTCGGTATGGCGTGCAGTAAAGTCCAGTTCCATTCTCGTCGCATCTTGGGAAGACGCGCTCGGCGGCGCAGCGAGCAGTAAGATAAACATCGCCGTCACGGAGTAGTTGCTTACTGAGCTAATCGCAGTGCGTCGATACATTGATTCTGTTCTCCCACTAAACTCCGCCGACAAATCGCAGCGTATCACTGCCTCGCGGCGCTTAAGGATAGACTACTTCGGGTTACAGCTTCGCGGAAGCTTTAAGCACACTCAGCTACAGCTTCCTCTTCTGGATGCTGGACCTCGTCTATCACTCATCTGCCGTTAGATGACCACGCTCTGTGAAGCGGCTGGATGGTATTACTGCAGCCTTATCGCCTGCAGCGCTGCGAATATGACTTTCTAAGTAACATAAATTAAGGCGTAATTCTGTCTCAATATGTTTCACCACATGGCGTAACACGTCATTCGAATACCGGTCGCACAACTCAGCAGCCAGTCGCTTAACTTTGCACGGGCCAGTGATCGCCTCTTTCTAGGGCTTTTTGGCAATCGGCGTCGGAAGAAATGTTACTAATATACTCACTTTGAGATTTGCGGATTTTGTGCGTTGCGTGGCCTAAAACATGACTCTATACTCGTTGGATCGTGGCGTTTAAGTAGGTCTCCATTGGTGGCGCCCTAACAAAAAGCCGCGCAGAATTGTAAGTAGTACACAATAATCAAGGGAGTAAGACATGCGCAGAAATTTCCCGTGCAAAAAGCAGGGGCTTGCCCTAGCAATCATGCTGGCCAGTGCCGGAACCTCGTTCCAGACCCTGGCCCAAGACGATGGCGTCGAGGAGATCGTGGTCACCGGTTCCTTCATCCGAGGAACGCCTGAGGACGCCCCTTCGCCGGTTACCGTAATCGACCGCGACTCGATTCAGGAACAAGGCGCCTCGCAGATCTGGGACCTGATCCGGAATCTCGAAGTGAACCAGGGATCAGATACCAGTGTTGCCGGATCGAATGATGCCAGTCAGCTGCAAGGTACTGCATCGGTCAACCTGAGAAACCTCGGCGGCAATTCCACCCTGACCCTGATCAACGGCAAGCGATTCACCCCCGCGGCGGTGGTGACCAGCTCCGGGCAAGAATTTGTTGACCTGAATACCATTCCCTTGGTCATGACTGATCGCGTCGAGGTGCTGACCGACGGTGGCTCCGCACTTTACGGTTCTGATGCGGTCGCGGGCGTGGTTAACGTCATTATGCGAACCGACTTCGAAGGCCTCGAGCTCTTCGCTGACACCCAGGGTGTTGAGGAATCCGGAGGCACCTACGAGCAGACCTTCAGTGGAATCTGGGGAACCAGCTTCAACGACGGCGACACCCGCCTGGTCATTTCGGCAGAACAGTTCGAGCGTGACCCGGTACCACTGGCAGATGCCCAGTACTATGATCCGACCCGCATTATCAACAACGGTGCGGTCGGTGCCTTTCGGGTAAACTCGCCGCTTGGCGCTGGTTTCAACCCGGCTTATATCAACCCGGCACTTTCTCAGCAGCAGACCATCGAAAGACTTGGACTGGGCGAGTCAGTTGCAGGCACCCGGGGTCTGGTGTTCGGGGATCCTCTGTGTGAGACCCTCTCCGGTGACCTGGGTCCGTTTTATACCGACAATCGCTTCACCGGCGTTGGCCGTCGTAACGCAAATTGCTACGAGGACAACACGGCGAATCAGTTCATTGCCATCGGTCAGGAACGCACCAGTGCGGCAATGAGCTTCGAGCATACCTTCAGTGAAAGTGCCGAATTTTATTCATTCTTTACCTACTCGGATCTGGAAACAGTCCGGGAGTGGGACGGAATCGCTTTCTCCAGAACAAATCACCTCGTGTTCAACCCATTCCAATTGGGCGCACTGTCAACGTTGATTGGCAACCCTTACGTTGCTGCGCCCGCAGCCAACAATCCTAATCTGGCTTCCAACGGCGGATTCGGTGAAGGCTACTACGGCGGCGGCGTGCAAGTGGGCTGGCCACGTTCAACAGAAGACATCCTGACCACCAACACCACCTCCGGCGCACAGATGGGTCTGCGCGGCGAGCTTGAGGGCATGGGTTTCAATGACACCGCGCTCAGCTATGACGTGAGCTTGGCCTGGAGTGACTCCAGCATCGAGCAAAACTATGCCACTATGATCAGGGACCGCACCGAAAATGCACTCAACGGTCTTGGTGGACCAAACTGTACCCCGAACGGCACGCCTAACTTTCCGGTTGATTTCACACCTTTCGGGGCTCTTTCCGGTTTGTGGGCAACGGTATTCCCGGGTTACGTGCTCAACACGCGGGAAAGTGCCTCTTTGGCGCTGACCTCGACTAATCACGGGCAAGACGGCTGCATGTTCTTTAACCCGTTCCTGACGGCGCTGACTAACCCAGATCTTGCCAACCCGAAAGAACTGACTGACTGGATGACCGGCAGAATCAACCGGGCGGATAAGCGCAATCAGTTGCTCGTATTCGATGCAGTAGTTTCCGGCGAAATGTTCGAAATGACCGGCGGTACCGCACAATTCGCAGCAGGGGTCCAGCGACGGGAGCGGGACGCCTCCGGCATCGCGCCAGAGATCAACCTGCCCGGTCTGACGGTGATCAAAGGGTATGATGCCTTCGGTGTCCCCAATCAGTTTGAATCAGAAATCACCAACAATCTGGAATGCGCACAGTGTATTTTCAACTTTGATGATTCACGCTCAATCAACGCTGCCTTTGTGGAACTGTCTCTGCCATTCGCTGAGAACGTGGAAACGCAGGTTGCGTTCCGTTGGGAAGATTACGGCGGCAACATCGGCGGGGACATCTCTCCCAAGGTGGCATTGAGCTGGCGTCCTACGGACGACCTTCTGCTTCGTGGTTCCTACTCACAGTCGTTCCGTGCGCCGAATATTGGCGTCGTGAACCAGGCATTTGAAGCATTCGGCACCAATCTCCAGGATCCGCTGCGTAATCAAG
>Ga0255764_10000312_pt1 | contig 43142 bp, 31 predicted proteins | sample 071ome_30_FD_179964 | JGI IMG/M metagenome (GOLD analysis project Ga0255764, IMG submission 179964) | Coastal salt marsh microbial communities from the Groves Creek Marsh, Skidaway Island, Georgia - 071406AT metaG (version 2) | ecosystem: Environmental > Aquatic > Marine > Intertidal zone >... | reverse complement strand
TTTTATATGTGTTTCAGTAACTGTTTCCCAACTACCAGAATCTTTCACATAGATTGTCATAATTAAATCCTATACCAAATATCACCATCAGTTCCACCACTTGGTGCAGATGAAGATACTGTTCTTGAACCATATCCATTAGAACCTACTGCAGCAGTCACCGAATCTACTTGATCGTCTACATATTTTTTAGTTGCGGCATGTAAATCAGAAGATGGTGCACCACTAAGTGTTAATACACCAGTCATTGTGTCACCGGCTTTATCTACTTTAAGTGCTAACCCGCTTGTACTTGCACTTGATATAGTTCCTACACTTGTTTCAATGTCACCTAGTGTTTGGTAACCTGCACCAGCACTGTCAATTAATGCTGTAATTTCTGTATCTGTGTAATTGTTTGATGTTGTAACTGCATCTGTTTCTGCTGTGTCTACATATTGTTTAGTAGCAATACCTAAGTTTGCACTTGGATCGGCGTTTACTCTTGCTGTTGCTGTAGCACCGTCTATTGTAATTACTGTAGTAGGTGTTCCACCGTCATTGACACCGATTGTTATATCACCATCTGATGTGTTGTTCTTAATAACTACATCATCGGTACTAACTGTAACTGTTAAATCTGAACTAGCACCAACTGTAATACCACCATCATTTAAAACACCTAATGTTCCTGATGTTGTATCATTTGCTGTTGCTCTTAAAAAGTCTGTTGTTGCCAAACCACCAAACAATGAAGCACTACCAGTAAACTGAGCACTACCAACAGAACTTGATAATTGAATACCAGGTTTGATTGTTCCAGTAAACCCAGAGAATTGATCTGCTACTGCTAAAGTAAATTCTGTGTCTTTACTCACGGTTGCTACAACAACTGAATTAGCAGGTGTACTCGGACTTGAATTGTAAATTTTTGTTATAAGATGATCTGTTCCTAAACTATCCTCAACCGTTTCAACCACTGGACCACTCTTACCATCTTGTTCGCTGTATCCAGGACCAACGACGATAAAAGAAGCACCACTATAAATTTTTAATTGGTCACTATCTGTATCAAACCACATATCTCCAGTAACTGGATTCGATGGTTGTGTAGAATCAATTGTTGCACCACTTAATTGTTTAAAGTTTGTTCCATTCCAAACACCGATTGAATTTGATGCCACACCACTAACTGCACTACCAGCAGTATTAAACCAAAGTTGTCCTTCGACTGGGTTTGTAGGTGCTGTTGTGTTGGCGTGATTCTCTAATAATTGAATAAAGTTTTCAGCAAAAACTTCTCCGTATGCAGTGACATTCTTACCAACTAACTTAACACTGTATGTGCTGTCGGTTACGCCGTCCTCTACGAGTTTTGCTACTGTTCCGTTTGTAAAGTTAACTTCGTATGCCATATCTCCCTCTATGTTGTGCTAAGGTTCGTAAGTGTTTGTATACGAACTGTGTAATCAATTTGAATTTGTCTATTGAGTGCTTTTTGAACTGGATGAAAAACAACATGTGTTATCAATCTTAAATCCGTTGTACTACCATTCCATGTTTTTAATCCTAATTCATCAAACACAAACTCACCATCTAAATCGGTTGAGTTATCGAATGCTTGTTGTCCAGTTGGTTCACTATAATCAAGTAGACAACTAACTAAAATATCTGTGTAAACCTTACCTGTTGTATGAAGGACGGTAAGATTATTTCTTGTAGTATCTGTATTTGTTGATGAGTTATCATCTACTACCTTAGTAAAAGTTTCATTATATAAATCTGCATTTTGACCAGTTGTGTTGGATGGTAGATAGGTAATTGTTCCAGTTGGATCAACACTTGTTCCACCGTTACCAAACGACATTTGATAAATGTATCCTAAGTTTTTATTTGCAAGACTCTGAGCCATTGCTTCAGAAATATTTTCAAAATGAATTGCATTAGAACCTTCAAAAAATATTTCTTTTGTCTTTGGATCAAATATCTTTAAAAATCCTTCAACTGTATTGTTTGCTTTTTCTTTCATAATTAACTTCTTTTGTTAACAAATACTTCTTCAGTATTTGGGTCAAATATTTTTAAATGTGCTTCAACACTGACAGCCCCAGACTCATTTGGTTTATTTTTAGTCTGACTATCTTTTTTTTCTTCCTTCATTGTCCTATTTATACAAAAAATACTTGCTCTAAATTTACCTCTGTTTTACAAAGTTTGCCTGAACTGTTGTTTGGTTCTGTAAGGAGATACCATTACTTGCAGTAGATGTTCCTTGTGCATACCAAACCTTGTCATAACTAAATGAACTTTCTCGTTGATCAGAACCCAATGTAGTTGTCTCTATTACAGTATTATCAACAAGGTTCTGTGCAGAAATGTCAGTTACTTGAGAACCTTTTAAATGTTTACTGACATAACCAGTACCTGCAGTTCCTCTTCTCAATCCACTCAATGTTTTGTTGACTGTATCAATTTCTCTGAATGTGATTCTTTCACCTTCAATCATAACAATTCCGAAATTACCCAAAGTCAAATTTGGAATTGCGATATTACTTACATCATTAACATAAATTGTATCGTCAGTTTCTAATAAGTCTCTTGTTAGTTCTACTCTATTCAAACAACATGTAGAGATTCTATACATCGCAGAGTTTCCATTCATATCTTTGAAATATCTAAACGACAATGCATCAGGAACAAGATTACTTGTAATACTTGTCACAATGACTTCATCGGTTGGTCCAATTAACTCTCCTGCTAAAAGTATATTCTGACCTTCTACTGAATAATCAACATCAGGGGTAAGATAGTCACCATTCAATGTGACATAAACTCTCTGTGTTGTTGTAACATCTCTACCCAAGTCAAATAAATTTATATCAGATGAACTTGAACCAACAAAATCAAATGAAACCGAATCGAATCCACCACTATCAAACAATTCGATGATAGGAGTACTAACTGTAGTAGGACCAACAAAGATTGATGTGATAATATCTAACTGTGATGTGTCGTTCCAAGTAGTTACATCAATTTCATCCTCACCAGTCACAGTAACACTTGATTTAATTTGTAAAATACCACTTGTATCAATTGTGTATTCTGCGGAATGTGTTGTGTAAACATCTACTATTTCACCACTACTTGGTGCGGTAATAAAACTTACTTCCTTGAATGTGTCCAATCCAACTGTTACTGAGATGACTGTATAGTCTGTGGTTAATGTTTGTCTCTCGTTGCCTACAAATACAACTATTTCACTATTAGTGACTAATGTATGGTCAATGTCACCAACTGTAGGTAATCTGAAATCAGTTTCAACACCATCTGCAGTATATCTGACTGCTTCTGGTGATCTAAGTCTCTTACCATTTAATTCTACTATAGCATTTTCTTTATTCTTTCCTGTGACAAGAACACTCGCACCTAAATCATAATTTGTGCTTACATTATCAGCAGTGATTATTGTTGAATCTGCTGTAATTTCCGTAGTATCAGCACCTCTCTTTTGGAAGTGTGTTGTAGTAGGGAGTGAATATTCTTTTTGGTTTGTTTCATATCCGAAAACGGTTACAGAAATGAAATCACTTGCACCGTAGTATTCTTGGAAAGTAATAGTAGTAGAAGTACTCGTCTGTGTTACAGATGAATCCGCCGTCAATGCAGTTGAATCTGCTGTTTCTAAAGTTGAATCTACTGTGATTTTTCCATCACTTGTTGCAGTGAAGACATCACCTAATTTTTCACCATTGTGAATAATAACAATGTCATATATTTCAGACGATTTAACTGGAATAGTTAATTCACTTCCAAATTCATCACCAATATAGTTAGAACGATATAATTGATTACCACCACCTATTTCGTAAACAATAATTTGAATAGTATTACCATCGAATACATCTGGACCGAATAAAGTAACAGTTTTGTTTACCCAATTCACTGTGTAGTCAACAGTTTCATGAAGAGATGTTTTAGTTGAAGAATTAATAACTTTGATTTGACAAGGATGTGCTACCACATCTTCAAAACTTCCTGATGTATTAGTAGAACTATTGTATTCAAATGAAGTTGATTGAACTTCATATGCATGTCCATTGCCTTGATAATCAAATCCAGGTCTTGTTCTTACAATCATATCTAATGTATCGAACATACTTCCAGGAATCAACTCTTCTGGTGAATGACTTGAATACTCATCAATGAACTCACCACCTTCAACATTAATATCCTCTGGTCTTATACCCAGATATAAATCAGTAAACGAACTCTTAATATTCGAATCTATTTGTATAGCATTATTAACATCGGCTGTTAATCTATTACTATCAACTGTGACTAAATTAGAATCTACTGTATAAATTCCAGTTTCTGTAAATGTATAATCTTTTAAGTCAACTCCTGGATAATCGATACCATTAATCAACATTGCAAGATTTAAACCAGGATCATTTACACCAGGAGTGTAGTAACCCATAGTTCTATCAGCCGCACTTAAAGTTGATGAATCAACAATTGTGAAATCATCTAATAAGAATTTAGTTTTGAATGCTCTAGTTACATTGTGTGTATAAAGTTTATTTTGGTATCTTACTAATTGATTTGCTTCATAAACATTGTCATATGAATCTACTGTCAATGCACCACTATCTGCTGTCACATCAGTGTCATCTATAGTTGTTCTTAATGTGGTATTAGATACCCAATCCACTACATCGTGTGAATATTCACAACGATTATAATTCATAGTAGTTTTGATAGTTCTTACTAAATCATTCTTTAGGATTGGTAATAATTTAGCATCTTGACCAGCACCATTTCCTAATGTAATCGTTGGGACAGAAGTATAACCTTTACCTTCTGAAACAACTGTTACTGAAATTATGGAACCAGTCGGATTAATTCTACAAGTAAGTTTTGCTTGTTCTGTTGCACCACCACCCGTAACTGTCAATGTTGGTGCTTCTGTGTATCCAGTTCCACCATTTAAAATTTCTACACTATCAATAATTAGGTTTCTATTGTTGTACCAACTATCCCAAGGAGTTAATTCCCAAATATTGTAATCAACTTCTTTAAGTCCTACTCCATCATCATCGAAATTACTTTGATCCGACTTAATGACTACTCCATCATAATCTAGTATTGGACTAATATATTTTCCAAATGTCGTGTCGTAATATACTGGACAATCAAAGTCTGCGGCATCTACATTGTATTGATCGTATCCACCATACTTCAATGTAAAGTCTTTAATTTGTGTGTGGTATGGTTTTGACTCTTCTATGTAATTTAGTAAGAATGTCTGATCATCTTTCTTGTAAGTAGAATATTGTTCTAAATCTCTTACTCGTTGTGTAACATCAATGAAACTCGTTTTTTGTAACCAATTAACTGAAGACTGTTCAGATAAAATATAGTTGAATACTGATATTAGTAATTTGTTTTTGTAAATCTTTAAATCATCAACAAAAATATCTTCATTGATTGCTTTTAAAACATTTCTTAATTCAATGCCACCAGTTCCTCTATCTGCAGTATTGATAATAGTATCTGCTGTAAATATATCTGTATCCACAGTAATGTTGTCTTGTGATGAGATACCGTTCCATAGAGATTCTTTAAATTTGATTGTTCCATCTTCTAAACCAACTAATACCCAAGTACTATTTTCATATTTGTAAATTTCAAATTTACCATCACTATTACTTGTAACTTTAACATATTCTCCATCATCCACCGTCAATGATGTAAGTTTCGATGAATCGGTAAGTGTTTGAATTGAAGTTGCTTGTTCTGCATCTGAATCTAAGTACCAATCTATATATTCCCAAGCATTCTTGGTATCGTATTCTTGAATTTCAATAAGTTGTGTCTTTGGTCCTGAAATAACTTCATAGATACTCCACCCACCATTATTGTCGGTGTCGACTTCAACTAAATATTTGTGTCCAACTGAAACTGAATCTAAATCTTGATAGGCTAATTCTTCTAAGTCATCTAACTTAGTATCCCACTTACCAGATGATTCACCAGGTTGAACTTGTTCTTTGTTTAATAACACGAAACTCTTATTTGTAGAAATGATTTCACCAGCAAGAATTGTGTTTACTTCAGTTAAATATTCTTTTAATGCTTGGAAACGATTCTCAAACATTGACTGTCTTGGTCTAAACTTAATACCATTTTTTTGAGAAATGTTTAATTCTGGATTAGGAACTGATAAACCAATTTCATTACCACCAATCAAACTATCTAGTAATTTCTTGTATAGATTATCACTCAAGAAATCATATTCACTGTTTTCTTTAATTAAACTGTATTCGTTATAGATTGCACTTTCTGTATCAAGTGAATTAAATGAAATATTCAACACACCATCTTCTGTGTATTTTCTTGTATTGAATAATGCAACTGTACTTCTATCCAAGAAACCAACATATGCAACTCCAGTACTCGTTGGGTTCTCAATAAATGTTTTTATTGAGTTTGTACTGAGTGTTTTATTATCAAATAATTCATCACTACTCGTTACCCAGAAATAATAATTTGTAACAATAGTGTTAGCAGAATTTACTGTAGAAATCTGTGTGTAAGAAGAAGTATCTACAACTGTACCTTCACCATCATAATTTTCTGGTGATTTAGAACTCTTAACCCATTGTCTAATATCAATGGTACTTCCAGTAAATGTCTTACCCCAATTTTTACTTGAATAACTCTTGTCTGAAAAATGTGTGTTTAGGAATCTAACATTTGATACATCCCACCATATTTTACCGACATGTTCTTCACCCCAAATAATTCCAGTTGAATCTGTACTACTGTATCTTGCAGGATCAGAATATGTAATGTAATCAATATTTTGTTTAGCCTGTCCAAGAATCTTTCCATTTACTGGATCAATGTAATCTAAATCTATATTCTTGTTATCTGTGTTCTTATCAAATATTAATACTCTATTGATTAGTGAAGTGTTAACTTCATCTATCTCTTCTCTGGTACTTGTCCAAGTTCCAGATTTCTTCTCATAAGTATCATATTTTCCATTCGAATTAGAATCAATCCAAACTTTAGAACCATTTGCAAGATTATTGAAATAAGAAGTTGATAATTCACTTTCGGAACCAACTCTTACTGGAACTAATTTAAAACAGTTTCCAAATGTATGGTCTGTTTTGTAGTTTGTAGAATCTGCTCTGACAGTATCACTGTCGGCAGAGATATTAATAACTGATGTACTTAGTGAACCATTTACAACAATAGTTGTACTATCAGTAACTTCATAAACATTGTAATACCCATTTACGAGTAAACTCATTCCTTGAATAACAAAATTATCACCGGCTACAAATTCGTGATCATCATAGAATACAATTGTTAATCTATCATCACTTTCTGTAACACTATAAATGTCTCCGTGTGTCTGTGCTCTTAACACCGTCCAATCATAAGTTCTATATTTTGCAACCCAAATGTTTGAACCATCTTCAATACTATTCAAATAAACGATACCAGCAGAATCATTTAAATCCGTTAATTCGAATACTGCAACATCAACATCATTTGCATATACATTACCAGCACTTGGTAAATTTACATCTGTTGGTTTGGATGTTCTGATTGGTAAAATATTTGTATCAGAGAAAGTCTTAGATGAATCGTACAAATCTTCAATCTTTGTTATTTGATGTTTCTCTGTTTTCGTTGAGGTATTACTAACAACTTCTACAATAGATGGATTGTTTTGTAATTTAGAATTTTCTAATTCTACTTCATAGTAAACTTTATTATCACTTGCACCATATGTTGATTCTAAAATTGCCCAGTTTTCATTTATTTCATAATCTGTGATTTTCTTATCGAATTTAACATTTCTGAACTTGTTAGAACTTTGTGTTGTTCCCTTTCCTTCGATAAATCCACCATAGAAATTAACTCTACTGACATCATCTAATGAACTCATATATTCACGAGGTCTATATCCAATAAGACCCATCGCCAATAAATCTACATCTGATTCAAGATTTGTAGTTTTCTTATTGTAGTATTCTGTAATCTGTTCTGCTTTATTTGCAATATTTGGAAGTAATCCTTTCTTAATATTATCGTAATCAATCTTAGACCAATCATTAAAATTAAATGTTGTGGCTGGTTCTAATCTTGTTGAAGATGTCCAATATGAATTTTTGTATTTGACAATTGTTCCTTTGGAATAGAAAACATTTGCTTTCCAATCACTTACATTATCTTGGTTTAGAATAAATCCTTGTGCATCTAGTTGACCATTCCAATCGTATGTAGAGAAACCAACTAAACGAAGTCTTTGTTGTCTAAGACCAGTGACTGGCTCATAGACTAAATCATTGAACACACTTGTGTTATCAAGTACTAGTAAATGTTCGTAACTAACTGATTTAATTCTAATTAAATTTATTGACTTATTGTTTATTGTTGTAATCTTAAAACTGTTATCTAAACGAGTAACAACATAATCATTTGGTGTTAGAGGGAGTTCATTCTGATCCAATGCATCAACTGGATTATTATTAATGTTATCTACAATCAATAACTCTTTATTAAATTCTAATGAAAGGGCACACGGATTTAAATTAATAATTGCACCTTCACCCCAATCACTACCAGCCCAAGCCAAAAATTCATTTGCCATTCCGTTCCAATTAAGTTCAACACCATTCTCTATAGTATTGAAAATCATTCCTTTATCTTCTAAGAAAGCACCATAACTTGATAAGAAATCAAGTACTGCACCTTTTGTTCTAAAGTTATAACCATACGGAACTGATGTAACTTGTTTTGTGAATCTTGTTGGTAATACATAATCACCAACTTTAATACCATTTCTATCTTGAATACTCTTATAAATTTGGAAATATTGTTGAGTCTTACTATGACCATAAACAGCATATCCATCTGCAGAAGTTTGAATTACTACTGATGAATATTCTAATTCTGTTAAAGGTTCGTTCTTATGTAAGAATAATTCATAACTTTGGTCTGGAATTAATAACCCAGTATTTGAACTGTCTGGACTACTCTTATCTGTGTAAATTTTTAAGTAATTCTTATCTGTAAACGAAGCCATTCTATATACAAGACGGACATCCAAATCAGATAATTCATTTGAAATTTCTACACAACTACAACCATTAGAATTATGGTAATCTGCAATCCAATTTATATAACTATGTTTTGGTTGTGATGTTGTTTGTACTTGTATATCATTTCTAACATCTAATCGGTCTCTTGAATTGTACAAGTACTGATTACTTGTTGAATCAAGTGTATATAAATCTCTATCGGCGAATAATGTGAAGTACTGTGCTGGTTTAGTTAGTGCAAGTAACTTTTGTAATGCGAATGGATATGCACTACTCTTTTTCCATGCTGCCTCTACAGGACCACCGTCACCAAATACCCAAGATTTTTTAAAATCTACTTGGTTGTAATTCTGAACAATTCCTTCGAATGGATTTAAAAGATTGCCCTCGCTATCGACTGGGATTACTTTAGTAAGACCAGTTCTTTTATATCTTTCATCAACTCTATTATTTCCTGGTTCTTTAATTAAACCGGCTTCTAAATCTTCCCATAAAACTAAGTTTCCACTCGTATAAGGTGCAACACCATATTCTTCTTCCCACCAACTTGGTTCTTCTAATAACCCCAACATCTCCCAAGGATGTAAATGTGGATGATCTGTGTCGTAGTAGTGAGTGAATATACCTCTCCAGTGTCCTTTTAATGAAGTACCATCTAATTTACTACTTGCACTACCATAGTTCCATGTCCATTCATTTGTTGAACTATAATCTTGAGTTTTATAATCTAATCTATTCCAACCTACCCAATTTAGAAATTCATTCGAAAGGATAGTATTAATTTCTGCTTCACTATAATCGGTGGTTCTGAACTTACCAGGGATTACATCTGTTTCTGATATAGGAATATCAGAGTTAGTTTTAATATTATTAAAGATTCTTGTTTCAAATTCTAATAGGACATCATCACGGATGTCATCGTATGCAACTGTTAAACTACCATCGTGTCCTTGAATAACATTTACTGGATTTACATATGTGTTGTTTGTATACTTTTCTGGTTTCTTCTTAGTGTATAAACCCAATTTAGATGGTGTGTTTGGAATGTATGATGAACCAACCGTACTCTCAAACTCTTTAATCATAATCTTATCACCAAACTCTATTGTTTTTAGAATGGTGATTGTTGGTGTGGATTCACCGACTGTATAATCGTAATCTTTAATCAGAATTTCATCATTTAAATATACAAGAACCGCAGAATGATTTGCCTTTGTGAAATCATAGATTTCATTCATATTGTAAGTTGTAGTGACAACATTCGAAACTGTGTAGTTTGTAATCGTTGGTGTACAAACACCAGGAAGCATATCACTTTTATGGAATGGGCTAGATACACTCTTTCCTAAATTTATATATTCAAGTGCTGCATCCAATATCTCTGCTGCAGACATATCATAGACATCATTCTTTTCAACCCAATCAATGATTTGTAATTTAAATTTTTCATAAGAATGTTCACTATATTGGAGTGCTTGGAAGAAATTTAATTCACTACTATGTAGGAATTTTGCTGCAATCGGTAAAGGTGCACTTGATTGTATTATTGTGTCACCGTATTTTTCGATGTCACCTAAATCTCTACTATTATTAGAACCTAATACAACACCTGATAGTTTCGTTAAGTTCTCTGCAATTTTAGTATAGTGTTTACGAATACCACCTAATGTAAATTCCTTTGCATTTTCATTGTATGGATTATTTTCTAAATTTGAAGGTACATGATAAAAACCAACTTCACTTGCTTCATCACTAATAATATAAACTACAATTTGAGTGCCAACTGTGTATACATCAACATCATTAAAAACAATTACTGTTTTACCGTTACCTTCCGTAACTGTGTAGTTGTCTTTATTAACAATAGTACCATCTACAAAAACTTTGAGGGCTGGAATACTGAGATTAGTTTTTTGTGTTACATCAAGAATTAAACTTACACCATCATAATCAAATGTGAACACTTGTGGTTGTCTAACTTCTTCAATAAATTCTGTCCAACCAAATTCTTTATTGTATGTTGTTCTGTCGGAATATTGTCTTAAGAAACCATTTTCCGTAGTTGTGGTTACTGTAGGTACACCATAAGAGAATGTATCATAATAAAGATTATTAGAATAAACAATGTCACCGATATTGTCGATATTTAAATAAGATAAAGGAAAACCTAAAACAGTATCTTTAACACCTGTTCCTTCTTTATAACTGAAAATTTTTGTTCCAGCAAATGTTGTATTTTTATAAGTGGTTGTATTAGAATATGAAACACCGTTACTATCATATAAATCAAATAAAGGTGCTTGATTTACTTTAGTCTTTTGTTGTGATTCTATCCATTCACTTCCATCATAATGATATGATTTTCCTTGTCTTGTTGCCCCAATTAAAGAGACAACTATTTGATCTTTAAGAATTGTAGAGTCTGTTTCTACTAACTCAACTTCTGTTGAACCATCATCATCCAAATCAATAATATTTACTGTGTATATTTTGTTTCTTACATCTGTGTCTTCATCTGCTGCAAATATAACTCTTGCACCATCTGTAATAGATGCACCATCTATTTCAAATCCAGATGAACCATTGATGTTACTGAACGCATCTGTTTCTGTGAAGTCAATCGCAGTAATTGGTTTTTTACTTTCAGTTCCATAATTGAACAATCGAATGTTTGATTCAAATTCAATGATTGGTCTGTTTGCTCTGTAGTCATTATCAACAACCAATGTTGTATTGTTGTATTCTGCTGTTTTAGTAATAACATCAATATGGAACCATCTGTTACTTCTAGTCCAAGGATTTAAATCATTACTTGAACGATTAATTGTAATGAAGTCTAAATCAGATGGAGAGTTTAAAGATGAGTCAAATGACTTGGTATCAAACGGCTGACTATCGTATGGTTGTGTAATTGAATTAGTGTATGTTTCTGGTGTTACTAAATCAGTTACTGGAACTAAGATAATTTCTTTACCTACACCTTCTACATAGTATTCTTTGTCTTGATATGTAGTTGGGGAAACATTTCCTCTAAACTGAACTTTTAAACCATTTGTAAATACTACTCCATTGGGACTTGTGTAATTCTTTTTACCAACAATGTCCACATCTACATATAAAATAGGATTTACAGATGAGTCAACGATATTAATAACACCAAATTTATTATCGTCATTTCCGTCTTGATAATAAAGTCTATCTAAACCAGAAGTAAGAACTGGTATTTGTTCAAAGTACCCAGATGAATTTTTATAAAAAGAAATATTACTATATGTAGTTCCAGTAGTAACTAAGAACTTTTCGTGTTTGTTTACACCTTTAATCTTATTAAGTTTTATAACAGTGCTATCACCACTAGTTAGGTATTCAATTTTATAGACACTATATCTATCTGCTTGTGCATCGATATAAACAACTTCATCATTTGCATCTTCTTCTAAACCAGTATCATCAAATAAATCAAGATATTGCCAACCCAAATCAGCACTATTACCTGCAGTTGAATCTAAGAATACAATGGTTTTATTTTCTAAGTCACTTACTCCATCAATTGTTTTTAATTCACTGAGAACGGCACCATTGATTTCATCGAATCGTTTGAATGTTGCCAAATCAATATCTGTGATTGATGTTAAGTTTGTATAAAAATCTTGAGCCGATGCAGAAGGTACAGCAAATGTAACTGTGCCAGTACTTAATCCATTATTAGTAACACCAAGTACTGATCTTGTACTAATATTATCGGTATCATTTCTTAATCCGTCTTTACCAGGTTCCGTTTGAATCCAAAAAGGATTTCCCCCTTGATTTAAAGTGAAAGTATATTCACCACCTCTTGCAACTGTAATTGTTGGATTCTCTCCACTAATACCACTCATTTCATATGAATCAGTACCTCTAGTAACATCATAATTGTCAGTCAATGAAATTTCAGATGCACTAACATCAACACTATCTGGACCTTCTGGTAACCAGTAGTATTGTGAATGGTTTACAAACTTATCAAAATCAATAAGTGGAGACCAACTATAAATCTTGTTGGAAAATAATCTATCGTGTCTTGTTACATCTGCACCACTTGTTTTTAGTGAATCAATAATCTCGGGATATGTGATTGCTTCGTCAACTTTACCTTCACTATCTTGAAAAATGACGGCTGGTTCTAATTGATAATTTCCTCTCTCTTCGTTTGGTTCTACGATATATGTATCTTCATCGTCTTGATTACCTTCTGCAAAGTTTCTACCAATATAACCTTGTGTTCTTTTTAGTTTAGGTTCTTGAGTTAATTGATCAAGTGTTGCACTTAGAAACTCTTTATTGGTTTCTGTTTTAAATAGTTCTGGTAAAAAATCAACGGAACGATTTCTAGCCATATTATGCTACTCCATTAAGAGTTTCTGAAGTAAGTGAATTGATAACATTTACATTATCAACCGTCAATGCACTTACAAAAATCTCATTAGATGTTGATCTTATTTCATACAAATCACCGAATGTCTTACTTGAATCCAATGATTTCAGAATAACAGAACCAACAATATCTCCTAGTTGTTCGTGTATGTATGCTGCAAGTTCAGAGAAATAAAAAGTATCACCAAAGTTCCAATTTGTAATATCGAAGTATTGATTTACAACTGAAACGACTCTACTTTTAACTTCACTATCACTCACAATTGAACCAGCAGTTTTAATAACTTGAATGTCTGCTCTTAGTGAAGCATCTGCTTTCGTACCAAATAGTGGCTTGAAGTTAACACTGTTCAATACAATGTTATCCGACAACATTTTAGAATCTTGTAGACTGGTATAAGCAGTCGTCAATTCAGAATTTGTAGGTTGCGATGGTTTAGATACAGTATTAGTTGTATCTTGAACATAATTTCTATAAGCAGTGTAATAAGCATCAGTGACAATATACATATCGATAATGTTTGTCAAACCTGGGTTTATTCTATTTGTTTCTGCACTATTATGTCTATATTGGAATTGTAAATCTTGTCTACCAGTTTCCACAGATAAATCAGTTCTTACTTCTAAAACACTACTATTTAATTCTCTAAACTTATTTGTTTCAGAAGAGAAATAAAATAGTTGACCATCTGCGTAACTTGACAACACTAAACTTGAATCAGAAGTTGACGAGAACTCAGTGATAATTGTTCCACTTGCTAATGGTAAATCTCTTTCAAGACCATCACTATCTGTAATTGTTTGGAAAAATACTTGTCCACTACTTTGAACTAAGTCATCAAAGAAATCTGGATTATCTCCAATGTTATCATCGTCATCGTCTGTGAAACTAACTTCAACAAGATAGTCATTTACGAATCCATCTGATGCAACTGGTTGGTCAACAATATCTAATTTGATATCATCAATAAGTTGTTCGTTTAATCCTGGTTTTGTATTTGTCTTAAGAACTTTGACAAAATCATTTACTGTCTTTCCACTCTTAGGATCAAAAATCTTTTCATTGTTGTAATAGAATCTGTTTTCCAAGACACTTGAAAAATAATAATATAATCCTCTTGTTGTAACTTTATAGACATTATCAGTTGCAATAAACTTTACTATCCAACTGGCATCGATTCCAGTACCACTTGTATCTTCTGCATTTGTCAAATCAAAACTACCAGTCTTGTTTAAGTTTGAATCTGTGATGATATACCATTCACCATCGGTGTTGTTGTATCCCAAACCAAAGTCATTGTATAACTCGATTTGTTCTAACATATCTTGTTCGAACGCTACTGGTAAATCAGTGTTATAAACGGTAATAATTTCTTCAGGAACTGCATTTGTAGGAATAAAGTCTGTGATTATTACTGGACCAGTTCCATCATCAAAATTACCAGAACCAAAGTTAGTTCCCTGTAATGTAACATCTTTAATGCTTGTCCAAATAGTTGTATTATCAGTAGCAGATAATGAAGTCTTTTGTTTTAATCTATTATTTTCATCGAAATAGTAAAACCCATCACTGTTTGCAGCAGGTGTTGTAAATTTAATTAATGCACCTTCTACTAAGAACTGTCTATTATCAGATACATAACTACCAATCTCTAAAGGTGTAGTTGCTGTATTCATAAAATAACCAGTAGTTTCGTTTGTACTGGTTGTACTCTGATTCCATTGTATATCAACAGAAGATAATGATTTTCTTGGGAACTCTTTATAATAAAGATGAATTGTACTTCTCTCAACTAGTTTGGGTTCTACTTGATTACGAATAACAGATTCAATATCATTTTTGTCATTGAAAGAAAATTCGAAGTCTTCTTCCTTAGAATCTTTGAATAAAACACCATCACTATTAAATGTGTTTACACTCGAATACTTAGAAGTAGGATCAATTAAATCAAGATATCTACTTGTTCCAATGTTTGATCTTGCGACTGCTTTACTTTTGATAATACTACTGAAAGCAGTGTAAGGAAAATTGTTATAGTCTTCACCATTAACCATTCTATTTTGTGTATAGAATCTGGCTGGTGCGTTTCGTTTAATATCTGCTAGTGTTTCTCTTGTAGTTGCATTACTTACATTCTCTGTTAATGAAACTGTGAATGTAGCAGTTTCCGAACGACCCGTTCTACTAATATAAGGAACACTAATCTGAACTCCAGTAATATCATTTCTGTTTATGACATACTTCTGACCATTACTTGTTCTTAAAAATGCTCTGAAGAAACCAACTGGAATTTCACCAAATACACCATCACCGAAATTCATTGTAATTTGGTCATTTGCTCTACTAGTAACACTAAAGTATTGTCTTATAGAAGAACCAGATTGATCAGTAGTAGGAGAATAAACATTCTCTACTTCTTCCCACTCACTTTCTACTGAACCGTTTGATGTATTAAGTTGGTACAACCAAATGTCATCATTGTTTACACCTTCAACATTAATATCCACTGTTCTATTTGCAACTCTTTCATTTAGTGTAAAGTCTTTATTTGATAATGAACCTTGTTTGAAATAAAAGAAGAATCCAGTGTTAGCACTTGCATAACCCATTTCATCATTTCTATACATAAAGTTAAAATCACCATTAAGAACTGGAGCAGGTTCATATACAGAACTCCCACCTGCAGTAGTAGCACTGACAATTTCAAAAGACATATTAGAACCATTGACATCAGCATTAAAAGGAATTACTGGCATCAAATTGTTAACTAGATTTACGGTGTATTCTTCTGTTTCTATTCCAAGAACATCTGTTGTTCTTGCAGGTTTACCAACTCGTTGACTATCTTTTAGTAACGCATTAATGATTGTATTGAATTGGTCGTGCCAATCAGCATTAGTACTATCATTCCAACGAATAGTTACATTTGCTAAATTTGAACCATTGTAATCTGTGATATTTTCGGTAGTTGATATAGAAGATACTTTGAGGTAACCAGATGCTGCTTCACTTCTCTTAGGTGTGTAACCAACTAAGTCCGCAAGTCTTACTACACTGTCTCTTCTTTCTGCAGTATCTAAAAAGTTTTCACGAGTATTTAAATCTTGTCTGTAACTGATTGCTTGACCCATAAAGGCAATAACATCAAGTAATGCAATAAACTCACTACTTTCAACATAGTCATTAAAATCTTCTGGGTAGTTCTGTCTTATGTAATCAACAAATGATTTTCTAAGTGTTTCAAAGTTATAACTTTGGAAGTCTGCTTGGTTGTAAGTCTTGTATAAAGCCTTCCAATCATCTATTCCAAATATACTTGTTTGTCGTGAACTTGTTGCCATAATAACGAATTAAATATCTTTCCGTTATTTATGTTGTTTATAAACTCTGTATATAATGTTAGCCTAAAGATGCTAAATTAGAACCTTCATCAAAGAAAACACGAATAGTTTCGAGTTCCAAGTTAGGAATGATACGAACATTTACTTCAATGATTACTGTATGACTTCGAGAAGTAACATTGATTTCCTCTGCAGTGATTCTCGGATCGTAATCAATTAATCGATTTATCTCGGCTTTGATTTGTCTCAAGACATCATTGGTGTTTGGGTCAAATACATAATTCCAAATAGTAGTTCCAACTTCTGGACGACCAGGAACCTCACCTTGTCTAATGTTCAATGAATTTAAGAAATCACGCTTTACTAACTCGGTATCAGTAAGAGTGTGTTTCTTTATTTGGTTAATAGTGTTGTATCCGATATATGTAGCCATTATGTATATTTAGGTGGTTGAACTTTTTGATTATTAATCAAAGTAGTAACTTGTTTATTTAGTTTATCCCTATCAACTGGATTAGTCGTTTGAGTAACACTTCCGTTATGAGCACTATATGGTTCGTGGGTTGGTACTCTAGTTGCGATAGATGCAAGACTTGCCGTTTCTTCTGCTTTCCATCCATCATCAGTTAATTCTATATCGGTATAAGTTGTTGATGTTCCCGGAACTGTACTAGCACCATCTTTATTGAGATGTATTTCTGTTCCACCCATCTCTATATTTGTGTCTGCTTTCATATTCAGATTACCACCGGCATTGATATTAATATCTTCGTCTGCGTGTAAATTTAAAGTTCCTTGTGTTCTCATATTAATTGAGTTAGAACTGTAAACATCAACGGTTCCACCTTTACCTAACTCAACCCAACTTTGTCCATTCGCATGAGTTATGTATAAACACTCACCATCGTCACTCATTGTAATTTGATGACCATGACTAGTTCTTAATCTCATCATTTGATTATTACCTTCTAAGTCTCCATCATCCATAACAAATGAATGTCCACCTCTTCTTCCGATAATATCAACATCTTGTAATTCAACCTCACCGTTTTCTAATGTTTCCTTAACATTTGTATCGTACATTCCATTTCTGTAAACTGGACGACCAGGAGTACTAATTCCAAAAACAGCACTTGGACTTTCTCGTTGAACGGTTGAAGATATTGGACCTCTAACTGTGTCATCCTTTAGACCTTGTTGATACATTGTTGCAACAACAGATGAATGTTGAGGTTTGTTCTGATCATAAAATCTTGGGTCTTCTGATATTTCTTTATTTTTGTGATTGATTTCAGTTACATTATCAGCAATGGCTGGAATCATATGTGTCAATCCATTTTCTGGAAGATAACCCACATAGTATCCATAGTTGGGGTCACCATTGATAAAGAAACACATTACTTTAGTTCCAACATCAGGTGTGTTAAACCACATACCGTAAGATTGAGCATTTCCAACGGATGTTCCAACTCCCTCAGTTGTTCCATTGTGTGCAACCTTTCCATAGTAAGGAGTCATATAACTAATTGTTCTCCAACCAGTAGGATCGTTTTTATCATTCTTACCAAATTCATCAATCCATACTTGAATACGACCATTTCTTGTTGGGTCTATATTATTCATTACTAGTCCAACAAATGGACCAGACTCTGATGGAACTCCACCTCTATCTAGTTTGTAACCAGAGGTTCTTCCTCTATTTTTAATAATATTTTCCATTAGTCGTCTTCTTCGAATCCTTCAAAATCACTTCCAAACGCATCTCTATTTAACATCTCTGTTTTGAACGCCGCATAAGCATCATAAGGTAATGCATTACCAAAATCATCGGTATCTATTTCATTACCGAATGAATCAGTATCTCCTACTTCATTGACTCCATATTTTTGTTCCAACGGATTCTTTGCTTCGAGTTGTGTTTTAGTTTCTTTCTTTTCAACTTCTAATTGTTGATCAGTTGGAAATAACATTTGTGTTCCTTCTAACTTCTGTGTGAAAGCACCTTTTGATAAAATCGTAGTAATTGTGTTCGCTCGGTAAATTAAACTTATTCTCGAAGTACTTGTATTCTTTCCACTTCCTAAATCTACACCAAAATTCTTTTCAGAAGTTGGTGCTATACCTTTAGTCAAATCATAATCAACTATTGTGTTGTAATTAACTGCAAACAAAACTTCACTTGCATCATAGTTGATACTTCCATCAGTTACAAAAGGACCTAACTCTAAATCACTTCCATCTGGTGCATAGAATAATTCACTCTGTGCAATGAAATCAGGGTCACCTAAAATACTTAAATTTGCAGTGGCTTGGTCGGCAGGTGAATATAAAAGACTTGCCGCATTTGCTGCACCTTCATTTCTTCTATTCTTTCCACCTTGTGTTGATTCAGAACTACTATTTTGATAGTATCTTTTTGTTAACTCACGAGCATTGTTCTGTAAGTTAACAGTTGCCATATCTGCACCCATTGTTTGGAAATACAAATAATTGTAATCTTGTTGGAAGTCTAAAACTTCTGTGTTCTGTCCAGTAAACCAATAGTCATATTCTTTGTGTACACCACGGAAATAACTTGGACCAAAGTATGGTGAACGCAAATTATTAATTTGATATCTCGAAATTATGTAAGTTATTTCATAAGCATAATCATTTCTCTTTCTATCGTATTGAAGTGGTTTGACTCTTGTTCTTATTTTGTACCATTGTAAAACCTCTGGTGATTTTTCTTTTTTCTTAACTTCACCAGTAACCTCATTGATTACAATATTCTGTTGATTAGAAATATAAGTACTCGTTCTTAGAATCATATCAATTGCCTGAACAATAGATTGACCTGCCTGTAATGAAAACTGTTTTGTATTTTTGTTATAGAAACCTTTATTAGTTAGAAGTGATTCTTGTTTCTTTCTGACTTCTGTCATCTTTGTTTTTTCTTTGTCAGTTGAGTCAGATGTCGTTAGTACACTTGCCTCTGCAATTCCACTACCTTTTTCAAATTCAACACGATATATATTTGGATATTCTTGTACACCTTCTCCAACTAAATTCTGTTGACCAATGTTCAAAGATTCCATAAGTGAAACGCCGTATCCAGTAAATCCACCAACTTCATTATCTGCGTCTTCTTCTGCGGTAGTTAAAACCAAATCACTTAAAACATCTTGTACTGTCTGACCAGTAAGTTCTGTGTTAAATGGAATAGTTGCATAACCTACACCAAAAGGTATTTGTGATTGTGGGGCAACTGCCTGACATCTATATTCAACTTGGTCACCATCTAATCTGAATGAAATATCACTGAATTGAAATGGTATAAACTTTTCAGATACCGAACTTAAATCCGAAAGGTTTTCTGTAATTCCTACATCCCTTCCAGTAATTTGTTTTCCATTTTCATCGTATCCATAAAATCTTACTGTCATTAAAAAGTTCTGTGAACCATAATTAATTCTATCTTCACTTATTCCGTTTTCAACATTGTATTTTTGAATTGCGGCATGTAAGTTATCCAAAAATGTTAATCCATTTGGTTCGATAATCTTAAATTGCATAGTAAACACATTGTGTGCTTGTCCAACTGATGTTCCAGAAACTAAACTTTCCAAGATGATGTCATCAATATAAAAATCTCTTTTGAAGTATTCACTTCTTACAGCACCATAATTATCAGAAGGATTATTTGAGACACCACCACTTTGTAAAATCAAAGTCAGACCTTTAACTGATTTGACACCACTTGATACCATCTCTATGTATTGAGCAGGTGACATAATATAGATACTGATACTGTATGTCATAGAAGCAAATCCTTTAAATGGATTCGGTCTTGGTTTTATATCTACTTTAAATTCTGGTGCAATATTGTCTTGTTCACTTTGTCCAAAACTTTTACTACCCGTCGATAAATCTTCTTCTTTGTTTGAAACTTTAGAAAATGGTTCTCTAACAGATTCACCAGCAGTTCCATCTATTCTTCCAGTCGCAGGATTTATAACTAATTTGTTTCTCGTCTTTGCGTTTGACTCAGTTACATTGAGTAAATTTAAATCAGATGGAAGTTTGTTTGTGGTTGTTTGTTTTTTTGTATCTTCTTCCGATAGTGGACCAATAAATGGTGTTTGAAAACGAGAACCTTCGACTTTGGCTTTTTTATCTTCGTTTACTTCTGTACTTGCATCATTGGTATTACCCAATGTTTCACCATCTTTTTTTGAGTTTAAAATAATTGGAATAGGACCAAGTACCATTTTAGAATCCTAGTACTTGTTTAAGAACTTCTAACTTTGGTAGTTTGATAGATGTACCTTCTGCAAAATCATATAAAGGATTTTTAATCGTATTAGGATTTCTTGCAGCAAAAACCCACCACAAATCAGACTCACCATATAAGTCATGGGCTAATAAATCAGGACGATTATGATAAGTTGAATTTATTTCAAATGAAATATCATCACTGTACTTTGGAATTGGTCTATCTACCATCATTCCAAGATTTGACTTAGTGAGTTTTGTTTCGTAATATGGACTTGTTGCGTTGTACATTACCAGAATCCTTTCTTAAGCAAACTACCATTTGCATATTTTTCTAAACTATATTCATTACTTACTTGATCACGAGTATTAACTGGAAGTAATGTAAATGAAATATCTAATTTGGTTGGAACTCTTGTCTTTCCATCTATACTAGAACCGAATATTCCTGCGTTCGATACTTTATCTCTTCTTATAATTCTTTTAGCACCAAAATCTAGTCCTGATGAAAACAATCTTGAAATAGTTGAACTTACAAAATCACCAACTGGATTTTTGTTACTTACACTATTACTGATAGGTCCTAAGAAATCAGCATTTAAATTACTTGGTTCTCCCGCTTCAATGTAGTCAACATCAGTTGGTAAACTGTATTGAATATTTTCAACTAAGCAAGGATGTTCGTTGTACTGATAATCTCCTAATCCAGATAGAAATACTAATGGTGGAGGTGTTCCTCTTTGTGCATCTTGTCCATAAAACATCTTTGTACAACTTTTCAAAAAGTGTAAAGATGCTAGTAAATAATTTGCTTCTCTTGTATCCTGTGATGTAAATGTCGCATTAACAACCAATGGATCAACATAACTACCTTGATAGAAATAACTTCTTATATTTGAATGTGGTAATGAATGATTGGTGTACGATGCAACATGTCGATGGTCAATACGAGGCATATAAGGAAACACAATTCCATCTGTTGCCTTAAGTGGTGCCATAATTCCAGGATCTGGAGCATTATATAGATAGTTACTCTGTGGTGCTAATCTCAATCTGACACGCCAATCTTCTTTGTCAGTATTACCACCTCTTAGTTCTGCAACCGATGGGCTATTTGCCGGGTTACTTGGATTCTGTGCGTTGTTGTAATTATTTTGTGAGTTAGCCAGATTGTTATCAAGTGCCGCCTGTGTTGGTGTGGTAGAACTTATGATGTTTCCATCTTCATCTTGTACTTGTGTTGTACCATCAGCAAATGTAGTAACAATGTTGCCATCATCGTCAAAGTCGGTATCAACAACAGGATTACCTGCACTATTAACACCACTGACTGTGGTATCGTCATTCGACCATTCAACATTATCCAATTCGGCTTCATCATCACCAAACTCATCTCTGTTTAATTTGTCATTTACTTGATCCGCAGTTTGGTATTCTGACTTAGATATTTCTGTATATTCGCCTGTTCTATAATCCCATTGTGATTCTGTTACACCTGTTAAATTACCATCAGCATCGTAATTTTTTGTAACATTAATTTGTGCCGCATCTCTACTATCTTCTGCATCTCTAATTTCTGCACTTAAGTTTCTAGACTCTTCACTTTTAATCCAGTCAATACCCGTTGAACCTGGATTGTCTGCTAGGTATTTTGTTCTTGCATCTTGATAATCTGTTTTTAAATCATCTACTTCATCTTGCCAAAATTGACTTTCAGATGTGTCTACTGATTCTTTAACATCAAATGCTGTTCTAATTTCCTCACCACCTGTTGTTGTAGAATTATCTATAACTGTTGTTTTAATATCTTTAGGTGTTTCATAAAAATCATCATCGTCATCACTCACAGAAGTTGTTGTGTTACTACGATTAGCATTATTGGTAGCAGTATAGTTGTCTTCCCCTTGAAATGTTAATCCTATCTCTTGTGTATTGGGATCGACTGTAAAGTCTGCCACATCGTAATTGTAACCCTGTGCGTTTAAATCTTTAACTGCATCTGTATAGAGTTCTTTTATTTGATCCTGTGTTAGTTCAGTATCAGCACCGTAACGATTTATACGATATTGGTTGTATCTAGCATCTAAGTTGGATCTGGATGATGTATTAAAATCTGTAGGCATTTCTTTTGCTTTATAAATAATGTTTGCTGTATTTATGTCGTTTTTAAACTCCGTATATTAACTATTCAAATTTTGACCGAAATCAGAAAAACAGACAAATACATCCTTACCGAAATCACCACAATGGTGAAACCCAATGTCTACAAAGATGGACAAATATTACAATAGAACCAAACATTTTCAGAGGATAGGATATGCCAAGAAAAAAGAATTATTTAAATAATAGAGACATACTTACTCAGATTCATTTAAGTAAGATTTCATACTGTACTTTCATGGATAAAGAAAAAGATTGTGACCAAGACATCATCGTTGACGATGTGTCTGAAATTAATGAGTCTTTGTTATTAGAAGGTAGAAAAGAAAGAGCAAAAAGACTTTCCCGTGATTTACCAAAAGAAGAAAAAATCAATTATAAAGACATATCTAACCAAGAAATAGTCATTCGTGTAATGACAGAAGAACATGTTCCGTTAGTACCTAAGAAAAAAGCACAAGATGATGACTCATCTGATTTTTTTAATGAGATTGCTGACGACTTAGATATCGACTATCAATATTCATCAGTAGAAACAGATGACGAAGATGAAGTTTTAGTTCCAATGAAAACAAACTTCCATCCATTTTTTCATTACAGAGTGGACGAAAACAATATTCCGTATATTGTCGGTAAGTCTCATTGGAAAGGTAGTTTAGAAGATGGTGGGTTTTCACAGACACACGGAAAAACAACCGACGAGTTAGCAAAGATGTATATGAAACTATGTGATAGATATGGAACAAGATCAAACTGGAGAAACTATACATACAATGACGAAATGAGAGGAGCAGCATTAATGCAACTTATTCAAGTAGGTCTTAAATTTAATGAAGCAAAATCAGATAATCCATTTGCTTATTACACCGCAATCGTTACTAACTCATTTACTCGTGTCCTTCTTAATGAGAAGAAAATGCAAAACATTCGTGATGATATTTTAGAAGAGAATGGTTTAGCACCAAGTTGGACAAGACAACAAGCATCAATCGACGAAGAAGAAAACCAAAGAAGTGCGGAGATGTATAAACAACAAAAGGAACGTGCTATTAAACATGCACAAGAAGAAACGGAATAATGGGTCTATTCAAAAAAGCCTGTTGTTTTACCGACATACATTTCGGTTTAAAAAATAATAGCACACAACACAATGAAGATTGTCTAAATTTTGTTGATTGGGCAATTTCTGTTGCTAAACAAGAAGGTTGTGAAACAGGAATCTTTTTGGGTGATTGGCATCATAACAGAGCAACGATTAATCTTCATACTTTAAATTATTCTCAAACTGCACTAGAAAGATTAAATGATGCGTTTGAGAATTTTTATTTTATTGTTGGTAACCACGACTTGTATTATCGAGATAAAAGGGATGTTCATGGTGTCAACTGGGCAAAACATTTGAAGAATATCCACATCGTTGATGATTGGTTTATTCAAGATGATGTTGCAATTATTCCTTGGTTAGTTCAAGAAGATTATAAAAAAATTGGTGATGTGAAAACTAGATACATCTTTGGTCATTTCGAATTACCACACTTTAAAATGAATGCTAATGTTCGTATGCCAGATACTGGTCATTTACAATCTGATCACTTCGGTGATATTGAATATGTTTTTTCTGGCCATTTTCATATGAGACAAGAACAGAAAAACATCCATTACATTGGTAATTGTTTCCCTCATAACTATGCAGATGATGGAGATGCTAACAGAGGTTGTATGACACTTGAATGGGGTGGTTCACCGAAATACCACAATTGGTCAGATTGCCCATTGTATTCCACATTCAATTTAAGTAAAGTAATAGCAGAGCCAGAAAAGTATTTAAAAAAGAATATGCATGTCCGTTTACTAATGGATGTGGAAATTAATTTTGAAGAATCTACTTTTATTAAAGAAACTTTTATTGATACATATGGTCTAAGAGAATTATCTTTACAACCAGTAATGGGTGAGATGGAAGATGGGGAAATAGAAGAAATCTCTAAGATACAATCTGTCGACCAAATCGTTCATGATCAAATTAATAAAATTAATTCCGATGCATATGATGCTGGAAAACTAATTGAGATATATAACAATCTTTAATGATTAAGATAAAAAACTTAACAATCAAAAACTTTATGAGTGTTGGAAACATCACTCAGGGTATTACATTTGAAAACGATTTAACTTTAGTCTTGGGTAAAAACTTAGACTTAGGTGATAATGGTAATAGAAATGGAACAGGTAAAACAACTATCATCAATGCATTATGTTATGCGTTGTATGGTGAAGCATTAACAAAAATTAAATTAGGAAACTTAGTAAACAAAACAAATGATAAGGGAATGTTGGTAAGTGTTGAATTTACCAAAAATGGAACTGATTATAAAATTGAAAGAGGAAGAAAACCAAACATACTAAAACTTTATATAGGTGATACAGAATCAGATGATAGTGCACAGGGTGAAAATAGAGAAACACAGAATACAATAGAAGAACTTTTAGGTATTAGTCATGAAATGTTTAAACATATTGTGGCACTCACAACATACACAGAGCCGTTTCTTAATATGAAAGTGGCTGACCAAAGAGAAATCATAGAACAACTATTAGGTATTACAATACTTTCAGAAAAAGCAGCAACATTAAAAGAATTAATCAAAGATGTAAAAGATAAAATAAAGAGTGAAGAATTTAGAATCAATGCTATAAAAGAATCAAACAAAGCAATAGAATCACAAATTAAAAGTTTAGAACTTAGGAATACTGCCTGGAATGAATCACAAATAAAAGATGTAGAAAACTACGCAGCACAAATAGAAGCACTAAGTGGAATTGATATTGAAAAAGAAATAGCAAATCATAAATTAATAGAAACGATTAATGAAAATTCAAGAAAACAAATAACACTCAATTCAGATTTAGCAACAATAAAAAATAACATTAACATAAAGAACAATTCTTTAACGAGTATTGAGAAAGAATTGGTTGCAGTGTCTGATCACAAGTGTCATGCATGTGGACAACAACTCCACGATGAAATGCAAACACAACTCTTAACTGAGAAAAGTGAATCAGTCACTCAACTTATTACCGAATTAGATGAATTAGAAAATAATAAAAAAGAAAAAGAAAACGAGATAGCACAAGTAATCGTAGAACAAAAACCATCAACACAATACAATAGTTTGGAAGATGCATTAAATCATAAACATTCTATTGAGTCGTTGGTTGTTCAAATGGAAAAGAGAGCAGTTGAGGAAAATCCTTATACTGATCAAATTCAATCTATTAAAGAAGAAGCATTACAAGATATTGATTACACTTTGATTAATGAAAGTAATACATTACTTGAACATCAAAACTTCTTATTGAAACTACTGACAGATAAAGATAGTTTTGTTCGTAAACAAATCATTAGTCAGAATTTATCTTATTTAAATTCTAGACTTACTCATTACATAAGAAAAACAGGTCTGAATCACCTCATTGAATTTAAAGATGATTTAAGTGTAGAAATTTCTCATCTTGGAAAAGATTATGACTTTGATAATCTTTCTCGTGGTGAAAAGAATCGTGTAATACTTTCTTTGAGTTGGGCTTTCCGTGATGTGTGGGAGAATCTATACACACCAATCAATCTTATCTTTGTCGATGAGTTAGTCGATAGTGGAATGGATGATGCCGGTGTTGAGAATGCTTTAGTAATTCTTAAAACAATGGCAAGAGAACAAAATAAAAGTGTGTGGTTAATTAGTCATAAGAATGAATTAATTAGTCGTGTAAACAATGTATTGGAAGTTGTTAAAGAAGATGGATTTACCAACTTCGAACCAATCCAACAATGAGTCTATCACTCTTACATTGGCACATAGAACCGAGTAGTATTTGTACTCTCAAATGTCCTCGTTGTCCTCGTGCAGAAGTTCCCGAGAGTCTATTAAATCGTCAACTCACTTTGGAGTTTTTTCAAAATCAAATTGGTGAGAATATTATCAAAGAGATTCGTCGTATTACATTCTGTGGTAACGATGGTGATCCAATTTACTGTAAAGATTTTCTTAAGATAGTTGAATGGATAAAGAAAATCAATCCAACTATTCATCTCGTAATCATTACCAATGGTAGTCATAAAGAAATAGATTGGTGGATAAACCTTTCTAGTATTCTGAATGAATATGATGAATTACATTTTAGTATAGATGGGTGGAACCAAGATAGTAATGAAAAGTACAGAATCAATAGTGATTTTTCAAGTGCAACTAATGGTGCTCTCAATTTCAGATTACATAACAAAAGAACTTATATGATTTGGGCGGCAATTGCTTTCAAATTCAACGAAGATAATCTTCAGTATATGAAAGAGTACGCAGAAGAAATGAACTTTGATGCTTTTCAATTAACACACAGTACAAAATTTGGAAGCAAATATCCGATTGCGTATGGTGAGAATGATGATTTAGAACCATCATCAAAGTATGTTCCAGAAGGACATAGATTTGAAAGAGAAGTTTTTGTGTTTAGTGACAAAGTTAGAAAGACAGAAGAATTAAAAAATGTTTACAAACAGAAAATATTCGAACTGAAAGATAAGGGAATTACTCCAAGACTTTGTCTAATTGGAAATAAGGGAGTTTTTCTAAACAGTCGTGGTGAGTTTTATCCTTGTTGTTGGACAGCAACACGATATGAGCACAATGAAAAATGGATAGAGGCATCACAGGAGAAGTTTAATCTTCACAAAAGAACTTTCGAAGAAATCATTAATGATGAATTTTGGAGTAATGAATTTTTAGAGTTTGATAATTTGGAATGTAGAACGAAGTGTTCTGCAGAAAGTTTAATCAGTATAGATTATATGACGGAATGGTAGATTTTACTCAAGAAACAAAAGTCTTACATTTAGAACCGACTACTGTTTGTAATGCGAAATGCCCTCAGTGTTCAAGAGAGGATAGTGATTTATACAACGATAATAAAAATAGAAATGAACTCACACTCGAAAAATGTAAAAACTTATTCAGTAAGGAGTTTATTCAAAATTTAGATAAGATGTTTATGTGTGGTGTGTTTGGTGATCCTGCATCTACACAAGAAGGTTTAGATATTTTTAGATATTTCAGAGAATGTAATCCCAATATTGTTCTAGGAATGAATACAAATGGAAGTATTCGAGGAACTAAGTGGTGGACTGAATTAGCGGAAATATTTAATCAGCCACGAGACTATGTCGTCTTTAGTATAGATGGGTTAGAAGATACTAATCACATCTATAGAGTTGGTGTTAACTATGAAAAGGTAATATCCAATGCAAAGACATTCATAGACAATGGTGGTTCTGCTCATTGGGATATGTTGGTGTTTGAACACAATGAACATCAGATAGACGAAGCAGAAAAATTGGCAAGAAAAATGGGATTCAAATGGTTTCGTTGTAAGGTTAGTAAAAGGTTCAAAACTCGTTTTGTTGAAAATCTTAACCCACCGAATACTTTTGAACTTCCTAACATAAGTAGGGTAGAAAAAATTGATTGTCTGGCATTAAAAGACAAAAGTTTATATGTAACTGCAAGTGGTAGAAAACTACCTTGTTGTTGGATTGGACCTTATGATTACAATGCAGATGATTATCTTCAGAAACTTTTAAAAACAGAAAATTGGAAAGGATTGATAGATAGTTGGGAATTAAAACCACATGATGTCTGTTCAAGAACTTGTGGTGTAGGGAAAAAAGAAAAGGGTAGTTTTGAAAATCAGTGGACTAGGGAAATTCATTTAGGGTAACCAGAATACTTATTACGGTCAAACAGAAGCGAAAAATTTTTAGATAGGTCAAATCTCAGGTATATAATTTTTATAAAACTATCGATAACCTCGGCATAAGGTGAGTGAAAAGTATGCTAGGAATCCTTTCTGAAATAGAGAAGGTACTAAGACTGAGCGATAGCAGTTGACTCAACAGACTACCCTAATAGGATGCTTAAAGGACTTGGCTCTCCCCAAGATTTACCTTTCTGTTGTTTTAATAGTTGATTCGGAATGCCGAATGCGAGTTTATTTCGTAAACCCTGAAATAAATTAGTTTCTTGAGAACCCTAAGAAACGCAAAGTGAGTTGGTAAAACCAACATTATTTGATCTTACTCAAAAGAATGAATAATGTAATCCAACAATATATGGAAATATTTCTGTCGTTAGAGAATCCATATATGCGTGAACGTATTGTAATAGAGGTGTGATAGCAAAACCCTCCTCCCTTCGTGAGAAGTTATATACTAACGATGTGTCGCTCTCAGTTTGAGATAAGAAGATACCCTAATTCATCCGCTGTAAGTAGCGGTGAATGTATCTTCTAGTTTGAGAACAGACTTATATGTCTTGTATCTTTAAATAAAAAAATTTTCTTTTCTTATGCATTGTTGAATTAACTATTGTGTATTCTTGATTAAGTTAATTAACTGTAGAACTTTAATGACGAGCGATAGCGAAGTCATTATGGAGTTGCGAAGCAACCCATCTAATACTAAAATTCATATGGCCAATCGCTAAAGAGTGCGTGTTGTATGTCATCTGCTACGAATTGGTTAAATGACTGATGTTTTTCTTCTAACTCACCTTCTTTTGGTGCAACTCGCCTAAAGGCATCTTCGAGTTGGGACATATCTTTTATCATCATAATAATTTGCCACTCAGGCATATTCTCCATAGACCTAAAACCCATTTTACATCTGGTTATTTTGAAGTCCTCGAGTTTTCCTTCTGAAACCAAGTGATCCAAAAATGATTTCATATTTTCAACCCATTTATGGTCTGATATATCTCCTTCTTTATTTGCCCAAATCATATAGTAATCCATAATATTTCCTAAGTTAAAAATTGACATAATTAGTTATATGAAAATTGTATTCGATCATAATTTTGGTACACAAGAAAGAACACATTTAGAACATTATTCGGCTCGTTTAGTTGATGTATGTGATGATGACATTGACGAAGCATTAGAAACTGGATGGTTAACTGATTTACACGGTAAAACTGAAGATGATGTTATTTGGTATCAATGTAGAAGTACAAGATGTGATTTATCGAAGTTCAATAGTAAAGATCCATTAATACAAGAAGGTAACGACGATGGACACGACAACATCTTACATTACAAGTTCGATGCTGATGTTTCCCAAGATACATTGGAAAACATTTATTTGAACTATTGTAATCATCACAAGTACAAAGACTTTTTTCACGGTGAAGTAGACAACTGGATACGTTCGGATTACAAAATGGTTTATTACTTTAATCATAAACCAGTTGCTTGGTCTAAGTTACGTATGTATAGTGAAGATGCGTTGGAAACTGTGTTGTTCTGTTGGAACTACGATGATCCTGAAGAAAAAGTAGGACACAAGAGTTTACTACACGAACTTGCTTGGGCAAAAGAAAACGGATTTAAACACGTTTATATGGGTCCAGGATATGAAAAGGGTAGCATATACAAAGCACACATAGATGGGTTTGAATGGTGGACTGGAAAGGAATGGTCAACCGACAAAAACAAATATATCAATCTCTGTGAAAGAGATAGTACGATAGAAACAATTAAAGATTTAAGTAATATCTAACCCCGTTCTGGGAAGTAATCAATCATTTCCCCTTCTCTTTCAATGTCGGATGTAATACAGTGTATTCCACCATCCCAAAAGTATCTGTGTCTGAAGTTACAGATGTGTGGAGTGATACCAAATTCTTCAAACGCATCAAAAACTTTCTTGTTGTAGTTATTTACGATGACATTCTTTTTGTCGATTACCAACATATTAACATCAAAAACAGTTTCTTCGACATACCCCACCCAGTTGTCTAACCATTCTTCAACACAAGTAATCAAAGATTCATTGTTTTCTTCTCCTGGTACCCACCACTTTCCTTTATTTTTAGTTTTAAGTTCCATAAATTCCTTCACTTTGTCCCATGATTGACCTGGTAGTTCTACCACTTTCCAGCCAGGAAATGATTTTTCATAAAGTATATATCCGTGAAGTGAAACTATTAATCCTGGGACAACTGGACAAAAACAACTGTCTGCGTGCCCATCACCTTCGTACATATTAATTCGGTATTGATTACCTAATACATTTTTAATTTCGTCTTCTGTGTGATTTAAAAGTCCGGGATAATATAAATCTTTTCCGACACGACACACACTTGCGTTGTCAACTGTTATTTTTCCTTTGTAGTGAATGTAGTCAATGTTGTTTTTTTCAAGACTTTTAGTTATTGCTTGTTTTATCTGAAATGTATTTGTTTCTTCACCAGCAGTTTTGTGATGTACTTTAATTTCTTCATCTAAGTTAAATACGTGTTCTAGTTCATTTAATATTCTTTTTGGGAGATTCTTTATATCATCTATAGTTTCTATGTTTGGCCAAGATGAATCTTTAATGTCATCGTACCAATACTTAATATAATTTTCAACACTTCTAAGTATTAGTCGGTCACCATATTTGCCCAAGTGATCTCTTGGTGTCAAAGGTGCTCTTGAATATCTATCTAATTCTGGAATATAATATTCTTCGTGGTTACCACTTATTTCTGGTCTAATAACTTTTACATTAAATGATTTTAATATTTCTATAAGTGATTGAAAATCTTCTTCTGTCTCGGTTGCAATTTTTTCCATTGCAGTTCGTGCCTTGGGATTTTTAATCCACGAATAAAACTCAGGTGGATAACTTTTACCAACCATACAAGTTTTTAGTTTGTCCCAATGTTGATATACACTCATAATCTCGGATCCTCTCTGTACTTAAAAACTGTTTGTAAGTATTCCTCATCCCACGTATCATAAAAACCTTGATTAGCAACAAGTTTTGCTTTGGCATTTAAATCACTTAAACATTGAACAAGTGCTAGTGTGTATTTGCCTTGATTCATAGTAACACCGTTTACAACTTCTACATCTCTAGGGTGATCATCCAACGCAAGAATGTCTTTATTCAATAAGAACATTTCATTTGCTTGTCTAACTAAGTGTCTAAAGTCTTGTGCTTGGTATTGGTTGTGTGGGTAAGCATAGATAATAACTTCTTTGCCTTCCAGTCCTTGACGTGATAAATCTAACAAATCATCTAACACGTGATCGCCGATACGTACTTCATAAGATTGTTTTAGTCTAGCACTACGGGCATATGGACAAGGAGTCCAGTTTCCTAAATCTGGATGTTTAACTTCTAAAAAGTTTTCAATCCAATCATCAATGTCTTGTTTGACTTCTTCTAAATTTAATCTCATCGGATTATCTTTTTTAATATTTTGATACCGTTGTTCATGGCGAGTTCTAAGTTATCATACAAATCAGTGTCACTATTCTCATTACACATATCACAAATAGATTTTATTAAACAGCATTGCTTACGATACTGTTGACAAACATATGCAACACTGTAACCTTCCATATCAACTATATCTGCAGATAGTTCGAACCCTAAACTCGAATCAATCCGATCAACGAATTTATCAACTGTTGCCAAACTAGCAGATTTGGATTTAACTTTACAATAAGAATTTTCTAGGGTTATATGAGCGACAAAATCTTCATATCCTTCGAAAGGTTTATATACATCTGCCTGATGAACATCATTTACTAAAAAAGTATCACCAATTTTTAAATCTGGATTTATTCCACCACACAACCCTATATTAATAATGTGGTCTGGTTGCCACACATTTATTAAATGAGTTGTAGCATAAGCACTTGCGGTTTTTCCAATACCAGATTCTATTAAAACGATATCATCATTAAAATATATATTTGGTATTTGAAGGGGGATATGAATTAAATTAAATTCTTTAACAATCTTTTCTGTTTCTTCTTGCATTGCGGACACAATGCCATATCTAAACTCACTCATACTTTATTTGTGATCTAATAGGAAAGTCTAAATTTTGTCTTCCCTTTAAAAACAGTAATTCAATAATACATTCTAATGCTAGAACTTTACCACCGACATTTTCTATTAAGATTGCTACTGCACCAGCACTCCCACCCGTTGCCAATAAATCATCTACGATTAAACACTTATCATTTTCTACAATCGCGTCTTTTTGTATTTCAAATGTGTTGCTACCGTATTCCAAATCATATTTTTTTGAATAGCGAAAACCAGGGAGTTTTCCTTCTTTTCGTACCATTACAAATGGAACTCCCAAATGAAATGCGACCGCACTACCAAAGATAAAACCTCGTGCGTCCATACCAATAATTTTGTCTGGTTTTTTCGTTCCTTTGTATCTGTCACAAATAGTGTGTATTACATATCTGAAAGCATCTACATCATTGAGCAAAGGAGATATATCTTTAAATATGATTCCTTCTTTTGGAAAGTCTGGTACATCTTTTATGTAATTTTTTAATTGCATTAGAAATATGGTAGTCCTGATTTTTTAGTTGTTTCTAAATTTTCTTTAATTATTTTTCCAATTGTTTCTCTTTCTTCGTGACTCAATCCCATTGCTTCGTTGTACGAAATACCACCTCTCATATTCCAACTAATCCTTAAGGCTTGTTCCTTAATGCTCTTAGTTTCTTTATCTAATTCTTCGATGTATCCCGCTATTTCTTCAGCGTCTAAAACTAAGAGCCTTATCCGAAAAAATTGGACATATCCAATGTAAACGGTTGGTCGTATTCGTGTTGGCACTCACCACAAACAATGTGTAGTGGTTTTAAAACATTCTTTTCTCTAAGGTTGGAAACACTATCTCTAATCTTTGTGTAAATGTTTCTATCACAATTAGTTAAGAACTCGTGTATTTGTTTTTGATCATCAACAACAGTTTCTGGAGTTTTGACGTATTCAATACTCTTAGATAGAGTATCCAAAGTCATTCTTGATATTTTTTCAAATGTTTGTGAAAGAATTTTTAGTTTATCTTCTTCTGTCATATTTGCATCATTGAGAGTCTGATTAACCTTTTGTTCTTCGAACTGAACCATACTTCCTTCATTAACTTCTTTGTAAGAAAGTGGTCTAATATGTATTTCTAAATCACCGACTGAAACTTCATCTACTACATCACCTTCGTCTAAACCCTCCAACACGGTTCTTAAATCTAATCCGTAATCCAATGTTTCCTTACATTTTGGACACTCAGTTGCTATATCCATTGTGTGTCCATAACTTGCAATTCTGATTGCAGCAAGAATTGTATCTAAGTCGATATTGGGAACAGCCCACCCATCTTTAATATTAGGAACACAACTTTCAATTACTTTGGCAATCGAGGTTCCGTTGAATAAAGAGTCTGGGGTTCTGTAAGTAATCTCATCTATTGCAGTCATTGGATAAACTGGAAGTTCTTTATTCTTAGTCATTTTGAGAGCACCTTTTGGATAAAACTTACCATTACTTGGTAATTTAATATAAATCGCCGGTGTTCTAAAGTAGTTACTTAATGGATTTTCAGACATAGTTTTTAAATTATAAATATAACAAAGCAAAATTATTTATATGACAAAAAAACATGCCTGATTATTCTGACGAAGAACAAAGACTAGCCGAAGCAATGAGAAGTGCCGGCTATTCAGCCGATGATGTTGCAAGAACACTAGCAAGACTTTCTGGTGATATATCAAGTACATCTACATCATTTCGTGATTTAAGAGGAACTACAAGACATTTAACAGGTGCATTTTCAAATCTAGCATCTGGAAATGCAGGATTAAGTAGTTTTGGTAATTCGATTGGTGGTGCAATATCTAGTCTTGGAAATTTAGTAAAGGCGGCAGGTCCATTAGGAATAGTTCTAAAAGGAATAACAACAGTACTTGGTGAAGGTACACAATTATTTGCAAATCAATTAGATGCCAGTCTAAAATCTTATCAAGCATTCAGTCAAGTTGGTTTTAGTGGAGCCAGAGGTTTAACAGAATTTAGAGATGCATTTGTGGAAGCAAGAGTTCCACAAGAGATGTTCACTAAAATGATTACACAGAACGCTCGTGCTTTGACTGCATTGTATACAAGTTCGTCTGAGGCAGCACAAGGTTTTGCGACTAATATGAACATCTTCAAAGGAGTCGAAGGTCCAGGATTAGATTATGCTTTGAGAAATTTAGGGTTTACTACAGAAGATGTAGCAGATTCATTTGCGTTATATGCAGACATCCAGCGTAGAACCGGTGCCCAAACAATGGGTGACCAAGTTATGTTGAGACAAGGAACAATTGAATTATCTAAGGAACTAGAACTAGCAGCAAGATTGACTGGTGATTCTCGTAAAGAACAAGAAGCAGCATTAAAACGAGCAATGGAAAATGCTCGATATCAAGCCGCAATGAGAAAGATGGAACAAACTGATCCGGCTGCTGCAGCAAGAGTTAGATCACTTGTTATGCAAACTGCAACTAGATTCCCAACTTTATCTAAGGCAATCCAAGATACCGCAACAGGATTCTTAAATTCACCAGAAGCAAAAAGGATGCAATTAACTACTGGTAATCTGATGCAAACAGTAGACGCATTAAAGGCAGGTACGATTGATACGGGAACTGCATTAGGTAACCTACAGACTGGTGCACAAAGAATGGAAAATCAAGTCACTAGTCTAGCAATGGCAGTCGGGGATGACGCAAGTATCTATGCACCATTCAGTGAGTTTACTGATTTTATTTCTATTGCACAAGGTGATTTAGCAAAAGCCGTTGTCGATAATAAAAACACAATAGATGATGTTTTTACCAAAGGTTTAACGGCCAAAGGTCAAGATTCAATAACAACAGAAGTTACTCAATCTGTTAAAAATTTAGAAGCAGCATCTGCAAGTGTACAAGGTATTTTCTTAAACTTTGAAACAATCTCTGGTGGTTTACAGAAATTAACAGAGGTTGCAAAAGATATGGCAGAAGAAGCCTATGCAATCACACGTTCTAATCTAGAACCGAGTAAAGCATTTTCTGACACTGATGTTGCCATCAAAGAAGCACAACTTAATGTAGACCAGATAAAGGGTATTGTTGAAATTACTGATCCAGAGGCAGTGATTTTTAGTGACATAATTCAAACACCTGAGAGAATGAAAGCATTAAGTGCAGGTGAAAATGTACTTAAAAAGTTAAAAGAACAAAAAGCGACTCAACCAATGACAATTGGACAATTTTTGGGTAGTGATAGATTGGCACAAGACTTCCAAGATAAATTTAAATTGAGTGCTGATACCATTTTGTCACCAAATCAACTTAATATGTTGAGACCTATGATTAAACGAGAAAAAGGATTCTTCGGTGGTGATATATTCCCAGAGTCAAACTGGAAAGCGATTGAAGGATTTATTCAACAAGAGTTTCCTAAACTTGAAGTTCCTAAGTTCAATGATGGTAGTGGAAATGATATGAATAATTTCATTAATGATTTGAATGCCAAAATGGATAAAGCAAACGAAACCAATGAAAGAATTTTATCTGCTATCAATGATGGTAATAAAGTCAATAAAGATCAATTCAGATATACTCGATCTACTGTCTAATTAATCTTTTTTTAAGATTAATATTTTCAACATAAATAGGTGTAATTATTTGAATAGAAATATCCTATGAGTTGGAAAAAATACTTTAAAGTCGCAGATACTAGTGGTAGTTATAGCCCGATAGCAGGTGGGGGTCAAAATCCTAACAACTTCGGTTTCAAGAACTATCAGAGTAACCTTCCAGAAGTCTACACAGGACATCCAAACCGTATTGAAAGATACAACCAATACGAAGCAATGGATATGGATAGTGAAGTAAATGCGTGTTTAGATATTATTGCTGAATTCAGCACACAACAAGACGATGTTTCTAAAAGTCCGTTTGATGTTAATTACTTGGATAAACCAACAGACAACGAAATTAAAATTATCAAAGAACAATTATCCCAATGGGTTAAGTTAAACAAGTTTAACGAAAGGTTGTTTAAGATGTTTCGTAATACAATTAAGTATGGTGACCAAGTTTTTATCAGAGATCCAGAAACTTTCAAGATGATGTGGGTTGAACCTACTAAAGTTGCAAGAGTTATTGTTAATGAAAGTGAAGGTAAAGAACCAGAACAGTATGTAATACAAGATATTGCACCAAACTTTCAAAATTTAACAGTTGCGGCAAAGAAAACAGATGACTTTAGTGTTAATCCTGGTAGAGGTGGTTATACTGCACCGACTACTGCTCCAGTTAGTGGTGGTAATTTAAATAATAACCAAACTCGTTTCTCTCAATCCAACAAAGAAACAGCAATAGATGCCAAACATATCGTTCATTTAAGTTTGACAGAAGGTTTAGATCCAACTTGGCCATTCGGAACAAGTATTCTTGAGAACATTTATAAGACATTCAAACAAAAAGAACTACTAGAGGATGCTATTCTAATTTACAGAATACAAAGAGCACCAGAAAGACGTGTGTTTTATATTGATGTAGGTAATATGCCATCTCATATGGCAATGCAATTCGTTGAAAGAGTTAAAAACGAAATTCATCAGAGAAGAATACCAACACAGAACGGTGGTGGTGATAATTTATTGGATGCTACTTATAATCCATTATCAACAAATGAGGATTTCTTCTTTCCACAGACTGCAGAAGGTCGTGGTTCTAAAGTAGATACCTTACCAGGTGGTGAAAACCTTGGTCAAATTGATGATTTAAGATATTTCAACAATAAATTGGCTCGTGGTCTTAGAGTTCCGAGTAGTTATCTACCCTCAGGACCAGAAGATAGTTCTGCACCATTAACAGATGGTCGTTTAGGTACAGCACTCATTCAAGAATATAGATTTAATCAGTATTGTAAGAGATTACAATTCAATCTTTCGAGAGTTTTAGACACTGAATTCAAAATGTATCTTGCATTTAGAGGATTTAATATTGATAGTAGTCTATTCGATATTACATTTAATGAACCACAGAACTTTGCAAGTTATAGACAAAGTGAATTGGATGCAACAAGAGTGGGAACATTTAATAATTTAGAAGCATACCCTTATCTGAGTAAAAGATTCCTTTTAGAAAGATATCTTGGATTATCAGAAGAAGAAATTCAGAAGAATGAAGAGATGTGGGAAGAAGAAAATAGTAAACCAGTTTCCAAAGATGCACAAGGTTCAGATTTGAGAGGAGTTGGTGTAATGCCTGGTGGATTCCAGTCGGATTTAGACACAATGGATGAAATCGAAGGTGGTTTGGGTGATGAAGGATTGGAAGGTGAAGGACCAGAACCACTTGAAGGTGAGAATGTCAATGTTGCACCTCCTACACCTGGCGGTGATGTTGGTGGATTATAATAAATAGAAGTATGATATTAAACGAACTATTTTCAAGAGCATCTGAGGGATATCAAGATGTGGAAGATGATAAAACACAAATCACAAAAGATGATTTGCGTAAGACTCGTCTTACTTTAAAACAAATACGTAAACTTCGTCGTATGAATGATATTCGTAATATCGAAACTCAAGAAAAAATCAAAAAGATACAAAATATGTATACCCCACCAGAAGAAGGTGGTGGAATGGGTATGGGTCCAGGAGGTTTTTAAGAACATTTACATAGTTTTTAGAAACAAATAACACTCCAATATTTCAAAAAAATTACAAAATTGTTAAAAATGAACCCTTTTTAAGGGTTTTTTTGATACTCATGTGTAAATACCATCACGAAGAAATCTTATATATAAAATTTTTTTTAATTTAACGGAGTTTACGATGAGTAACAAATTTGAACAATTAATCGAGTATGTGATTAATGATGATGATGCTAAAGCATCAGAGTTGTTCCACGAAATCGTTGTGGGTAAATCACGTGAGATTTATGAATCACTTATGAGTGAAGAAGAAGTAACTGAAACTGAAGAAACTGCTGAAGAAGTAGTTGCCGAAGAAGAAGTAGTTGCTGAAGAAGAAGTAATTGGTGGTGACGAAGTTGAAGACTTCATTGATGATGTTGAAGCCGAAGAAGAAGGTATTGACTACAATGATGATGGTGAGACTGATGAGCACGAAGGAGACCACGAAGAATTAGAAGATCGTGTAGTTGACTTAGAAGACAAACTAGACGAACTAATGGCTGAGTTTGATGCACTTGTTGCTGATGAAGAAGCAGAAGATGCTGGTGAAGAAATGGATTCAGAAGAAGAAATGGAAATGGATTCAGAAGAAGAAATGGAAATGGAATCAGCAGAAGCAGAAACAGAAGAAGAAGTTATCGAAGAAGGTTTAGAAGCGGCACAAAAGCCAGTTACTACAGAGCCAGAAGGAACTAACAAAGAAAGTGCTAATAACGACAACGGTGGTGCAGATGCAGGTACTGGTGGCGAAGCAGCAATGAGTTCAGGTGAAGAAAAAGGTCGTCCTGCTCCTAAAGCACAAGATATGGGTGTTGACGGACCTGAAGACGCTGAAATGAAAAAGGCGTAATTAATGGCGTTCCTACAAGAACAATTATCTTTCGATGCGGCTCAAGTAGTACTTGAGAACGAGGCTAGTGAAGACGGCAAAAAGTCACTTTACATGAAAGGCCTCTGCATCCAAGGTGATGTTAGAAACGCAAACCAAAGAATTTATCCAGTCAATGAGATTAGTAATGCTGTAAAGACATTAAAAGATCAAATTGGTGGTGGATACAGTGTTCTAGGTGAGTTAGATCACCCAGACGATTTAAAAATTAACCTAGATCGTGTTAGTCATGTCATCACAGATATGTGGATGGAAGGTGCTAACGGATTTGGAAAGTTAAAAATACTCCCGACACCAATGGGTACGCTAGTAGAGACCATGTTGAGTAACGGAGTGAAATTAGGTGTCTCAAGCCGAGGTAGTGGAAATGTTAACGAGGCGAACGGACATGTAAGTGATTTTGAAATAGTAACAGTCGATGTTGTAGCACAACCAAGTGCTCCAGATGCATATCCAACTGCAATATATGAAGGTTTACTGAATATGAAAGGTGGACATAAGTTGATGGAAATAGCGGCTGAGGCTAAAGAAAGTATCACAGCGCAAAGATATCTTAAAGAGGGAATTATATCTCTTATTAAGGATCTTAAATTATAAAGGAGAAATCGATGCTAGATGCTATGAAACCTTTGCTTGATAGTGAACTAGTTAACGAGGATACTCGTCTTCAAATCCAAGAAGAATGGGATAAGAAGATGGCTGAGACTCGTGAACAAGTGAGAAGTGAACTTCGTGAGGAGTTTGCTCGTAACTATGAGCATGACAAACAAACAATGGTAGAAGCACTAGACCGTATGGTATCCGAAAGTCTTGAAGCGGAAATCAAGGAAGTGGTTGCTGAGAAAGAAGCACTTGCTGAAGACCGTGTTAAGTTTAATCAGAAAATGGTAGAAAACAGTGAGAAATTCTCACAGTTTATGGTTACTAAACTTTCTGAGGAAATCAAAGACTTAAGAGAAGACAGAAAAATTCAAGCAGAAGGTATGCAGAAACTTGAAGATTTTGTAGTTAAAGCACTTGCTAAAGAAATCAAAGAATTTGCCGAAGATAAGAAAGATGTAATCGAAACTAAGGTAAGACTTGTTGCTGAAGCAAAAGAAAAACTAGAGAGTCTGAAAGAAAGTTTTGTTGAAGATAATACTAAGAAACTTGAAGAAACTGTTGCCAAACGTCTAGAAGACGAATTATCACAACTACAAGAAGACATTAAGGTTGCTCGTGAGAACAACTTTGGTCGTCGTATCTTTGAAGCATTTGCTACTGAGTTTACAGGTACACACCTTAATGAAAACGCAGTGGTTCGTGAACTTAAAGATGAAATTGCTAAACGTGATAGTAAGTTAGCGGAAGCAAAAGAAACTATGGAAAAAGCAAAAGTACTAGTTGAATCGAAAAATAATGAAGTACAAAGACTCGTAGAGTCTAATGAACGTGCTCAAATAATGGATGACTTACTTGGACCTCTAAACACAGAGAAAAAAGAAGTTATGCAGAATTTATTAGAGAATGTTCAAACTTCTAGATTACAACATACTTTTGACAAGTATTTACCAGCAGTTCTTGCAAACAAATCTGTAGTAACAGAGAGTAAGAAAGAACAATTAACCGAGAGTACTACCGAGGTTACTGGTGATAAGGGAACTAAAGAATCAAGGGGTGATGTTATTGACAATATAGTTGATATTCGTCGTCTTGCGGGTCTTTAATTAATTGATATTAAGGAGAAAAAATAATGTCAGAAAAATTAATTGAAAGTCGTTGGTCAGAGACTAAAGATGCTCTACTTGAGGGTCTGCAAGGTACTAAAAGATCAACTATGGGTGTTGTTTTAGAAAACACTAAAAACTACCTTTCAGAAGCGGCTAGTACTGGTGCAACTGCATCTGGTAATGTTGCTACATTGAATCGTGTAATTCTTCCAGTTATTCGAAGAGTTATGCCTACTGTTATTGCTAACGAAATCGTTGGTGTTCAGCCAATGGCTGGCCCAGTTTCACAAATCCACACACTACGTGTAAGATATGCTGAGACTTTAAACGCTACTGGTAGTGCAAATGATACTACAGCAGGCGACGAAGCACTAAGTCCTTTCCAAATCTCAACTGCATACGCAGGTGATGGTACAGCAGGAAACGGTGCATCTACATCAACTCTTGAAGGTGATGGTGGTAGAGGTATTAGTGTTCAACTATTAAAACAAGCGGTTGAGGCTAAAACAAGAAAACTACAAGCACGTTGGACATTCGAAGCAGCACAGGATGCTAACTCAATGCACGGCATTGATGTTGAAGCAGAAATTATGGCTGCTCTAGCACAAGAAATCACTGCTGAAATCGATCAAGAGATCCTTGCATCTCTACGTTCACTAGCGGCAACAGAAGAGACTTTTGACCAGTCTGCTGTTTCTGGTACTGCTACATTCGTTGGTGACGAGCACGCTGCTCTAGCGGTTCTAATTAACCGTGTTGCTAACAAGATCGCTCAAAGAACAAGACGTGGTGCTGGTAACTGGGCTGTTGTGTCTCCACAGGCATTAACTGTTCTACAATCTGCTACTACTTCTGCATTTGCACGTTCTACTGAAGGTACATTTGAAGCACCTACAAACACTAAGTTTGTTGGTACTCTTAACGGTGCTATGAAGGTATATGTTGATTCATATGCGGCTGATACTACAGCAGTTCTAGTTGGTTATAAGGGTTCAAGTGAAAGTGATGCGGCTGCATTCTACTGTCCATACATCCCATTAATGAGTAGTGGAACAGTTCTTGATCCTTCAACTTTCGAGCCAGTTGTTTCATTCATGACTAGATATGGTTATGTTGAATTAACTAACTCAGCGTCTTCATTCGGTAATGCTGGTGACTACGTTGGTGAAGTTGCAGTTTCTAACCTTTCTTTCTCATAATAGAGTAGAAACTAAGAACAATAAAAAGGGAACCGTAAGGTTCCCTTTTTTTATGTGTGCAATTAATTGGTAACTACACAGGAGAAACCAAATTATAGAATAAATAGTGACAAGACACAATAGTAATTTTTGTATGGATTTTTTAACATTTGTTGGTGACGTGGGATTTCCGATTGCTGGAGCAGTAGCGGCCGGATATTTTGTATTTCTAACAATCAAATTTATTTTAGCGGGTGTAACTGGTGGAGTTAACGGTTTAAAAAACATTATTGGTGCTTTGGATAACAGAGTACAAACAATGAACAACGATTTAGTCAAAATAGATGCGTTACTGAGTCACGTTGTTGGAGTTAAACCAAATATTGATAGACTTGCCGCTAACGAAGGTAAGGAAGACGCACGAAGGGATTAAGGAAATGAGCGAAGTAGAAATAAAAGAATTAGAACACAAGCACAGCGAGGAAAGTATGGAAAACAGTTGGAAAGACGAATTGATAG
>Ga0255764_10000307_pt1 | contig 43574 bp, 27 predicted proteins | sample 071ome_30_FD_179964 | JGI IMG/M metagenome (GOLD analysis project Ga0255764, IMG submission 179964) | Coastal salt marsh microbial communities from the Groves Creek Marsh, Skidaway Island, Georgia - 071406AT metaG (version 2) | ecosystem: Environmental > Aquatic > Marine > Intertidal zone >... | reverse complement strand
TGCAATGGTCGGACTGCCCTTGGGAGCCCCATCCGTGATCCATTGTTTTAAACGGTCGAAGTTGTCGGAAGATCTGCGTAATCGTCGCCCTCCTTCGTGTTCGATCTGATTGGAAGCCTTCTTCAGCACCAGGCTATCTTCCGGGTGGTCGAGGTTCAATCTGCGGGCAAACCGGTCACGTGTCATGGCTTCATAGTCACCCTGTGGATCTTCTGCGAACAGGCTGAGTTTGAAACCTCCTTTACCGGTTGCCGCCCCGTGGCATGAACCGGAGTTGCAGCCTGATTTGGTCAGGATGGGGACGATTTCGGTTGTGAAATGCGGTGTGTCGTTCAGAGCTTCGGCTGCTCCCAATGCCATGGTTGAACACAACAAAACCATGATGCACACCGACCAGGATACCGGTTTTAATCGTTGCGCGGATTGAATGTTCGGGAAGTGCATGGTCGAAGGCCTTGGCAGGACAGGTGATTATTTCGAGTCCACCTGCTTCTTGAGTTCTTCAACAAACGCCGCTCCTTTGGTCTGAGCGTATTCGGTACCATACTTGACAGCCAGCACACGGATCCATCCGTTCATGGCCTGCCGGGTGAGGTCGTCATTGTCCTTGATATAACCCCGCACCTGGTCGAGCACTTGGTCCACGCGTTCGTCGGAATTGGTTCGCTGGATGAATGATCTGAGGTAACCAACCAGACGGTTATCTGTCGGGGCAGCTCCAGGAAGTTCGCCCCCCTGGGGGCGGCCTTCGCCCCGGCGCATGTTTTGTCCCCGTTGTCTCATGTTTTCCCCTCGACCTCGTCCGCGCTGTTGGGCCATGCGCATGTCTTCGGTCAGGGATGCGATGGTGGGTGGCGTGTCCAGTCCGATCAGTTTCGAAAGCGCGCCAATGACTGCTTCGCCATCGGCGATGCCGGGTTGGATGAGGGCAAAATTGGCGGCGACCTTGTTGTCCCTGGCGGCGATGATGGTCAGGAGGCATTCCTTGTTCAGTCCGTAGTTGCCGGGACCTTCGATTCCGTCGGCTGACAGCAGCATGCGCCCTTCGATTTTGAGCGATCGGCCCACTTGCGGCAGACGTTGGCGGCTGGCGATGGGATCGTCACTGAGGAACACCCAGTCTGTTTTCAACTGATCCTTGTGCTGGCTCCCGAATTTGTCGATGACTCGCATCAACGGAGCCATGGAACGTTCGATGCCGTGCACGAAAATCAATGTGGTTGGAGAACCCTCATTGGAAGCGATGGGATCCATGGTGTCGCCCTGATGTTCGCCGCGGAGTTCGATGGCTTTGAATGGGGTGGTTGTTTCACCAGGTTGAGGGCCGGAAAACACTTTGTCTTGGGCCTGGGCGAAGTTGCCTGTAAAGTGCAGGGCAATCAGACCAACAAACAACCTGCAAGTTGTTTGAAAACTTAGCTTGAACGGAAGATTAGACATGCTGCCAATATGCACCGATGACAGTGCCAAAGCCAGAGAAAAGCATTCAAAGGTTATGATGAAAAGTTTGTTGATGGACGGGTGGGAACACCTGGTGATGGGGGGGCTGTTGACTGGATTATTGCTTTCCGGTTGTGGATCTCCAACGGATCAAACCACAAACAGTGAGGACAAAGCTGGTGAAGCGCCTCGTATCGCCAGGGATTACTCATGGACCAATGACATGGTCTGGATTCCAAGCGGAACCTATCAGCGTGGCAGCGAATCCGGGCAAGGTGATGAAAGGCCGGTGAGGGAGATTACCATTTCGGGTATCTGGATGGATAAGACCGAAGTGACCAATGAGCAGTTTGGCGAATTTGTTCGTGAGACCGGATACGTCACCGTGGCGGAACGAAAACCTGATCCGGCACAATTTCCCGGTGCGGATCCTTCGTTATTGGTTGCCGGGGCAATTGTTTTTGAACCTCCCGGGCAACCGGTTTCACTCCGGAACCATTATGCCTGGTGGCGTTATGTGGCGGGAGCGAGTTGGAAGCATCCCACGGGTCCTTCATCGGATGTTCAGGGAAAGGGGAAATATCCAGTCACTCAGATGGCCTGGGAAGATGCCATCGCATACGCCAGGTGGGCGGGTAAACGTTTGCCGACTGAAGCGGAATGGGAATACGCCGCTCGCGGAGGTGTGGAGGGTTCCGAGTTTGTCTGGGGGGATGAGCTGACTCCGGATAATCAGTGGAATGCGAATGTTTGGCAGGGTGATTTTCCGAATCAGAATTCAGTTGCTGATGGACATTACTGGATGGCTCCTGTCGCCCAGTATTCACCGAATGCGTGGGGACTGTATGACATGGCGGGCAATGTCTGGGAGTGGTGCATGGATTGGTATATGCCGGACTATTATTCAAAAAGTCCAGCCAGGAATCCGCATGGTCCGAGCCAAAGTTACGATCCAAACGAACCGGGGATTCCCAAGAAGATCATGCGCGGCGGGTCTTATCTTTGCAGCGATCTTTATTGTGAGGGGTATCGATTGTGGTGGCGGATGAAGTCAGCGCCGGATACCGCCATGTCGCATACGGGATTTCGTTGTGTGCGTGAGGGGCCTTCGCCGGAGGAGATGCAAGCGGAGAACAGGTAGATCGGACAAGCTTGTCCCGCGACTGCGTGGATCTCGATGCGCCCCTTGTGACTTCCTGTTCAAATATGGTATCCAGGGGAAAACCCTAACGTAATAAACCTCCAGTCACGCATGTGCGATGTTGGTTGCAAACAGGGTTGGGCTATTGAGAACCGGAGGCTTCCCCAAGCGAAAGCTGATTGTCATTCGGATGCCATAAGGCACGCGCCAGGGACGGCACGTTCTACCATGGGGTGACCGCGGGCTTCCCCAAGCGAAAGTTGATTGGCATTCGGATGCTATAAGGCACGCGCCAGGGACGGCACGTTCTACCATGGGGTGACCGCAGGCTTCCCCAAGCGAAAGTTGATTGACTATCGGATACCACAAGGCACGGGCCAGGGACGACCTGTGTCTACCTGCGGAAGCTGCATTTATTGGTAAAAATCTTTTAGATAGAGCACGCGTTGTTGCACGAGTTCCAGAACCGGGATGGCGCGGGCAAGTGCGTTGGCTTGAGTTTGGCCAATGAAGGATTTCATGCTGATTCGAATGGCTGCCACAGGATCTCCGTTGCGGTCTCTTACCGGCATGGTGACCGTGACCACTTTTTTGTTCTTTGCGTAGTATTGTTTGCCGTTCGAGATCACATCGCGGACCGCTTCGTTTTCTTCTTCGCCCAGGCTTTCTTCATGCATTGCGGCGATGACTTTGGCAGGTTCGCCTCTTTTTGTGGGCGCGAAAATCTTCAGGTCCAACAGGCGGGGGAATGCCTCGAGGATGTCTTTGGCCATGGATTGTGCGGCAATGACCATGGGCTTATATTCGATCACGGTATCCGCAAAATAGGAAACAGAGTCGGATTTGGTCCAGAAACCGATCTTACCCGAATTGAATGTGTGATCCGTCAGTTCAGGGATGATGGGTTTGTCATTCAAGGTCACATTGATCTTCGAACCTTCCACCTGGACGCTCATGCTTTGCCATTTCCCGATTGGAATTTCTGCCTGTACCTTAACAGGCTGGCTTCGGATACCATTGACCACCTTGAAAAAAGCGAACGAACTTCCTCCTTCGCTGGCCCTGACGTAGTAGTAGTTGTTTTCGTCCTGGTACCGGAAAACGATCCCGGCCATGGTTTCAACCACACCGCGCACCAGTTTGAATTTGGTCTTGATGGTGAAGTCTCTGAAGTTTTGGCCGGTATAGATCAGCATGGGAAAATGCTCATCGGTCAGGTCTTCAGACACCTGGGCAAGGACGGGACGCACATTGGTGTTGAGGGCTTTTTCGGAAAAAGACCTGAAGTATCCGGGAACCTCGTCCTCAAGGATGACCCATTTTCCAGGTTTCCCTTTGCCTCCCAACACACTTTCAAAATCCTTAGGCAGGCCTTCTTCTGTTTTTTCGGAAAGATCAATGTAGAGATCCGCCGCATTCAGTGAGAAAGCGGCTGCACAAAAGCAGATGCATTGAGCAATCATTCGCATGGGAAGAAGTTAGCAAACAGGTTGAGCGTGGGCAACCATGCTTTGGAGATTTACCAACTCAGACAATCTGTTCCCGAAGATTGATCAGAGTTTCCGAGATTATAAAAAAAAGAGTGGTTTTGGCGATTCTTCTGATTACGATCGTTCTTTTAGCATTTGTGTTTCGAATGCACTGGCTCGGTCGAGTTGGTTCTAAACCGTTGAGTTGAAGTTAAGAAGTTAGACATGAAATTGAGCAAAATCATAAAATCATTGTTAAGCCTGCTGGTCTTGCTGGGGGCGTTGAACGTACGGGGAGCCGACGAAGGTCCGGTTCGAGTGCTCTTCCTGGGGCACGATGCCGAACATCATCCTTCCAACGCGTATTTTCCCATGATCTCCGAGGCACTTGGGCGGGATGCCATTTATTTTGATTATACGACTTCGGTCGAAGATGCTTTGGGGGATGCCGACTATCTAGGCAAATTCGATGCCGTGTTGCTTTATGCCAACCATGCCGAGATCACCTCAAATCAATGGAAGAATCTGTTGAACTTTGTCGAGACCGGCGGTGGTTTTCTGCCGATTCACTGTGCCAGCTGGTGTTTCAGCAATGAACCCGGATTCGATCAGTTGGTGGGCGGGCGATTTGCGCATCACCGAACCGGGGTGTTCCAACCAAAGACGGTGCTTCCTGGCCATGAGGCCATCAAAGACGTCCCTGCCTTGGAAGCATGGGACGAGACATACGTTCACGTGAATCATAACCTAAAGGACCGTGTGGTGCTTCAGGTGCGTGAAGTGGCGGAGCCGGATGACAACATCACAGAGCCTGAACCCTGGACCTGGATTCGGACACAGGGCGAGGGGCGTGTTTTTTACACCGCTTCGGGGCATGACCATCGTGTGTGGAGTCGTGATGAATTCCATCAGCTGATCAAGAAAGGCATCCTCTGGACCATCGGGGATGAACGGCGTCAATCCTATGAGGCATTCCTGCATGGGCGTGTGGCGCTGGCTTATGAAAAACGGGACAACATTCCCAATTACGAGCGCCGACCAGAGCCTTTACCTTATCAATTTCCACTTTCTCCCGAGGAGAGCATGCAATACACACAAGTACCCGTTGGTTTTCGCTTGGAATTGTTCGCCAGCGAACCTGATATCGTGAATCCCATCTGCATGGCATGGGATCATCGTGGGCGGCTGTGGGTGGCCGAAGCGGTGGACTATCCCAACGAACTCACAAACGATCGCACCGGTCGAGACAGTATCAAGATCCTTGAGGACACCAATGGGGATGGGCGTTGTGACAAGGTGACGGTGTTTGCGGACGGGCTCAATGTCCCGACCTCGATCGTCTTCGCCAACGGAGGTGTGATCGTGGCTCAGGCTCCGGACTTCCTCTTTTTCCAGGACACCAATGGAGATGATAAAGCCGATGTGCGCGAGGTGTTGAACACTGGTTGGGGTGTTGCTGATACTCATGCCGGACCGTCCAGTTTCCGATATGGGTTGGACAATCGTGTTTGGGGGACTGTGGGGTATTCCGGTTATTCCGAACGAAGAGGTGACAGCGATGTGCGCTTTGGCAATGGCGTTTTCAACATGAAGGCGGACGGCTCTGATGTCACCTTCATGCATCAGTTCAACAACAACACCTGGGGCCTGGGCTTCAACAGTGCGGGGGATACGTTCGGGTCAACCGCCAATAACAATCCTGCTTTTTTCGGAGGATTCCCTGCTTCGGGATATCAAGGCAGGCGCAGCATTTCCGCCCAGATGATTGCCGATAACCCCGCTTTCCAACCCATCACCCCCAACATCCGCCAGGTGGACGCTTTTGGTCGATACACGGCGGGTGCGGGTTATGCGTTGGCGACATCCGATCGTTTTCCTGAATCATGGCGTGATTCCATGGCATTCATCAGTGGGCCAACCGGTAACTTGTTGGGGATGTATCAGAATGTTTCCGATGGTTCCGGATACAAGGCGATCAATCGTTTTTCATTGATCGCCAGCGCCGATGAATGGTTCTCGCCGGTTTCCGCCGAAGTGGGGCCGGATGGACATCTATGGGTCGCCGATTGGTATAATTTCATCATTCAACACAATCCGACCCCGAGTCCACAACGAGGCGGATACGAAGCCCGGACCGGAAAGGGGAACGCCCATGTGAACCCGAATCGTGATCGTCAGCATGGACGTATTTACCGACTCATTTATGAAGCAACTGAAGCTCAGCCCACGATTGTCTCCCTTGCCAACGCATCCAATGAAGCGTTGGTGGAGGTCTTTGATGATTCGAACATGTTTTGGCGTATGACGGCTCAGCGCATGTTGATCGAGCGAAATGCCACGGACGTTGTTCAATTGCTGCGTCGCAAGGTGGTGGATGCCGGACGCTCGGCGGTTCATGCGTTTTGGACGCTCGATGGATTGGGGCAATTGGATCGGGACATTCACCAGGCCGCTTTGCTCAGCAAAAATCCTGTTCTGCGTCGCAATGCGGTGAAAGCTCTGGGCACATCCGAGGAAGATATCCAATTGTTCTTCGACACGGCCGTGGTGGCTGCTGATGATCTTCAGGTGCGCCGTGAGGCTTTTGTTAAAATGGCCCACTTCCCCAAGCAGGCCTCGCTTGAAATTGCCATACCGCAATTGTTCCGGGATAAAGTGAATCGCAAGGATGACTGGTTGTCTCTTGCTCTGAAGGCCGCTTCACAGAATCAGGGAGTGGCCGCCTATTCCACTTCGCTCGGTGAAAACATCCTGCCGAATGCATCCTTCGAAGATGCAAGAGGAGATCGTCCGGCTTCCTGGCGTCCTGCCTCCTACAATGATCGTGGTGGAACCACCTTTTCCTACGAAGATGATCCCGCTCATGTAAGAACCGGGAAACGCTCCATAAAAATCACGTCAACCCAAGGTGCTGATGTCGGTTGGAGAGCAAACGTGAAGGTCAAACCCAACACCGACTACAAAATGTCCGGGTGGGTCAAGACAGAAGGCGTTCGTGGCGCGAGGGGAGGACTGATGAATGTGCACACGATTGGTGAAGGTGTCACCAGTCCTGTTTCCGGCGACAGTGATTGGAAAAAGGTTGAAGTCACGTTCAATACCGGAGGCCAGGAGAACATTCTCATCAACTGCCTGTTCGGCGGTTGGGGAACCTCACGTGGCACCGCTTGGTACGATGACGTTGCTCTGCAGGAAATCGTGATTGAAATTGCTGAAGACAGTTCCGCTGATCTGGTCGGTGACGTCGATCGCGGAAAGAAAATCTTCAACGAACATCCGGTGGCATCCTGCATTCGTTGTCATCAAGTGAATGCACAAGGGGGATTCGTTGGTCCTTATCTGGACGACATCGCAAAGCGGAAAGATGCAGCTTACATCCGTGAAAGCATTCTGGATCCACAGGCTGCCATTGCCGAGGGTTTCCCTGCTGAAGTGTCGCCGATGCCGCCATTTGGAGTATTGTTGCCACCTCAGGACATCGAAGACTTGATGGCTTACCTGATGACCTTGAAGAATGATCCTCCTGAAGGAACGGTCAAAGAGATCCAGCAGCAGATCTCCTTCGAATAAGTTTTGAAGTCAATAAAACCCGGTCTCATACGAGGCCGGGTTTTTTATTATACTGGCTTGTTCCCCTGCATCTACCGTGTCATGCTCTTGATATGCCAAATATATTCCCTCGTTTTAAAAGCTATTCTGCAAAGGGATACCTTTGTTTTTTGTGTCTTTCGATGCTTGTCATTTCCGGTTATGCACAAGAAAGCCCAAGACAGGTCAGTGCCGAGCGTATTCAACATGGGTTTCTAGTTTGTGGAAATATCACCGCTTTGTTTGATGAAGAAAGTCAGGTGGTCTGGCAGGTCGATGGTGGGTCACGCGATGGATACGTTTTGGACAATGGGAATCTGCTGATCTCCAACGGACGGGTGGCACGTGAGTATACCCGATCCAATGAGGTGGTGTGGTCTTATCAATTGAATGCGGTGAACAAGGAGTTGGGGACGGCTGTCCGATTGGATTCCGGTAACACCATGGTGGTGGAGCGAGGGATCAAGCCCCGTTTGCTTGAGATCAATGCGCAGGGCGAGATCAAAGCTGACATTTCACTTCAACCCGACACCGACAACGGTCACATGCAAACCCGCATGGCCCGTAAGTTGGCGAATGGAAATTATATTGCACCTCATTTGCTAGGTTTTGCCATCAAGGAGTATGCTCCTGACGGGACGGTGCTCAAGACCATCCACACGGATCTTGCGGAATTGGGGGGGCGTGAAGAGGAAAATTGGCCGTTCACTGCGATTCGATTGGCCAATGGAAATACCTTGGCGAATCTAACGCACGGAAACAAGACCGTTGAATTCGATATGTCGGGAAAGGTTGTGTGGCGTGTGGATAACAGCGATGTGGCCGGACGGTTTAGCGATCCTTGCGGTGGTCAACGTTTGCCCAATGGCAACACGGTGATCGCCAGTTACGCACAACGTGATGCATCCAAACCACGTTTGTTTGAAATCACTCCGGACAAGAAAGTGGTATGGGAGTTTTTTCACCCGAGCGCTCACGCCCATGGGATTCATGTGGTTTCCACAAATGGCCAGAAGTTGTCAGATACGAGCTTGAAGTGATGGGGTTTCGTTGGGGAAATTCAGGTTCGTTGATTCATGTTACAAGTGATGTCTTTCTGGAGTGCTCCGAGGTATCGGAGCTTTGGATACGTTTCAAATTCAAAGGTGGAAATCGAAAGTTCTTACTGTTTCCTATTCTTCATAGATTTGGTTTTGAATGAAGGGTAAGGGACCATTGTTTATGGTAACTTTGACGTTGCCGTAAAGTATCCAGAGCGGCGATGACTCGCGCGCAGTCCAGATGGCGTCTGGTTTCAGTGCGCTTTCTTCGGGGAACGGTCAACTCAAGGCTTCCTGATCGTCTCAGCAAGGAGTTCAGCGATGTGTTGTGGTTTGCGGTCAGTGAGGTGTTCGATCTGATGACGGCAACTGGTTCCATTGGATATGACCTGAGCATTTTCAGGATATTGATTGAGCATCCCGGCAAGTTGATTTCCCACTTGAACCGAAAGTTCATATTCTGATTCAGAAGCACCAAAGGCGCCTGCCATGCCGCAACAGCCTGATTTCAGGAGTTCGGATTCTATGTCGGGCCACAGATGCTGTTTCAGGTGCTGGATGTAGGCAGTGTTTGTCAAAGCTTTCGCATGGCAATGCACGTGAGTGGTGACGGGTGTTTTGGGGGGATGAAATCGATCACGCCATTCAGGGTGTTTTTCACATTGTTGTGCCAGGAAGGCTTCCAGCAAGTGACTGCGTTTTGCGATGGAGTCCGCACCTTTTACTCCCAGTTCCGTGTAGTCTTCCCGAAACATCGAAAAGCAGGAAGGTTCAAGAAACAGGATAGGAGCTTTCGGATTTCGTTCGATCAGATCGATGTTGTGTTGACCCAGTCGACGTGCTCGACGGAGGTCGCCTTGGCTGAAGGAAGGTCTTCCGCAACATTGGCGGCCCAGGAGTAAACGCACTTCAAATCCCAGGTGTTCCAAAACTTCCACCGCAGCTTTTCCGATATGTGGATCGTAATGCCGGGCAAAGGTGTCATCCCAGAGGTAGACAGGGCCGTTGGGGGTAGGGCGGTTCGAAGTACGTTGAGCGAACCATAGATCAAAACGCTGATCGGCAAAGTCTGGTAATGGGCGCTTGGTAGACAGGTTGAATGGTTTTTCCAGTCGTTTCCTCAGCCAGTTCCAGGATTGTATGCGATTGCTCAAAGCAGGGAAATGGGACGCCCACTCTGCGATCCAATCCACATGGCCAAACAACCATTGAGAAAGTGAGACTCCCTTTCGATCTCTCAAGACCTGTTGGAGTTCGGCCTTGATCAATGCCATGTCGACATTGGATGGGCATTCTGTTTTACAAGCCTTGCAGGACAGGCAATGTCGCAAAGCTTCCTGTAACATGGACAACACTTCATCCTTTTCGCGGCCATCCTGAGTCCAGCTGCGAATCAAGTTGGCTCTGCCGCGTGTGGACATGATTTCTTCTCCGGTGGCCAGGAAAGTAGGGCACATGGTGGCGGTCGGTTTCCGGCAGCCGCCACAGCCGTTGCATTGCGCGAGGTTATCAGTCCAGTGTGAATCCTTGGCGGAAAAGGCCAGTTCGGGGGAGAAGGTTGACGATGGTGATCCGGATTCAATAGGTCGTCGCAAGGAGGAATCGATTCGGAATTTTTGGTTCCCTTCGATGACTTTTCCCGGATTCAATCGCCAGTGAGGATCGAAGGTTTCCTTGATTTTTCGATGCAGATCCATCAGTTCGGATCCAATATGATCTTCCAGGTATTCTGTGCGTGCCATGCCCACTCCGTGTTCGGCGGCCAAAGAACCTTTGAAAGTTTTTACCAGCTTTGACACATCATCCGCGACCGTTCGAAATCGTTGTACATCCCCGGGCTTCTGGATGTTTAACACCGGTCGGATGTGCAACAAACCCGATGCCGCATGGCCGTAGTAACAGGCTTCCAACTTCTGAGCAGTCAGGATTTTTTGAAGCTCTTGAACGTATTCGGGGAGGATCTCCGGTCGCACAGCGGCGTCTTCAATGCCTGTGGTCGGTTTGGCCGCTCCTTTGCATCCGGTCAGGAGACTGAGCCCTGCTTTGCGTAATTGCCAGACAAGTTGCATGGACTTGGAGTCCTTAAGCATGAGATGACGCATTCCCAAATTTCTTTTCTCAAGTTGAGTCAAGCGATCGGTAACGTCCTCCTGAAATTCAACCATCAGGATGGATTCACAAGGTTGAGTATCCAGTTGGAGCAAGTCTCTTGCTTGTTGAAAGAGCAGTTGACCACGTGTTTGATCGAAAAGGATACGGTCGATGTGTTCGATGGCGCTGGGTTTTAAATCGGCAACGTCCACCGATGCCTGCATGGCATCGGTGATCGAGTTGAAAAACAACAATCCCAGTCCCTTCTCCTTGGGGAGTGGCACAATGTTCAGTTCCGCTTCCGCAATCACCGCCAATGTGCCTTCGCTGCCGGACAGGAGTTGGGTCCAGTGGGATGGTTGATCCAGGAGTTTTTTTAATCCATAGCCGTGCCATCGCTTGATCATTCCATCGGGAAATTTTTCCCGAATCAATGGGGCTCTGGATTGGATGTCGGACAGGAGATCATCGAACGGTTTTGGCTTCTGGTTTCCGTGGTTGTCGATGCTCATCCGACTGCCATCTGATTTGATCAGATCCAGCGACCTGACATGATCTCCTGTGACGCCGTATGCCGTGACCCGGGCTCCGGAGGAGTTGTTGGCAATCATACCTCCCAGTGTGGCACGTGAACTGGTGGCGACATCCGGGCCGAACTGGAATCCATGGGGCCGAAGAAAAGCGTTCAACGCATCCAGCACGACGCCCGGACCGACTCTGATGCTTCGCTGATCCGGATCAAAAGAATGGATTTGTTGATTGAAACGCTGGCAATCCATGATCAAGCCTTCACCGATGGCTCCACCCGCCAATCCCGAACCTGACCCGCGCGGAGTGACGGGCAGCTTGGCATCTGCCGCCGAGACCAACACCCGTGATATCTCATCCGGTCCTTTGGGAAATGCGACTGCTTTCGGTAGGATCTCGTAAATCGAGGCATCGGTTGCGTAGAGTTGACGCGTGATGGCATCGTCACGAATGTCCACGCCGGTCGAGGTCCATCGGTTTTGTTGTGAATGAGGCTGAGCCATGGGAATTTGGAGGATCAGCGTATTTGCTTGAGCATGGCGTTCCTGATTTCGGGAATCTGACCATAGGGATCGTCTTCTGCCGTGCAATAGTCCAACAAACTTTGAGTCATGTTGCGTATGACCGGGGAGAGTGACTCGTTGTCAATGTGATTGAATGCTTCTTCGGGATCTGTTTTCAGGTCCATGAGCCAAGGACGTTCATTTTTGGAGAACACCAGTTTGTATCGATCCGAAACAGCGCAGAGCCAACGTTGTCCGGTGGTGCTTCGCAGAAAAGCCATATCATTCCAGTTATTCACCTTTTGGCCCTGGAACCATTGTGAGGCATCTCTTCCATCGAACTCATTTGATGTTCTCATACCCATTAATGAAAAAACGGTGGGCATGAAGTCGATACAGGACAGGGCCACGTCGATGCGTGTGCCATTCGGGACCTTGGCAGGGTAACGCAGCAAAAATGGGATCCTGGCGGAGCCTTCGTATGGGTTGCCTTTGTTCAAACGACCGTGTTCCCCACACAAATCGCCGTGATCGGATGTGAATACAATCACCGTGTCATCCAACCGGTTGCGGTCTTCCAGCGTCTTGAGGATACGACCGATGTTGTCATCAATGCATTTCACCATTCCAAAATAGTGTGGCATGAGGCGACGCAGGGTGGCGATGGTTACTTTGGCTTCGGTGGGAGCCCAGGCCGGGATTTGTGCTTCGGGTTTGCGGATGGTGGATGGGATGGGGATTTCCACGTTGTCGAACATGGAATCATAGGGTTCACGCACGGTGTTGGGACCATGCGGGTCGGGAAGGCTGAGCATGAGGCAGAAAGGATCGGTCCTTGATGTATCGATAAACTCAATAGCGCGGTCCGTCAGCCAGTCAGTGGAAAAGGTTGTTGCATCAGCGCCGTCGAGATCGTAGTTGGGGCGTCCCTTATTATCTTTTCCACCCACCTGAGGCTCACCGTCCACCATCACAAACTTCTTCCAGTGTCCCCGATTGAACATGTAGCGGTTGTCCTCGAAACCGAAACGACGTTCCGGTTCCCACTGCGGCTTTCCATCTCCGTCCAGATGCCACTTTCCGATGAAACCGGTACGATAACCCTGATCCTTCAGGATACTGGCGAAGGTGACTGTGCTGTCTGGAAAGGGGATGTTGTTTTGAACGACTTGATGATGGTGCGGGTAGAGTCCGGTCACCAGCGAACCACGGGAAGGGGAGCAAACCGGTGTGGTTGCATAGAAACTGCTGCAAAGTGCGCCTTCCCTGGCGATGCGATCGATGTGAGGTGTTTGGACAATCTCGCCGCCATAACAACCCAATGTATTATAATGATGCTCGTCGGTTTGAATGATCAGCAGATTGGGAGCCGCGATTGCGGGGAGGCAAACCCAGCAGGCCGCGCTCCAAAGTAATCCTTTCAGGAGCCTTTGAATCAAGTGAGAACGCATGTGTGTCATTCTCCTCGATGTTTGAGCCAGAGGCAAGATTGTTGGTGGGGGAACTGGGATTATAATTTTTCAAACAAAGTCATGGCATCCACAGGATTTTTTATGTTGATTCCCTGCCATTGTCCAAGTTCGAGTAAGTGAGAATCACCGGAGACGATCAGATCTGCATTTGATTCTATCGCACATTCTAGAATCATGTCATCATCAGGGTCTTTTTTTACCGCTCGAATCTTAACTTTCGGAAAGGTGATGACAAAAAGGTTTTCCAGTTCTGTAGTCAAATAGGTGACCTCATCCGTGGATAGATTAAATTTAGGTCTCGAAAGGACACCTCGAATCTCATCCAAGATGTCAGGAGATGTGTAACAGATGAATTTGCCAGTCATGGCAAGATTCATTATCCGAGAGGGGATCCCTCCAAAAAGAAGACCTGAAATAATGACGTTTGAATCTAGTACGGCGTGGATCAGCACGAGGACTTGACTTTACGATAATCGGCGATTTCGCGTTCAACATCTTCTGGTGTGAGGCAACGATCTTTAGCAATGGACCTACCCTTGCTGAGTAAGTTGGACCAACTCTTTTTTTTGACCACATACGCGCGGACTGCTTCTTGTAATACGTCCGTTCGGCTACGCGCATGCATCTTCGCCTCACGATCAATTTCGCGAAGCAAATCCTCCTGCAAATCGAATTCTACCATGCTGGATTTCATATGTTTCTTGATTGCCGATTATTTATAATACAATTTTCTGGCAGCAAAAACGCTCAATTAATACTAATGCAAACAAGTGGTGTTTCAAGGTGGAATGCCTAAAGACCAAGGCTCTCAGAAACTCCTAGAACTTTATCTACCTGTCTGATCGATCCGAGTCCAGCGTTGGTGTTTGTAGTTGTTGTAGACCCAGACGAAGTCCGGATTCGATGCGTTGCCTCCACCCCAGTTGAAGACCGAAGTGACCCCGCTTGATGCATCCTTTGCGGCATTGATGACATTGTCGGTGATCCAACGATGTGAATCAGCATGGCCATCGGCGTAAGAAATGGTGCTGTTGTTACCGTGGAAAATGGCGAAAGGATCGATCCAACTGGGGGATGGTGCGACATTGATCACCCAGGTGCCCAGATTGCGTCCGCGCGGATCGGCTTCTTCCAGGAAGACCATGGCTTCGGAGGGGCCGTTGATGCCGGTGGTTTTGACATAGGGAGGTTGTGGACCCGAATTGCTTCCGGGGGCTCCCGAGCCCTGCCAGGCGAGACCGTTCATGCCATTCGCTTTTGAGTAACTATCATACGCCCAACCTTTTCCCGGTTGCAGGCGCTTGGTGCGGAGATCTCCCGGACAATGGTAAGCGCCCGTTCCATCGACGTATTGAAAGAGAGCTCCTTTTCGCAGTCCATTTTCGACATTGCGCTGTGCCTCGGTCTTGGTCATGCCGCTCGTGACATCCCTGAACTGTCCTGCATCAGTGTGTGGGCCCGGCCAAAAACCTCCGGCTGGATTGTCGATTTGTCCCCGTGAGGGAGTGGTATACAACATACGATCTTCATTGTCATCGGCGTACATGACAAAGCCCAGGATCAGTTGCTTTTGATTGCTCACGCAGGCAGCGCCGGTTGCCTTGAGTTTTGCCTTGGACAAGGCTGGCAGGAGCATGCCTGCAAGAATGGCGATGATGGCGATCACGACCAAAAGTTCAATCAGAGTGAATCCAGTTGCGTTGGCACGTTTATGCCCTGACTTCAGTTCAATTTGCATGCTCAACCCATGCCGCGTCAGGGCTTTTATGTCAAGGTGGAACAAAATCAAATGGATGGGATTTTATTGTGTTCCCTGAACGGGCGTCTTTGAAAGCTGAGCAGAATGGGGTGCATGGTCTTGCGCGTTTACATCTCGTCTGAATTAAAGGATAATTCACTTACTTGATCTGTTGAAGCAAATGAGTGGAAAGACTGTCAAATTGAAACGAAACTCCTTTTCAATAAGGAGAAGCGTTGTTCTGTATGCTTCGGTCAGCGCGATCTTCTTTTTCTTTTGGCAAATGACGAGCCATGCAGCGACTTCTACATCCCAACCCGAAATCGAATGGCTCAAGAAACATTGGAGGGTAGAGTCGCTCAACGCGGAGGAGGCGGTTTCTTACCGTCAATGGACTCGAACCATGATTGCGAAATACTCATGGATGAAGGTTGATCTGGAAAAAGCCGCTGAACAGGGTAATTCATTGAGTGTCAGCCCTGACGGATCCATATATTTTATAACATCAAGTGATGAAGTCGACCCGCAATCTTCAGCCTGTGTTTACCGAATGATGCCAGGTTGGCTGGCGCCCCGTAAGTTTGCAGTTGGATTGAGGCAACCATTACCGATTGTATTTGACGCTCATGGGAATCCGTTCGTTATGGATGCCGGGTTGGGAGATCCTGGTAAAAGTCGTTGGTTGCACTTGATCGAACAAGCCGATTACGGCTGGCGCAGTCATCTTGAGAGCGAAGGTGTTTTTTCGGACAAGGCCTCAGACGGGGAATCCAGGAGGAGTGCCAACACCATGTTACCCTTCGGCTATATCATGCCATCCATTGCGTTGATGCCGTATGAAGTGACTGATGTTATTGCCGGGGCGGATACAGGTTGGTCTTCAGATTTGCCTCAAGTTTTTTATATGATTGGGGGCAGGGGTGGGGTTCGCCAGTTGGAATCTTTCATCAGTTCACCTGCCGGTATCACCTTTCAGCTGAATCGAAAACATTCCATGGCGCGTTCAAGGTTGTCTTTGTTTGCGGGGCAGGGAACAGAATCCTCTTTGAGCCTGATTCAACATCGCCCGAATGATGAGGGGGCTGATCAACGCATGGGTTATCGGTTTTTTGATCCCAAGTTCGAACATACGCCGGAGTCCAGCCGGACGAGACAAATATTGGAGGCTGATCCCGTGTTGCAAGCCACACCAGCCTTGATCCAATGGTTGGATCATTCGGATCGCCGGATTCGTATGCTTGCCCAATTCGCCTTGGCGGACCGTGGGAAGAGGGCTTTGGGGGCTTTGATTCAACGTGCGAAAAATCCATTTCAAACCATCGGGCGATTGCATGCACTCTGGGCCATTCGCCTGATGCTTCATCACCAGCCTGAACCATTGGCAAATCTTTCTTTGGACACTTGGGAAAAATCATTGCTGGCGGACCCCGCTCCCAATGTTCGGTCTGTTGCATTGGAATTATATGCCATGTTGGGTGGCCCTCATCGTGAGAGACTTCTCATTGAGGCATTGAGCGATGGGCATGCAGTGGTGAGGTTGCAGGCAGTCAGGTTGTTGGGAATGTCGGCATCGACTGACTCCAAAAAATGGGTGTTGGATTGGATGGTTCAGGCAGAAAACCAAGCATATGTGCTGCAGCATGCGGGGATGATTGCTTTGTCGACACTCATGTCAACTGAGGAGTTGGTGAATCTGGCGTCACATGCGGATGATAGCGTTCGGACGGCGGCTTTGCTGGGGCTTCGAAGAAAAAAACATGCAGGTGTTCAGGAGTTTCTCGACGATGCAAATCCGTTTATCATGCTTGAAGCAGCTCAGGCTATTATGGACGAACCGATACCTGACGCACTTCCTTCGCTTGCTGACATGCATGGTTCTCGCACGGATTGGTTGCCTGCATTCGCATTCAGAGATCAACAATTCTCCGAATGGAGTTCCGCCGAATCCATGCAGCTATGCGTTTATCGCGCGAATGCCATGCTGCAGCAACCCAACCACATTCAATCATTGGCTGAAGCGGCCGAATTTCCGGGTGCTGGAGAAGAAATTCGTAAGCGCGTTTCAGAATGGCTACTTGGTTGGTTGAGGGATAAGGCGATGAAAGATGGTGCATGGGATGAAGTTCTTGAGGACCTTTGGCTGGACAGGGCAGAATCCTGGATCAAGGCCGACCTGGAAATGCAGCGTCGATTGATGCTCGAAATGATTCGGTTTCGTGAATGGAAACATCATGCGTCTCTGGTTGAGCGAATCTTTCGGGGCTACAACGAACGACATGAAAACCGGGCATTGGCTTTGAAAACGCTGGCTGATTGGCGTGTAAGCGGATTGTCAACGCTCATCGGTGAGGCTTTGAGATCCAATAGCGCTCTGTTACGCAAAGAGGCAGTGCTTATTCAAGCAGAACTGAATCCTTCGGACGAAGTCGCCGGGTGGGTGAGGTTGTTGGAATCGGGTGGTTTGGGTGAGCGGCAAAAAGCCTTGCAGTTTCTCGGTCCTTCCAGAGACCGGCGTGTTGACTCGGTCTTGTTGTATTGGCTGGAGGCAGCATTGGCAGGGGAGATGTCGCCCGGGTTGCATCAGGGCTTGATCGAAGCCGCGCAGCTGCGGACTCCGCCCGTGATTAAACAAAAACTGGCGGACTTGAAATCCAAGCTCAAAAAGTAGCCATGTGGAATAAGCACCATGAATATACGAACCGAAGATAGAAAAGCGGAAGTGGCATGGTTCAGTGCGCTCTGCTCGGATGACTTTCAATTCCTTGGAATGCCCGACGGTGGGTTGCGAAGCAGTTATGCACACTGTAAATCCATCGTGCAGTGTGCCGACCGCAATGGATATCAAAACATCCTGCTGCCATCTTCTTACCAGGTGGGGCAGGATACTCTCACCTTTGCGGCCGCCATGGCTGAACAAACGCGCCGGATCCAGTTGCTTGCCGCGGTCCGATGTGGCGAGGTTCATCCTCCCATGCTTGCGCGTGCCGTGAGTACGCTGGACCATATGTTGGAGGGGCGATTGACGTTGAATATTATTTCATCCGATTTGCCTGGAACGAAACTCGATTCCGTAAGCAGATACCGCCGGTCCGCCGAAGTCATCCAGATCCTGCAACAGGCCTGGACACAGGAGGCCATCGATTTCGAGGGCGAGTTTTATCAAATCCAGCTTTCTTCCGAACCGATCAAGCCATACCAGCAGAATGGCGGCCCATTGCTCTATTTCGGCGGTTACTCCGAGGCAGCGCGTGAATTGTGTGCCCGGTTTTGCGATGTTTACTTGTTGTGGCCGGATATCGAGCAACGATTGGATCAGGTCAAGAATGATATCGCCGAACGAGCGGCAAAGCATGGTCGGAAATTGGATTATGGATTGAGAATCCACGTGATCGTTCGCGAGACAGAAACAGAAGCGCGGGAGGCGGCAAGACGTTTGGTGTCACGCCTGGAGCCGGACAAAGGTTCGGAGATCAAACATCGCGCCCAGGATTCACGATCCGCTGGGGTGATTGTTCAGGATCACTTGAGAGAACTTGCCGATGATGAAGGATATGTGGAGCCGGAGATTTGGACCGGTATCGGACGAGCGCGTTCAGGGTGCGGTTCGGCCATTGTAGGCGATCCGGATCAGGTAGTTCGAAAGTTGGAACGGTATATGGATATGGGATTCCGCGCGTTCGTTCTGTCCGGTTATCCACACCTGGAGGAGTGTGATTTGTTTGCCAGGTATGTGCTTCTCAGGCTGAACACCTGCCGCCTGGCCGAACTCCAGGGACGCAGGCCTTCAAGCACCCCGGCCACCCCGCTTACCCATGGTCCCAGGACATGATCCAGCTCTAAAGCTTTTCTTCGATGACGTGCAGCTTGTTCACCTCCAGTGAACCGAGTTTCTGGTGGACGCCTCCAGGCCAGATGACTTCCAGAGATTCCACTTCACCCTCATCTCCCAAACCAAGGGTGATGGTCTTTTCGGATTGAGACAAGTAGCTGCGTGTCGGCATGACCTGTCTCCAGAGTTCCTGGCCGGATACACGGGCGTGGACCCAGGCGCCGATGGCATCCCTGTTGCTCTTCTTGCCGACCAGTTGCAGGCGAATCCATCGATGACCCAGTTGGTGGTCGTTGCGTAGCAACTTGGGCGGAGCGTTGACTTGTGCCATCAGGACATCCAGATCTCCATCCCCATCAATATCGGCAAACGCGGAACCGCGTCCCACGATAGGAGTGAAAAAATCACTTCCGGCTTTTGCCTCGGATACTTCAAGGAAACGACAGCCATGCTCCGGACCGGCATTCCAGAACAGGTGGGCCGATTGTTCGTAATGCTGGCTTTCCTGGATTTGTTGAATTTCCTCCTCGAGATGACCATTTGCCGTCAACATATCCTGCCACCCGTCCAAGTCATAATCGAAAAAGAACAAGCCAAACTTCAAAGCCAGTCGGCTGGCCGGTCCGATTCCTGCGGGAACGGCTTCATCGGTGAAGATCAGATTGTCTGCTTTACCGACGTAAAGAGCGGTCATTTCGTTGGCAAAGTTGGCGATGCCGATTCCCATGGCGTCGTCCTCACGAAAACGGGCGGTATCGATTCCCATCGCTCCACGTGCTTTTCCGTAACTGTCGAAGGCGATGCCGCTCATGGAACCAATTTCTTTGAATGTTCCGTCCTTGTTGTTTTGGAAGACAAAGTTCTGAACGGTGTCATTGGCGACGACCAGATCGATCCATCCATCAAAGTCGAGATCCACCGGAGCTACTCCAAGCGATTTGGCAACGGGTACTTGTGTGGAGGTATTCTTTACCTGCACTCCGGCAGCTTCTGATATTTCGGTGAATGTGCCGTTTCCTTCATTTCGGTAAAGGTAGGGGAATGCCCCCTGGAAGTTCATCGGTTGGCCATAGGCGCGCCCCAGTCCGGTCAGTGTGGCGCCTTGTTCGAAATCGATTTCAGGGGACCATTTGACGTAGTTGCCTACATACAGATCCAGGTCTCCATCGTTTTCCAGATCAAACCACGCGGCGCAAGTGCTCCAGGTTGTTTCGTCTCCCTGTAGTCCCGCTTTCTGCGTGACATCTTCAAACGTTCCGTCACCTTTGTTGCGCATCAATCGATTGTGGAACACAGTTGAGATGAATAAGTCAGGCCATCCGTCATTATCGAAATCACCCACCGCCACTCCCATGCCGTAATCAACGATATTCAATCCGGCAGCTTCGGTCACATTTTTGAAATGACCCGTTCCGTCGTTTTCGTAGAGCGCGTGGGTGGGTTGGGATTGTCCCTCGGGCACATGCCCCTCCCAATGGCACGAGTTAACAAAGAAAAGATCCTGGGCACCGTCCTGATTGTAATCCAGAAACGCCACGCCACCTCCCATCGTTTCCGGAAGCAGTTTGTCGCCGTAAGAGCCATTGATGTGATGGAAATCGATGCCCGCTTCCTCCGTGACGTTTGAAAACGCAACTTCCGGCACACTGGCTGGTTGACGGTCCTGGACTTCCGGGACCGATATTTCAGTCACTTGTTCCTCGGGTTTTTCGGGTGTGCGGTTTTTCCAGGCATAAATGCCCAGGCCGATCACGATGATCCCCACCAACACGAAGGCCGAACCTTTGAATGCCTTGCCGATGATGGCGTCGTCTTGTACGTCGGGTGGTAAATCGTTTTGAGGTTGCTGGTCGTTCATTTGATAAAAGTTAAATCAGTGTGAATGGTAGGGGCTGCCATCCGGGATCAGTTTTCGGCGTAGTTGAAGTAGCCGATGAACATTTCTTCCCAGGATTGTTCGCCGAAGCGGACGGTGTCGGTGGGGTCGGGGTTGAACCTGTTTTGGGCGGTGTTGTCAAACCAACCTTCGCAGATCATGACGGTTCCTGCCGGGACCTGTTTCGGGGCGTCCAATCGGTACAAGGCCTGCCAATCGAAAAAGTAGGCTGGCACGCTAAGCACCACCTCCTGTGAGCCGTTCGGATACCTCAAGGTGAACTTTGCCGCCGCTCCGCGATAGTGCATGTGGGGGCTGAATTCGTAGATGGTCGAGGCCTTATTGAAGCGTTTGGTAGCTTGCACATGGACTTTCCGCGAATGAGGAGGAATCTCGAATTCCACATCATAAGCGGCGGAGGTAATGATTTCTCGAGCGGGTGGTTCGTCTGCCAGGTAGAGACCCAATTTGGTTTGGTCCGTTGCTGCTTTTCCGTTGGTAGTATAGTGCATTTGGAAAACAATCAGATCGCCCTTCTTGAGTTTTTTGCCTGTTCCTTCCGGAAATGGGACCTGTTCCATGCCTGGAACATAGCCCGCAAAAAATCCTCCCAGACCGCCTCTCAACGCGATCAGATCGGCAAAGGAGCCTTTGAAAACGAGGCAATGATGGACCACTGATCGGTCGCCAGGTTTGACTGCAACGGCCTTCAGCCAGACGTCTCTGTCAAAAGGGCTTTCTAAAAAGAAGTATTTGTAATCCACGGATCCCTGAGCTGGGATTCGTTGAGGGGTGATTGACATCACATGATCGGGGGTTCCCATCGGCCAATCGACCGGTTCCGGTGTATCGGTTTCAGCAAGAGGATCCCCGCCGTCTCCCCGGGGCGCGCCGTGATCAATCCAGTCAACCAGAGTGGCGATTTCCTCATCGCTCATGGATTTGGCATTGCTGAAAGCGTTGTATTTGGGATCGGCGTGCCAGGGCGGCATTTCACCCGCCAATACGGCTGATTTGATGAGTTCCGAGAATTCTTGGATGACGTCATAACTGGTCATCGCCCAGGGAGCGATGTCGCCAGGTGTGTGGCAAGGAAAACAGTGTTGCTGCAACATGGGGGCAATGTGCTCGCTGTAAGTGGTCTCCGGAAGCGCGCTCACACCATTGGATACGCCAAATGGCCGGAGTCGGGTGACTTCGGGTTCCGAGTCGTTCATGAGAGCTTCAATGGCATCGGTCAGCGGTGCCCAATTGGTAACCGATTCTCCGGTATCCACATTCAATGTCACGGGTCCCCGGTAAGCGATCGACCAATCCCTGGTATTCACCAGGATGGCTTCGGGCACTTCACCGGATGAAAGGGTTCGGGTGACAGTGTGGGTGAGATCCTGCAATATGGGCAGGGGGAAGGAAATCGAGCTGAACCTTTCGAGGAGGCTTTCCCGCTCGTCTTCATCCGAAAGCAGCACATTCCAAATATGGAGAGAATCCGGATCATAATTGGCACTGATTTCGGCGAGGTCGGGCGCCCAGGTTTCGATGAATTCCGGTTGATCTCCAGCCAGCAAAAGGACGATTCCCTTGGCGTCCCAATGGTAATACAATTCGTGAGCCTGCCCCTGCAGATCAAGGAGGCGGAAATTGCTGACCTGGCGCGGCGGAGCAGCCAATCGTTTCTTCAGCCTGAAAAATCGGGCGTCGGAAGTGCCACAGATGGGGTCCGTAAATGTCCTTGGTTTGGAGGGCGTTCCCTTGAAGAACATGACCGGCTCCCATTCTTCCCCCTCCATCAATTGCGCCTGGGTTTCCAGGACATACTGGTCGTTTGAGCCGGTGACCATCTCAAGTTCAACGGTATTGCCGGTAGGGGCGATGCTTAATGTTTCCGTGGTCTGAGCGTTGCCCTGGACCAGTCCGATGATGGTGGCCAGCAGCGCCCAAATGAGTGGGGCTTTACGATATGAAAGTGATGTTGTCTGCATGTTGTCCTTAACGGAGGTTGAACCCGGTGCTTGTTCAAAACGATGCTTCATAGATGGCATGAATCGTAGAAAATCTCAAGGCTAAGCTGACGCTTAGTTTTCTGGAGTGAAGGGGTGGAAAGTGGTGGTAGGAACAGGATTTAGGCACACAAAAAGCCGCTTTTATTGGGTTTTTTCGATTAAAAAACACCCATAAACACCTTTAACACGGGCAAGTGTTATGCTAATTGTTATGCCATGTCTAGCATTCACAGGCAGCATGGTAAGCCAAACTGGTTCTGCGCTTTTACGGACCCTTCAGGAGCCAGATGTTTCCGGAGTACGGGAACTCCAAAGAAGTCGGAAGCCAAGATAATCTGCGAAACGTGGAGCAAAGCTGCAAAGGAAGTCCGCAACGGATCTGCGAACCAGCTGCGAATGCGAACGATTCTTGAAAGAACGATTTCGGACATCATGGAGAGCAAGGGGCAGTCTTTGAATGCAAACCCGGTTAATGCCTTTTTGGAAGAATGGTTGCATGATATGGAACGTCAGATTTCGGTTTCCACTTTCAAGTCCTACTCAGCAATATGCAAACGGTTCACTGCACATTTGGAAAAGAAATGCTCCGACAGTATCTCAAAGATCACAATCAACGACATAAGGGGATATAGGGATAATATCGCAAACCAATTTTCATCAGGCACCGTCAACAATCATCTCACCATGCTTCGCATGGCCTTTGATTCCGCTTTGCAGCAAGATATTCTCGACAAAAACCCAGCCAAACTGGTCAAGAATCTGGCCAGAAAAGACAAGCAGGAACGAAGACCATTTACGCCGGACGAATTGAAGGCTTTGTTAGCAGTCGCACCACCAGATTGGACGACAGCCATCCTAATAGGCCTTTATACCGGCTTGCGCCTTGGCGATGTGATCGCGTTGCAATGGGAACAAGTGGATTTATCAGAAAAGACATTTACCCTTGTGACACAAAAGACAGGCAGAACAGTCATTAATCCCATAGCAACTCCCCTGCTCCGACACCTGATCAAACTTGAACCCGGCAGAAGTAAAACGGGTGCTATTTGTGCAGGGCTCAGAATTAAGGATACAAAAAATCTATCCAACGTCTTCAACGCGCTGTTAGCAGAAGCGGGGCTGGTAGAGAAGAAAAACTACCGCACGTACAAAGCGAACGGAAAGCGCAGACAGTATGCGGGTTTGAGTTTCCACAGTCTCAGGCACACCACCACCAGTATGCTCAAAAACAGCGGCGCCACCTCAGCAGTAGCTGGAGATGTAGTCGGCCACGACTCTGAAGCAATGCAACGAAACTACACGAAGATTGATGTTGAGACGAAACGAAAAGCGCTGGACAAGCTGCCGGACTTGCTTGGTTGATTAGCGATAAAATTATACTTTATTCAAAGAATTTCAAATGTCACTAATTTTCAAAAGGAATTCGTGATGTTTAACATTTGAGAGCTTTATGAAACTGAACAAGGATTTGAATATATAATTGAAACGACTAATCAAATTGATACTCCCGAATGGAAAACAATCAGTTCCGAGAATGGGACCGGTGATCTAGCTAATTTTAATGCCGACATAAATGTCAGCAGCGAGGGTTATTTTCGAGTTAAGAAGGTTATGAAAGTTGATTTGAATGTGCGGTAAAGAGGCTTAGCACGAACTCATTCTCAACAACATCGGCAATGCCGAAGGGACAGGGAAGTTCAGCGTGGTAGTCGCCGATGCCGATGGCAAAACAGCCAGTCAGGCATTTGAGGTCGTTGCAGGAGCCACCAGTCCCTACACCATCGAACAGGTAAGCATGGGCTTTTACATTCTCAGAGTGGAACCTTGAGCGAGAAGTTGGCTTACCATATCAACTATGTCCTTGGTTCTGATCTGCGGGCAGCTGGTTGTTGTTCAGATCGTCCTTGCAGGGCCATCCCACATGTAGCGAAGCTTCCGATTACCAGTCAAAGTCGTCTGGAAGAAAAAGGATCGGGAATTGGCTTCTGCTGAAGTTGAAGCACGCAAGAAACGATTAGGTCTTTGGGCTGAGAAATCACCTGTTGCTCCTTGGGAATGGCGCAAGGGCAATCGTGATCAAAATGCGAAAGCCAAACCTAAGAGACGGGTTCCAACAAAAGAAGGGCTAAGCACCAGCGTTTACATTACTAAGTCTGGGGCAGAACTGTTGTTTGATGTAGTGAGCCGAGCTTACGAACGCACCAGTCTCATCGTAACAACCAATCTGCCCTTTGAACAATGGACTGAAGTCATGGGCAGTGAACGACTCACAGGGGCTCTATTGGATCGATTAACGCATCGCGTCCATATCCTGGAAGCAAACGGTGAAAGCTACCGCCTCAATGAGGCCAAGAAACGCAAAAAGAAGAAATCCTGACAATGGGTAAAACAAAAAGAGGGATCAAAACCGGCGCGTCGCAGCTCCTTCCTCCGCCTTCGCTACACTCAGGCTCCGTCAGGACCTGTGATCTTGGAAGAGACCTAGCCTGAATGAAATCTTGACGACACCAAACAATGGAAATAGATAACAACTAAGTGCCGCACTTTTAGACTATCACCCGCTGCACTATTGGAATGTCATTCACACTGTAAAGTTACCTACATCGCTCATGATTAATAAAAATCAGAATGTCTTGGCGGGTTTTATTGCCTTTTTTCTTAGTGTTGTTTGCCCAACTTTCGAATTGCTTGCCCAAACCGTTCAGATCAATGGCGTATGGATCTATCCTGGCTCTTATGAGCCCGATGCAGATCTATCAGGCTTGGATCTGAAGGGAATCGATTTTTCTAGGGTGAATTTTCCAAATGCGAATTTTTCCGGATCAAACCTTGAAGGTGCCAATTTTGATCGAGCCTTCATGCCAGAGGCCAATTTTGCTGGAGCTAATCTGAAAGATGCTAACCTGTATTGGGTAAGTTTAACTAAAGCTAATCTTTCAGACGTAAATTTTTCAGAGGCAAACTTAAATAGAGCAGCACTTATGGGGGCGAACATTCAGAATGCACAACTAGCAGGAGCAAACCTTGATAATGTGTGGGGATATGGCGTCAAGGGAATCCCCTTGAGTTTACCCATTGATTATAAGTTGATTAAAGGTTCTCTACTCGGACCTAAAATTCGGATTTACAATGACAGTTTTGTTGACCTGACGGGAGCTGATTTGACGGGGGTCAACTTATCAGAAGCTTACTTGTCTGGGGTCGATTTACGGGGAGCTGATTTGGAAAAGGCGAACTTAACAGGCGCCAAGCTTTACGCGGTTGATTTTACTGAAGCTGAGCTCTCAAATACGATTTTCTCAGACTGTTACTTGGAAGAACCAATTTTCAAAAACAATAACTTCACTGGGGCTAGTTTTGATAATACCATTTTTGACCCTCACATTCACGAACACTTAACGGCGTATGGAAATGGAGTTAACTTTTCAGGAACCGATTTGTCTGACTTGAACTTTTCGGGAGCCAGTCTTTGGGGTGCCAATTTGAGCGAAGTCGATCTAAGCGGAGCCGATCTCAGTGGAGCTAATTTAAAGGAAGCAAACCTCAGCGGAGCAAAAATTCATGATATCGATTTCTCCGCTGCTGACCTTTCTGGAGCCAACCTTGCCAATGTTGAAGGACTTCCAGCAGCATTGCCTGATGGATTCAGGCTGATCAATGGCTACATCCTTGGCCCGAAAGTAAGGATTTCACCTTCTGCTGACTTATCCGGGGGTAATCTTGAAGGACTAAACCTCGAGGATATATCAATGCCAAATGTAGATTTATCTGGTGCAAACCTGACCGGAACAAAACTTGCAGGGGCCGATATTGGGTGGGCCAGTCCTACCCCAAAGGATTTCGAATCACTCCCCATCATTGGAGAGCCTGCCTCATTACCCGCGCACTGGGAATTGCGCGATGGATATTTAGTAGATGTCACTTCACCAACACTTAGTTTGATTGGGGCACAACAACTGACCCACCAATTCGGGACAGAGTATATAGACCGCGGTGCAACAGCGACTGATAACGAGGGCTTCGCAATTGAGGTTATCGTAAGAGGGGCTGTGGACGGCATGATAGCTGGGGTTTATGAGATTGAATATACCGCGACTGATGATTCAGGGAATATCAGTTCTATCATCCGAACCATAACGGTGGCTGATACAATTGCACCGACGTTAAGTTTGAGTGGATCGCCGGAAGTTGTCCACGAGGGTGGTGTTGAATATGTGGATTCTGGGGCTACAGCCATAGATAATGTGGACGGTGTATTGGATGTTGTAGTAATCGGACAGGTTGATTTTATGACAGTGGGAGAATATCAGATTCAATACACTGCGACTGATAACTCGGGGAATATTGGATCAGTCACAAGAATAGTTACCGTGGAGGATAACACCGCGCCTACAATGCAACTCATAGAAGATAGCCGAAACAAGGTTGAAGTCGGCCAGCTTTATTCAGATCCAGGCGTAATCGCACTCGATAGTATTGATGGGAATCTATCAGTTAGTGTTGAGATTTCAGGCAACGCAGAAGCTGTATCTGATGGAGAATATAAATCACTGGTAGTTGAACCTTTTGTCCTGATTTATACTACTACTGACAAAGCAGGAAATATCACAACCATTCGTCGCGAGGTTGAGGTAACCCCTGACGTCACCCCCCCACAAATAGAATTAATTGGTGATTTTTTTAACAATATTTACGTTAGTCATGAAACCGAAATGGATCTGTGGGGCTTCCATCAAAAACTCAAGGAGTGGGATCCTGGAGTCATAGTCAGCGATAAAGTTGATAGCGAAATTAAAATCGAAAGTTCTTACCGTGATCCTCGTTTATTTTTGGGGGTGGAAGAGAAAATTTCTGATAACAGTGATGAGTCATTTGAGATATTCTACATTGATGTAACGGAACCCGGCTTATATGCGCTTTATTATCGAGCAACAGATCAAAGCAATAATTCGGCTATGATATACCGGGTGGTTCAAGTCCGGGAAAAAGGTGATGCTTTTTACACTGAAGATGAACTAGTCACGACGGATTTCGAACCCCCAGTGATTGCTCTCAATGGTCCTGAACATGTGTATCTAGAATTAGGGGAATCGTACGAAGAACAAGGTGCGACAGCACAAGACGCTGAAGATGAAACTGTGGAAGTCACCATAGTTGGTGGAAAATTCGATACCAATAGCTTAGGTAATTATGAGGTTAAATACTACGCACAGGATAGATTCGGACATAGATCAAGTTCTACCCGATATGTGAATGTGATTCATCCGAATGCTCGGCTTTTGACTTTTAAGACAAACAATAAATCAGTTAGTGTTGTTGACTGTGATGAGTCTATTAGCGGTGATCTGATCATTCCATCTTCGTGGGATGGGAAACCCGTCACCTCCTTTGGGAATGAGGCCTTCTATAACTGCGAAAGCCTCATAAGCCTCACCATCCCTGACAGTGTCACCTCCATTGGGGATTATGCATTCACTGAATGCGAAAACCTCACAAGTGTCACCATCCCTGACAGTGTCACCTCCATTGGGGATTATGCATTCTATCGGTGCGAACGCATCAAAAGCGCTACTATTGGCAACGGCGTCATCTCCATTGGTGATTATGCATTCACTTGGTGCAGAAGACTTAACAGCGTTACCATCGGCGACAGTGTCATCTCTATTGGGGCTCAGGCCTTCAGCGTTTGCAGGAGTCTCAGAAGCGTCACGATACCCGACAATGTCACCTCCATTGGGAGTTTCGCCTTCATTGATTGCAAAAACCTCAAAAGCGTCACCATCGGCGACAGTGTCACCTCCATTGGGGAGGGAGCTTTCTATAATTGCCAAAGCCTCACAAGCGTCACCATCCCCGACAGTGTCACATCCATTGGGAAGGTGGCCTTCCGAGATTGCATAGAACTTAAAAACGCTACCATCGGCGACAGTGTCACCTCCATTGGAAGGGAGGCCTTCAGGGATTGCCTTCAGCTCACAAGCGTCACCATCGGCGACAGTGTCACCTCCATTGGCGATGGGGCCTTCGATTATTGCGTAAGCCTCACAAGCGTCACCATCCCCGACAGTGTCTCCTCCATTGGGTCTGGGGCTTTCAGGGATTGCTGGCGCCTTACAAGCCTCACTATACCCGACAGTGTCACCTTTATTGGGTCTGAGGCCTTCAGGGATTGCATTCCGCAATGGACAAGCCTCCCAAGCGTCACTTTTGAAGGAAATGCACCGACATTGGGTAACGATGTTTTTTTTGGCCTTCCCCGCGATGCCAAAGCCTACATCAAAGCCGATGCAACTGGCTTTGACACCATATTCGGTGGCTTACCGGTAGTCCGTGAAGGCTCGATAACTACAGCAACCAAAGGCAACACTTCCGACGGTCCCATCATGGATGCGGTGGTCTTCTTTGATGTGAACCTAAATGGCCTGCCAGACGAAGGCGAGCCTCAGACAACATCCAACGGTTGGGGCGATTACTGGTTGGATATTCCACTGGAAACCTATGACCTCAATGATAACGGGGTTATTGATATCAGTGAGGGTGTCATCGTGAGTCAGGGAGGAACAGATACCACCACGGGACTTCCTGTAAAGACGACTCTCAAGGGACCTGCCAGCGCGACTGTCATCACACCGCTGACGACTTTGGTAACAAGAGTCATGGAACAAAACCCCGAGCTGGGTGCCAGTGCTGCAGCCGACAAGCTCGAGGCCTCGCTCGGTATTCCTGCAGGGGTTGATATTTTAAACTTTGATACCTTCAGGGAGGCCAGCGAGGAAAACCCTTCCGCAGCTGATGTGTTGACGGCTACAGCGAAGTTGCAGGATACGCTGGTGCAGGGAGGCAATCTGATTGGTGGAGCCACTGGCAAGAGTCTCCAGGAGGGAAGTGATGCCGTGATGAATGCCATAGCTCAACAGGTGGAAGCTGGTAACAATGTTGATCTGGACAGCAAGGATTCTCTCAAGAGTCTAATCACTGAAGCAGCAAGCACGAGCGGTGCGAACCTGACCGAGGCGCAAACCGATGGAGCAGCCTCGATCATGGAAGCCTCCAGCAAGGCCAAGGAAGATGCCAGGGCAGCGGCTGGCACAGTAAGTGAACTAGCCACGGAGGTTTCCCGTGTGCAGGCGGTTTCTCAATCAAAGGCAGCTGATGACCTGGAAGCGGTCGGGGCGCAAACGGCCGACCTTGAGTCAACCGTGCTGGCCTATACCGGTGCTGCCATGCAGCAACAGGTGCAAACCGAGGTGGTGGGTGATTTCAATGCAAGTAGCTATGAGGCGCCAGTATTCAATTTTCAGTCCGCAAGCTACACGGTCAACGAAAATGGGCAGCAACAGCCGGTCATCCAGATCAATCGCACCGGCGATAGTTTTGAAACAGTTGAACTCACAGTTACTCCTATCGCATCATCCGCAACTGCCGGGGAAGACTTCAATGGAGAGCCTCTTTCAGTAAGCTTTGAACCACTGGAGATTCGCAAGACTCTGGATCTACAGACATTGTTGATCGATGACGTGCTGGCTGAAGAAGCTGAAACATTCTCACTCCAGCTGGCGGTGGTAAGGGATCCCGAAGATCCGGACCTGCCCGAGCTACCCGAGGGTGAAGAAGATCCGGACTTGTCGGAGTTACCCGAGGGTGAAGAGGATGTGTTTCCTGACAGGCCCACCGTAGGCACCCTCGGTCTGACAACCCTGACCATCATCAGTGATGACATTGCTAATGAAGCACCGAGTGTCAGCTCCATCGAGGACTTGGAAATCAGTGAGGGGGCTGCACAGGTGAGCGTTGACTTCAGTGTCACTGACACCGATTCCTCTTTTGAGGAACTCACTCTTCAGGCAAGCACTTCAAACTCGTTCCTTATTTCAGGACTGATCGTCGAGGGAATCCCCTCTGAACAGGATGCTTCGCAGTGGACATTGAACTTTGCAACCGTTGCCGACCGGTTTGGAGAAGGTACGATTACGGTTGAAATCAATGACGGCTACCAGAGTGTTTCAACGAGTTTCAATGTCACCGTGAGTGCTGTGAACAATGCACCGCAAATCACTGGTGTTCCTTCCGTGATTGAAGCCGAAGGCAGGAAAGTAGTCGTTCCTTTCGAGGTAAGCGACGACCAGACATCTGCGGGTAACCTGTTTATCTACCTCACTGCACAGCCACTGGATTACATCCTGAAGGGTCATGTGCTTGTTGTCGGTAATGGAGCTCAGCGGGAGCTCATTCTCAACAACAGTGGCAATGCCGAAGGCACGGGGCAGTTCAGCGTGGTAGTCACCGATGCCGATGGCAAAACAGCCAGTCAGGCATTTGAGGTGGATTTTGGAGGCGAACCTCCGGTGGCTGTTGTGCCTGAGCTCAAGCTCAACACAAGTGACCCCTCCAATCTCACACTGAGCTGGGAAGGTGATGCGCAGTTGTTGTTCACTAAAGATCTATCCGCAGGTTTTGAGGTAGTTGCAGGTGCCACAAGTCCGTACACCATCAAGCAGGGAAGCATGGGTTTTTTCATCCTCAGAGTGGAACCTTGAACGAGGAGTTGGGTTACCACACCACAGAAGCCCCTAGTTCTATTTTGCTGGTAGTTGCTTGTCACTCAGATCGCCCTTCGAGGTGTAGAATGACAATTATTTTTCGAGGGCGGTGACAATTAGAATTCACGATTGAGTCGGGAGCATCTTGTTTGGATTGAGGAAGTCCCGTAAGGGACTTTCTCGTTTACCCGAACACGATGATCACTCAACGACAGTATCAACGACTCATGAATGAATACAAAACGACCGGAAAAGTCGGCGTCAGCGCGATGAAATCCAATATGCATCCGCAGACGGCCTCCAAATACATCAACGCGGGCAAATGTCCCGACGAACTTCAGAAACCCCACCGATGGCGAACACGAAAAGATCCGCTTGAGCATCTGTGGCCACAGGCCGAATCCATGCTAGAGGACGCCCCTGAACTAGAAGCCAAAACACTGTTTGAGCACTTCTTGACCATTGATGACAATGGGCTGGAGGAAAAGCACTTGAGAACCTTCTACAGGCGCGTCAGCCACTGGAAGGCCACCCGAGGTAAGGAGAAGGAAGTCTTCTTTGAGCAAAATCGTCACCCAGGCGAACTGATGCAGTTAGATTGGACGCATGCCAAAAACCTACAGGTGACCATCTTGGGAGAGCCATTGGATCACCTCTTCTGTCACTGCGTACTTCCGTATTCAAACTGGCAGTGGACGACGCGTTGCGTTTCCGAATCGTTCATGAGCTTGGTGAGCGGATTCCAAGCTGCCGTTCATGAGCTGGGAGCTTGTCCTGCTCACCTATGCACAGACAACACCAGTGCGGCCACACATGAGCAAAACCAGGGAGACGTTCATCGACGGGGCTACAACTCCGACTATCTGGAGATGTGCACTCACTACGACGTGACTCCCATGTCCATCAATGTCGATTGTCCGCATGAACATGGCGACGTTGAATCTCTCAATGGCCATTTCAAACGACGCCTCAATCAACACCTATTGCTGCGAGGCAGCCGGGATTTCGACTCGCTGGAGTCATATGACCAATTCGTCCAAGAACTCAATCGCAAAGCCAATGCCAAACGGTTGAGCAAGGTGAACGAGGAGCTTGCAGTGATGCGTCCTTTGCCCCAAAGCCGGTTGGCTGAATACAAGGAGTATGAAACACCGGTCAGTTCCAATAGCCTCATCCGCGTCCGCAAAAAAAGTTACTCGGTGCCGTCACAGCTGATTGGCAAGAAGGTCCGGGTGCATCTTTATGAAAGCCACCTGAAGGTATACTTGGGACGTGAGCATCTGCTGGACCTGCCGCGTAACCGGGGAGATGGCAAAGCTTCTGTGGATTTTCGACACGTGATAGGATCATTGCTCCGAAAGCCTGGGGCGTTTGCTAATTATCGTCACCGTCAGGCGCTCTATCCGAGTCCGGTTTTCCGGATGACCTATGACCGACTGGTTAAGGACCACGGCCAACGCCTCGGCACGATTGAGTATCTCCACGTACTAAAACTGGCGGCAGACCAGAGCGTGGAAGAGGTGGAAGGACTGCTGTCCTGCCGACTTGAGGAGAATGGCAAGTGGCATGCCGTTGACTTACGCGATCAACTGCTTGGTCCAGTGGTCAAGCCGATCCAAATACTCATGCCCGAACCCAGCCTAGAGTCCTACGACTCGTTATTAGAAGAGGGGGTGGCAGATGTCGGTTGATCCATTGGCGATATTGTTACGTTCCTTCCGTCTGCCAACTATGGCGGAGAGGTTCGAAGAAATGATCACAGACGCGGAGTCCCAGAACTGGGGCTACCGCAAGCTGTTGCACAACTTGTGTGAAGCCGAAGCGCTGGATCGCAAGGAACGGCGTCAACAAAGGTGCCTCAAGGACGCCTGCCTACCCATGGGTAAGACATACGCCACCTTGGAGGAGAAGCAGCTTCCCACAGCGATACGGCGACAGTTGCCGACGCTGCTGGAAGGAAGCTTTGTGAGCAATGCGGTCAACCTGCTGGCCTTTGGGCTTCCCGGACGAGGCAAAACGCACTTCCTGAGCGCATTGGGTCGTGAAATGATCCTGCGTCATGACATGAAGGTGCATTTTACTTCGACTTTCAAGCTGGTACAGCAGCTGTTGGCGGCCAAGCGCGACCTAAAGCTCGATAACCTGTTGAAGAAGCTTGATCGCTACGAGGTAATCATCCTCGATGACCTTGGATATGTGCAGCAATCCCGGGAGGAGATGGAAGTATTGTTCACGTTTTTAGCGACGCGCTATGAGCGGCGGAGCGTATGGATCAGCAGCAATCTTGTGTTTTCCAAATGGGACCAGATTTTCAAGGATCCGATGACGACGATGGCGGCGGTGGATCGATTGGTCCATCATTCGATTATACTGGAATTTACCGGAGGCAGTCATCGAGAAGCGAAAAAAAAGAAAGCATGAAGCAAGCACGGCCAGCCACGTCCATCGGTTCCACTACGCCTTGCCGCCTACGGCGACAAGGACTCCGTTCCACCGATGGACGTGGCTCCGGAAAGGTTAACCATCAACACATAACCATAAACATATGCCCGGCAAGAGAGTGATTTTTAATTGTCACTAAAGTCGAAGAATAATTGTCATTGACCAAATGTCTCGCGTAATCAAAGAATTGGACGTTGTTTCATTAATCCTGACATTTCAAGTTTGAATTGGGCTTGGGTAAATTCAAAATAAGTAAATATTCAGCAATAGTGTAATGAAATTCATAATTAAGTCTTTGTTTTTGATTGTATTCAATTTATCAGGCTCGGAAATTCCTGTTTTGAAAATTGACACAGTGGGAAACATTACTTTCGCTACAAAACAAGGCTATCATTATGAATTGTTAGAATCTGCGAACCTGAATGACTGGGGTGTTGTAGATAATTGGGTCGGGAACTCTGACGAGATCGTGGAACACAAATTGGTTTTTGGTGATTCTTCGCAAAAATTTTTCAAGGTTATCGTTAATCCGCCTGATAAGGATACCCGTAACACGCTTTATTCGAGAGGTATATATGTTTGGCGCTTATCCGGAACGTTGCCTGAAAAATTGAAGGTAGGGTGCATTGAGGCAGTGGTTATTGCTTCTTTGATTGAAAATGGTGGCGCTGAATTGATTACGCACGGTACATTAACTCAAGGAAATGATGGATGGACCTATGAAACATTTCCCGAAAACCGTTTGATTGTGGAAACAAATGATACAAACTTGGAATTTTTCATTCAAAACATCCAAGGTGATTTTAATGTTGCGTATTCTTTCGCATTTTTAAGATTGCCGCATGTCATTCAATTTACAGTTAAAGACCTATCTTCAGGAGCTTTTGATTTGGACATCACATCAGCATTATCTTCAATAGATGGGCTTACTGTCAGTGAAACGATGGGTAAATTGGCAAACTCTGCCGGTTTTCAATACAACATTCACGTTTTAGAAACTACCAGAAACTTAAATGATGTTAATACGGGTGGTCCCAACTATGGAGATACAAACACGGGGGGCAACCCAGTAGCATTGAATTATGAATCCGAGCAACAATTAAAAATAAGCGCCACCGGTACTGACTTTCAGTGTGAACTAAGTGAACAACGGTACTATCGTTCCGTATATTTTGATCACTTCATCGAGAATTCCAGAAGAAAAATTCAGGGCAAATGGAAGAACTCCAGAAATTTATTTGAATTGGACGGCGTAAACATCAATACAGCATTAAAAGATACATTTGCCATTGATTTGGAAACATATTGGTTAGCAGAAGGAAATATTCTCTACAACGGCAACAAGTATGCAGAAATTTCTCAGCGTCGTGTTGACACTGAAAAGGGTTCATGGCAGGAGATCTACTTTAAATCTTCACAAGGTGATCAAGTAACAGAGGTTTATCCACTGAAAGCAGGAAATTAAGTGCGGCAACCTTAAAGATGGTAGATGCAGTTAAAGAATCATAAGCTACATATAATATTATAATATGTAATACTTAGAAGAATATTCAAAAAAACAAATTAATTATCTAACGCCTTCAAAATTTCTTTTATCAGGGTTTTATCATCCGGCTCAATTTCCGGATCAAACCTTCCAACTACTTTGCCGGACTTATTAACAAGATATTTTTCAAAATTCCATTTGATGGGTCCCCTAAAATCAGAATGTGTTGTGAGAAACTTGTAAATTGGCGATTGGTTTTCTCCTTGAACATCCAGCTTGGCCATCAGAGGAAATGTTATCTGATAATTTTCCCGGCAAAATTTTAGAATTTCAATGCTAGTTCCGGGTTCTTCTTCACCAAAATTATTACACGGAAATGCTATGACGCTGAAGCCTAGATCTTTGTATTTGTCATGTAATGCCTGTAATCCTTCGTATTGAGGCGTAAAACCACATTTACTTGCCACATTGACCATTAAGGTGACTTTGCCCTTGTATGCCTCGAAATTGACGTGCTCACCATGGATGCTTTTCAACGTGAATGCATACGCATCCCGTATCGGTTCGTTGTCAGGCAAAGTAGTTTGTTGGGAAAAACTGGTAAATGCCGTAACCAATATCCATAAATTCACAATCTTTTTGTATTTCATACAAATTAGTAGTTAATCAATAAATCCAATTTGGTCAAAAATCAATCTCATTCAACCTTGTGTAGGGCAAAATCGGAAATTGTATTTAGAAAAATTTGTATCTCTGGTTTACTCAAGACATGAGCTGGTTAATAATTTGCCTACAATGTTCGATTGCTCTAGCCATGCTGGACGTCTGGTTAATTCGCTACAACAGTCCGGGATTTTCACGCGGAGGTAGTGCCAAAACGATGGCTGAAGAATTCAAAGTATATAATCTTCCGGATTGGTTCAGAGACTTAATTCGTTTTCTTAAACTATCATTGGGGTTTTTGATGTTGGTTGGAATTTGGTGGCCTTTTTCTGCCTTCACAGCCAGCACCGGACTGGCAGTTTTACTTGTTGGAGCAATGGTCATGCACTTGAAGGTAAAGGATCCCTTTTACAAATTATTGCCTTCAAGTTTTTTCGGAAGCATCTGCGTTATCATCTGTATATATCACTGGCCTACGTAATTAATTGTCAATCCTCACAGTAGCTGGTTTTTTGTAAGTCACAGAATGGAATCCAGCTCAGGCAAGGTGGCCGCGTCATTTGTAAAAAAGTATTCTGGTTGCATTTCTGGCTACCTTTTTAATGTGTATTTACAAAATGATTTGTTTCATATGGCGGATTTGCGCCATCTGTCATGGATCAATATGTTCCGGAATCGTCGTTGTAACTTCGCAGGATTATAGAAAATTCAAGAACCCCTGTTTTGTTTGTTGATTCCTGAGCCCAAGCTGCTGAAAGCAATATGCGCATATGTTGATTCCGGGGCCATAAATTTTTCCGTGTGTGTTGTACGCTGACACACGGGGTAGGCCCTCCGCAAAAACCCATATCCAGAACCATTTGTATGGGTTCCGGGTTGGGGGGAGGGTGTGTCACTTGGTGGTTTCTTGAGTCTTTGTGTAGGGCCTGTGGGGTAGAAGGGAGGGAAAATGTTAGTTTAACCGATTAGATTTTTAGTGCTTGTTGCAACTTTTCAAAGAAGAGGGAGTTATAGAGAACCACTCCTCAGATTGTTTTGGTGTCCGGAGTTGGTTGTAATTTCTAAAGAGTTTTTCTGGACTGTTACCCATTTCCATTGCCACTTGAGAAGAGTCCTTAATTTGAGCCAGTCTGTAAGAAGCGTAACTATGCCGTAATAAATTTTGACCCGAGATACCGCATTTTCTCATCAGTATTTGAAGTTGGGAGTGAAAACTGCCTTCTGAACCCGGCCATAACGAGCCATTGTAGTCTTTGTATGGGGCTAACCAAAGGGCTAGTGAAGGCTGGATTGGCACCAGCCGACGTTGTTTCGTTTTTGTCTTTTTTGCATCTAGTTCAATGTAATTTTCCACACTCCAAACGTCTTGCCACGTCAATCTCATTAATTCTGAGCGGCGAGCGCCCGTCATCCCTGCTATTGCGATTACAGGAAGCATTTCGGGCGAAGATTTACTTAAGAGGTCTTTATATTCAGCAGGAGTTAGAATTTCTGGCGCTGACTCATTTGTCGGTTGGTTTACCAGCACTTGGAATAATCTGTGCTTTTCGCTGAGGTAGTCGCGTCTTACTGCATAATTGAATAGCTGCCTAAATGTCTGACGGTAATGGTTTCGGCTTTTACCTTTCAGGTGATGCAGCTCTTTACCGAAAAAGTGTTCTAAATCAGATTTGGTTAAATCCTTAACATTTTTTTGTATGGATTGGCATATCCGCTCCAAACGCAGTTCCTCTTCTCGGTATGTCCTCGGGGCTATCCGTCTTTTCTTGTAATTAAGGTACTCTTTTACCGCCGTTTGCAGCGGAATTGGTTGTATCTGCACTTTGTTTTCTACCCATGATTTAGCTGCAATCTCCAATGAATTGTGTGGAATCAGCTTTTTTGCCGCCACATATTCCATGATAGCGTCCAGAAGTGATATGCCCAACTCGCTTAGTGCATTCTCAGCCAACTTGGCATCACGTAATTGTGGTGGGGTCAGCGAAGCTAGTGTCGTTTCTCCCCGCACAATGTTTTTAAGTGCCACCATTACTGCAGCTTTCGCTTCGTCGAGTCTCTTGAAGTTCCGCTGAATGCGTTTCCCATCTGCATACCACGATGTCCGGTATGTGCCATCTCGGGTGGATTTCTGGTAGATTGTCGCAGTTTGCCCCCGATGGTGAATTTTCATCGGGAATTTAGCATTTTGCTGTGCGGAATCTGTGCGGGAAGTCGTTGATTTTGAAAAATCCCCCGAAAAAGTGGTGGTAGGAACAGGATTCGAACCTGTGAAGGCAATGCCAGCAGATTTACAGTCTGCCCCCGTTGGCCGCTTGGGTATCCTACCATTCCCTTTTCAAGGCGCTGTCTGGTGGTTTGCACCGGACAGAGTTGGGAAAGAAACACGATTGATGCCGTCAAGTCAAGGCCGAATCGTGGTTAAATTTATTTAGTTCAGTCTTCTCTCGTGAATTCGCGCTTTTCTTTCCGATGTGTTGGCGTAATCTTGCGCCTCGAAAGATCATGGGATTGAAATTATTCAACACGCTCAGCAAAAGCATCGAACTTTTTCAACCGTTGGACCCGGAAGGCCGCAAGGTCGGCATGTATTGTTGTGGCCCGACGGTGCACGATTTTGCGCATATCGGCAATTTCCGCACCTTCGTGCTGTCCGATTTGGTTCGCCGTTATCTTGGCTTCAAGGGGTTCGATGTGCGTCATGTGATGAATATCACGGATGTGGAGGACAAAATCATTGCCCGGGTAAAGGCCTCGGGCACCACTCTCGGCGCATACACGAAAAAATACGAAGATGCTTTTCTGAATGATCTCAAAGAACTCCGCTGTGAGTCGCCTCACGACATGCCGCGTGCCACGGAGCATATGCCTTCGATCATCGACCTGATTGCGCGTTTGGTGGAGCGTGGGGTGGCTTATGCCGCCAAGGATGGATCGGTTTATTTCAGTATCGGGAAGTATCAGGAGGCCGGGTGTTGTTACGGTCAGTTGCAAAAGCTTGATTTCGACCAAATGCGACCCGGCGAACGTGTGCAGTCCGATGAATATGCGAAGGACGCCATTGCTGACTTTGCCTTGTGGAAGGCCCGCACCGAGGATGATGGAGAGGTGTTCTGGGAAAGTCCCTGGGGACAGGGACGCCCGGGGTGGCATGTGGAGTGCAGCGCCATGAGCATGCAATACCTTGGGACCAGTTTTGATCTGCATCTGGGCGGCGAGGATTTGAAGTTTCCGCATCATGAGGACGAAATCGCCCAGAGCGAAGGCGCCGGGGTGCAGGAGCAGGGACAACGTTTCGTCAAGCACTGGGTGCATGGTTCGCATCTGCAGGTGGAAGGCAAGAAAATGAGCAAGTCGCTGGGGAACTTTTTCACCCTGCGCGACTTGTTGGACAAGGGATTCAGTGGACGTGAAATCCGGTTCGTTCTGATTTCCGCGCACTATCGCGAGACGTTCAATTTTACGATGGAAGGTTTGAATGGCGCTCGCACCGCTATGGGGCGATTGGATGAATGTCTGTTCAAACTCAAGCAACAAGCCGGTGACGCAGCGGCTGAAGGTGAGTCCGAACTGATCGCCAAATTTGAAACCGCCATGGATGACGACCTCAACGTGTCGGCTGCATGGGCGGCTGTGTTTGAATGGGTGCGGGACACCAACCGGCAGTTGGCAGATCAAACGATGACGGCTGCCCTGGCAGCTGCTCAGTTGAAGGCCTGGGAACGGGTTGATTCTGTTTTGGGCATCGGGAACGAAGAGCAGGGTGATGATACGCCGGAAGAAATCCTTTCACTGGCGGAACAACGTCAACAGGCCCGGAAAGACAAAAATTGGGCTGAGGCCGACCGTTTGCGCGATGAATTGAAGTCCAGGGGCTGGGTGATTGAAGACACTCCCAATGGTCCCAGACCGAAAAGGATCTGATTTGTGACGGATTCACGAGGTATGTTCATATCGTTCGAAGGCAACGAGGGCTGTGGCAAATCCACCCAGATAGCGTTGCTGGCCGACCGGTTGCGTGCTGCCGGAAGGAATGTGATTGCCTTGCGTGAACCGGGTGGGACCGGTCTGGGGGAAGCGTTGCGCACTATTCTTAAAACTCCGAAGGAAGGAGTGGAAATCGATCCGGTGTCCGAATTGTTACTCATGAATGCCAGCCGGGCTCAATTGGTGCGTCAGGTCATCGAACCTGAGTTGGCGCAAGGGGCCATCGTGCTGGTGGATCGTTTTTTTGATTCGACCGTGGTTTATCAGGGGTACGGTCGTGGTCTTGATCTTGATTTGGTTCGAAAGACCATTGAGGTGGCGGTGGGGAAGACGATTCCGGATTTGACCTTGCTTTTGAAAGTGCCTTTACGCGTCAGCGAATCCCGTCGTGCTTCCCGTGCTCAAGATTCAGGTCCTGAGAGGGATCGGTTTGAGGAGTCTGAAAGAGCTTTTTTTGAGCGTATTGAACGGGGGTATGAGGCGATTGCGGATGAGGCTTCGGATCGGATCAAGGTGATTGATGCCACCCGGGATATTGATGCGGTGCATCAGGCGATCTGGGCTGAAGTGTCCGGATGTCTTCAATAAAAAACCGGAAAAGGCTGGGAGCACTTTTCCGGTTGAGATTGATTTTGGGAGTGCGCAAGCAGAGACACGTTTTTCCGCAAAAGTATTAAGAGTTATCTCAAGCGCGCTCGCGGACCTGTGGCAGCAGGTCCCTACCCAAGGGGTGAGGCGCTTAGATTACCCAGGGTGGATTTTCCGGGAGGCATTCGTTGAATTCTGCCACCAGTGAGTCTTCATACGCGCCGGCGTATTCTTCGTTGAAAAACTTGTCCAAAGCTTCGTCGAACAAACGCTGCCAGGAAGCTTCTTCGCGGCCCGGGTTGATTGGATAAAACAAGGCGAAGTTGCTCTTGGCTGCTTTGAAATCTCCGGGAGCATCACCGATCATCAGGATGCGGTTGGCCTCGTATTTGGAGGCGGCTGCGTATTTGATGTGTTCCGTTTTGGTGCCCATTTCCTGTCCGGCGATCATGGCGATGTAGCCGTCCAACTGGTTTTCCCCCCACTCACGTTGAAGCGCATCGACGGGGGTTTGGGAAATGCACATGGCATCCGCTTTTTCCCCGATTTTCTCGAAACATTCCCGAACCAAAGGAAACGGGGGAACGCCATGGACGATGTCTTCCACCTGGGCATTGACGGCTTTGGACCATTCGTAAACGAGGTCCAGATTGTTGTTGCCTCCCTGGACTTCGGCTTCGAGGGTTGCATTTCCCAGTTTGGTCTCGCGTGACATCCATTCGTCCACCGCGTCCGAGGAGGGGACCTGGACGTTGCGCGCCTGCACTTCCGGGCGGTCCTTGAGGAAGTTGAGTGCATTGGACAGGGCCGGGTAACGGTTGATACCGCGGGTTTTGCTGTAAAGGTTGACGAATTCCCACACTTCGCGGGCGTATTTGCTGACGGGTTGGAGTCCGAAATGTTTGATGAACATGGGGACAAAGCACTCCTTGTGTTTGATTTCCATGCTGTCAAAGACACATCCGTCCGAATCAATTCCCACGAAAAAATCTTTGGTGGGTTGAAAGGCCTTTAATTGTTCTGCTGGGTCGCTCATTTTTTTGATTTCAATAATCTGAGCCGCTCATACTCCAATAAATGCGGTCAAACTGCAAGATGTCTCTTGATTTCTGGCTGGTCATCTTTCCGTGTGGAAGGCAGACTTTCCGGGTAAGTCGTACAGGATACTTACCAACTCATGACCATCAATCAAGCGAACAGCTCACGCGAGCGTCATTTTGCCAGCGATAATTACTCCGGAGTTTGTCCCGAAGCCTGGGCTGCCATGGAGGAAGCCAACCGTGGGCATGTATCGGCCTATGGGGAAGATCAATGGACCCGACATGCGTCGGATATGTTGCGGGACCTCTTTGAAACGGATTGTGAAGTGTTTTTTGTGTTCAACGGAACCGCCGCCAACAGTTTGTCACTGGCCTCCATGTCCGAGTCCTATCACAGCATCCTGTGTCACGACTATGCGCATGTAGAGCGGGATGAGTGCGGCGCCCCCGAGTTCTTTTCCAACGGCACCAAGGTGCTCCTGGTTCCCGGTCCCAATGGCAAGATCCGGCCGGACGACGTGGAAGAGATGGTCAAACGTCGCACGGATATCCATTATCCCAAACCGAAGGTAGTTTCCGTCACTCAGGCGACGGAGATGGGGACCTGTTACACGGTGGAAGAACTGGAAGCGCTTGGGTGTCGTGCCAAGCATCTGGGTTTGAAGATGCACATGGACGGCGCCCGGTTTGCCAATGCGGTGGCTTCTCTTGATCTGAAACCCAAAGAGATCACCTGGCAGGCAGGGGTGGATGTGTTGTGTTTTGGGGGGACGAAAAACGGAACTCCGGTGGGGGATGCCGTTGTGTTCTTTAATCACGAACTGGCACATGAATTTGATTATCGCTGCAAACAGTCCGGACAGTTGGCCTCCAAGATGAGGTACCTCTCTGCGCCCTGGGTGGGTATGTTGCAGGACAATGTGTGGTTGAAGTATGCCAGACATGCGAATGCGATGGCGGCGCTGATGCATGAGTTGCTGAGTCCCGTTGAAGAGGTCCGCATCATGTTCCCCCGTGAGGCCAATTCCGTATTCGTGGAAATGCCCAGGCCATTGATTGATCACATGCACGGTCTGGGGTGGAAATTCTATTCCTTCATTGGTGAAGGCGGATGCCGATTGATGTGTTCATGGGACACACGCGAGGAGGATGTTCGGGCCTTTATTGAGGACTTGAAGAACGGATTGAAGGATGGATGAAGACATGCGTTGGATGAGTTGATTTAAAAACTTGATGGGAGGAGGGACGATGGAGACTAAGAACCCAAAGATACTGGTGGTTGACGATGTCACGGAAAACCGTGAACTGTTGCGTGAAACCGTGGAACCTGAGGGATTCGATGCCTACTGTGTGCCCAACGGCGATCTTGCCATCGAGGTGGCCAGTCAGACGCCGATGGACCTGATCCTTCTGGACATTCGTATGCCGGGTAATCTGAATGGCATCGACACGTGCAGAGTATTGAAGCAAATCCCGGAAATTGCACCGGTTCCGGTTATTTTCATTACCGTTGATAAGGAATCCCAAACACTGATACAGGCTTTTGAAGCAGGGGGGGTGGATTATGTGAATAAACCTTTTTGCAAGGATGAGCTGATGGCCCGTATTCGGACGCATGTGGAGTTGTATCGATTGAGGCGGGAACTGGAATCCAAGAATCGTGACCTGGAAGAGGAGATCCAGCGGCGTGAATCGGCTGAAATTGAGCGTGATCTTTTGTCCGAGCAGACCTCGGAACAAACTGGTGGTTCCGGTTTGATCGGTCAAAGTGAGCAAGCCAAGGAGTTGCAGGAGCGCATCGACAACCTGTTATCCTATGAAAAAGTCACTGTCCTGCTTTACGGGGAAAGCGGCACAGGAAAAGAACTTGTCGCCAAGGCCATTCATCAGGGGCGTATCAAGGGTAAAGCTCCATTCGTCAGCCTCAACTGCGCCGCAATACCGGGTGAGTTGGCTGAATCCATGCTGTTCGGACATTTGAAAGGTGGTTCTTCGATAATTCCAGTGGAATTAACTTAAGCCGGGATTCTGAGTTTACCGGCTACAAAGTAAAGCATAGTGGTCATGTATACGGATGAGCGAAAGCCCCTGGCTTTCCGCTTGACCGCGCTGA
>Ga0255764_10000294_pt1 | contig 44433 bp, 40 predicted proteins | sample 071ome_30_FD_179964 | JGI IMG/M metagenome (GOLD analysis project Ga0255764, IMG submission 179964) | Coastal salt marsh microbial communities from the Groves Creek Marsh, Skidaway Island, Georgia - 071406AT metaG (version 2) | ecosystem: Environmental > Aquatic > Marine > Intertidal zone >... | reverse complement strand
AGTGGATTCCAGGAGAAGATAATGATGATGATTTACTTAATACATCATACCTGAATGCTCCATTATGGAAATACAGAATAGGTGCTGATTATACTCCTCTAACTGGTATTAACTTCTCAGTTTCATTCCAGCATGATGATAAATTCAGATCAGTTCAAGGATTCTGGAACGGTATGGTAGAAACTAAAAATTTAGTTGATGCAAGTATTGGTTATAGGTTTAGTCCAAGCTTTAGACTTGATGTCTCTGCGACTAACCTTACAGATAATCCATATAAGACATTCCCAAATTTACCAACAATTAGAAGAAGAGTACTTGGTAAAGTAACTTTCAACTTCTAATTAATCATAATTTTATCATAAAAAGAGCAACTTTGGTTGCTCTTTTTTTTTGGATAAACATTTATGTAACTATATTTGGAGCGTAGCATTAGCAATGAAAAAAGTAGGTATTGACTCTATATCATATTATGTTCCATCTCTTTATGTAGATATAAAGGAATTGGCCAAGAAAAGAAATATCTCCTCTGAAAAACTCATAAATGGATTAGGTCTAAAGAAAATGGCAACTCCTGATTATGACGAAGATTCTGCATCCATTGCAGCAAACTCACTTTTTAGATTGATTTCTGAAAATAATATTAATCCTAAAGATATAGGGAGAGTATATTTAGGAACAGAGAGTGGTGTTGACTCCTCAAAACCTACATCATCGTATGTTGTTGAAATACTTGAAGAAGTTTTTAAGGATAAATATGGGGAAAGATGTTTTATGAACTGTGATATTGTTGACCTAACATTTGCATGTGCAGGAGCTGTAGATGCACTTCAAAACTGTTGCGATTGGGTTAGAAATGGTGACAACAGAAAAGCAGTTGTGATAGCTTCAGATATTGCGAAATACGAACTTAACTCAACTGGAGAATATACTCAAGGTGCTGGTTCAGTATCAATGCTTATTTGTGAAGAACCATCCATTATTTCATTTAATGGTTCATGGGGAGTGTCTACAAAAGGTATTGGTGACTTTTTTAAGCCTAGAAGACAATATAAAAAAACTAATATTTTAATAGAGGCAGCAAAAATTCTAAATAAAGAAGTTAGCCAAGAAGAAGCGGAAGTTTTACTTGAAAATTCTCAGTCAAAATTCTGGTCTGACACAAATGATATTATCGAAGTTTATAAAGAAGAGCCTATTTTTGAAGGTCAGTTTTCTAATGAGAGTTATAAAGCAAGGGTTTATGAAGCGATTGAAGATTTTAATAATCAAAATGAAAGAAATATTATAAAAGAATGGGAAAATATAATTTTTCATCTGCCATATGCATACCACGGTAGAAGAATGATTACTGATAAATGGATAGAATGGATGGAAGAAAATGGAGATTCTGAGCTTATTTACTCGGAGGTAGGTGTTCCAAAGTCTGAGGGAGATAAAGATTGGATTAAAAAAGTTTCAAAATCTAGTATTTATAAAAATTTTATTAACCAGAAGATTGCTCCTGGCGAAAAGGCATCTTCTGAGATTGGAAATATGTATACTGCCTCAATTTTTATGTCACTGATTAGCTCATTAGTTGAAGCATTATCAAATGATAATGAATTTACTAATAAGAAGATTGGGTTTATTAGTTACGGAAGTGGTTCTAAAGCAAAGATTTTTGAAGGTACTGTAGAAACTAATTGGAAGAATAGGGTTGGTAGTATTAAACTATTTCAAAATCTAGATTCTAGAAAAAAGATTAGTATTGATATATATGAAAAACTTCACAGAAGAAAGATATCATCTAATATTAACAACAATCGAGGAATTATCAAATTAAAGAATATTGATAAAGGAGAATTTACTCAAGGTCTTAGAAATTATTTAAAATATTGATTAGTATGAATATATTAGTTTGTATAAGTAATGTTCCTGATACTACATCAAAAATTAATTTTACTGATAGTGACTCTAAATTTGATAAAAATGGAGTTCAATTTATAATTAATCCAAACGATGAATTTGGTTTAACAAAAGCTGTATGGATGAAAGACTCCAATAAAGCATCAGTTACTGTCCTTACTGTAGGTGATTCCTCTGCAGATACTATCTTAAGAAAATGTCTTGCAATTGGAGCTGATAAAGCAATAAGAATTGATTGTGAGGCAAAAGATGCTTATTCTGTTGCTAAAGAAATTGTTGCTCATTGTGAGAGTATTAAATACGATATTATAATATGTGGTCGAGAATCAATAGACTATAATGGTGGTCTAGTTCCAGGTCTGATAGCTGGTTGTTTAGATTATAACTTTATCACCAATTGCGTGAGTCTTGAAATTGAATCCGGAAAGGCAAAATGTGCAAGGGAAATATCTGGTGGAACAGAATTTAGTGAATGTGATCTTCCTCTAGTTATTGGTGCTCAAAAAGGATTAGTTGAGGAGAGTGATCTAATTATTCCTAACATGAGAGGTATCATGATGGCTCGTCAAAAACCATTAGATGTAATTAAAGCTCAAAACATAAATAGTAGGGCTATTGATAAAAAGTTCTTTAAACCTGAGGAAAAAGGTGAAGTTAAATTGGTAAAACCTGATGAACTTGATAAGTTGATTGATTTACTAGAAAATGAAGCAAAAGTAATTTAGAAATATGTCAGTATTAGTATACTCAGAATCTGAAAACGGTAAATTAAAAAAGTCATCATTTGAGACTGCATCATATGGAAAAGCTCTATCGCAAAAATTAGGATCTAAACTTATATGTGTAAGCTTTAATTGTTCTGATATAGAATTATTAAATAAATATGGGGCAGACAAAATAGTAAATGTTGAAAGTAGTAACCTAAAGGATTTTACTGCCAAGACATACTCACATGTGTTATCTCAAGTTATTGAAAAAGAAAATATTTCTGTAGTAATACTTTCTTCATCTGCAGATGCAAAGTATCTTGGTGCCTATCTAGCAGGAATTACTGATTCTTCATATATATCTAATGTTGTTGCACTTCCAGAAAGTTTAAATCCATTTATTGTAAGAAGAAGTTGTTTCACAAATAAAGCATTCTCTACTACAGAAATTAATGGCAATTTAAAAATCATAAGTATCTCATCAAATTCATACGAGATTAATGAGAATAATGGAGATGGAGTTATAGAGAATATAGATTACAATGAAGTAAGTTCAACATTTAAGGTATCAAATGTTGAGAAACAAAGCGCTAAAGTGACAATAGCAGATGCAGATATTGTAGTATCTGCTGGAAGGGGTCTTAAAGGGCCTGAACATTGGCATATGATTGAAGAATTAGCAGAAGTTCTTGGAGCTGCAACAGCATGCTCAAAACCAGTTTCTGATATGGGGTGGAGACCGCATAGTGAGCATGTAGGACAAACCGGAAAGCCTGTTGCATCAAATCTGTATATTGCCATTGGAATATCTGGTGCAATTCAACATCTTGCAGGAATAAACTCATCAAAAGTGAAAGTGGTAATTAATAGTGATCCTGAAGCTCCATTTTTTAAGGCTGCAGATTATGGCGTTATTGGTGATGCTTTTGATATTATTCCTGAATTAATCAACAAGCTAAAAGCAAGAAAATAGATTTTTCTGATTATATTTTAATAATAATAGATTTTTCTTATAAATAGGATCTTTTATTAATTTTATTTTACACAATATAAGATTATTAAAAACACATTATAGAAATTATCTATGTGATATTAATAAACGATAAGATATTCTAATATTCAGTGTATAAGATCTCTAATTTAAGTTTCTTAGAAAGATCTTGTTGTTTTGGATTTGATCCAAATAAAGCAACTGGGAAAGGCAGGGATACTGATGCATCAGGAATCCTTATTCTTTTAGAACTAGTAAGATAGGCGCTTCGTAGAAAATTATTCTCAATATCAGATGTAAGTGTTAATCCTAAATCTATGTTAATAGAGTCGTGTATAATGATATTAGAAACATGATTAGTTACATTAAATTTGTATCCAATTGGCTTATTATTTGAATCATATTGAAGTAATCCGCCGTAATAATATTTATTTGAATTTACAGAAGCTTGATTGTAATCAATTGTGAAGTCTTTTTGATAGTCTTCTATTGGCTCTCCATCATCATATGAATATAAATAGAGTCTTTTTGGTAAATATTCATATTTAGATCTATGTATATTTTCATCAATATACAACATTAGGTTAGCCTCATTAACTAAAATATTCTTTGATTTAAGAGTATTTAAATCAGGTGAGATAGAATTATCTTCTGAGAATAGTTTCAATTTTGAAAAAAACTTAGTTCCATTCAAATAAATCATTTTAGAAGGTATACTTTCAGCGGAGGAATTTATTTCATTAACAATTTCCTGATTATATCCGTTTTGGTTATAAAGATTTATAGTAACACCTCCAAGAGGTATTACAGTAGACTTTTTCTTCCTCTCAATAACATCATCTAAAACATCATCTGTTCCATTACCATTATAATAGTTATAGCTATATTCAATTACTATTCTTGCATTTAAAATGTCTAATAACATGTATAAATCATCTGAAAAACTATCTGCCCTTATAATTAATCCTTTAAAATAATTATTAAAATTTAATTGATTAGTGAGGTCATCTGTGCCTTCTTTATCTAATATTTCACGTTGAAAAAATTCCTTTTCAAGAGGAACTCTTATTCTTGGAGTCTCGAAATAGTTAACTTCATTTAGCTCATTTACATCATCAGTTAAAGGGTCATCCTCAAAATACAGAACAGGAATTTCATCAAAATTAAGACTTATAATATCGTTATGAAATTCACGACCATAGAAACCTTCTTCGTAAAAATCATCATTAGAAAAATACTCTTTGATAGATTCAAAATTGTTAGAAGGATCTAAAGAATTTAAATAATAAGTTAATTCATAAACTTTGAGTCTAAATTCTGCATTTCTATTTCCAAATAATGAATCAATTTCATAAACTTGACTATTAAGATTATAACCAGTTATTTCTGTATCCTGAGGATCTAAAATACCATCATTATCAGTGTCTTGACTCAGGGGATTTGTACCAGATTGGAGCTCAACAATATCCGATAGACCATCATTATCAGAATCACTTGAGCTGTCGTTAGGATCAGCATCATAAAGATCAATAACCCCATCATTATCAGAGTCGATAGTATTATTAAAAAATGGTAAATCTAAATACACGGCTGTTACTTGCTCTTCTTCATTAATTACTCTTATATCTTCCGTGCTTCCTTCATTCTCTTGATCTTGAGAAAAGGAACCAAATGATTGCAATGAGGAGACATCAAGCTGTGATATAAAACTCGAATTTATTTGTCCAAAAAAATCATCATTATATACCCCCAAATGGACATTTGAAGTTAAATTAGTTTGAACTTTTTCAAAATACTCTTGGTATGAAAATACTGGAAATGATTTTGACTTTAAATCTTCAAACTGATTGTCATAAATTTCTATACCTACAGTATAATAGTCCTTATTACAAGAGGAAGTAGATATAATCAGCAGGCTCAAAAGAATTTTCTTAACTCTCTTTGTAAACATTAATCAATATTTTTTAATAAAAAATCCATTAATTTTTCTTCTGATGATGAATCTGTAAAAGAAAGTGAATCCTTTGAATATTTTTTAACAAAAGATTTTAAATCATTTTCAATATTATCAGATGAAAAAATTACTGAATCTGAAAATTTAATCATTAAATCAGACAATGAATTAAAATTTGGTGTTGAGATTAAATCTAGATTATCATCTATTCCATCAAATTGAATTTTATTTGCTAAATTTTTAGATAAACTTCCATCAAAAGCTTTTGAGTATAATGATGAAACTATCTTACTTTTTTCAAAAACAGGATCATCATTATATAATTTTTTAAGATATATAGGGAACAATGAAGCAAACCATCCATGAAGGTGAATAATGTCTGGAGTCCAGTTTAGCTTTTTTACTGTTTCAATTACTCCTTTTGTAAAAAAGATCATTCTCTCATCATTATTTTCTATTAATTTTTTGTTTTTGTCAAGTAAAAGATCTTTTCTTTTGAAGTAATCCTCATTGTCAATAAAGTAAACTTGCATTCTTTCTTTAGGTATTGATGCTACCTTAATTATTAGAGGCATATATATATCATTAATAATCATATTCATGCCAGATAATCTTATAACTTCATGTAATTGGTGCCTTCTATCGTTAATAATTCCATATTTAGGCATAAAAATTCTCGTCATACCTCCATTATTATTAATTTTCCTAGACACAGTAAATGAATTAACTGCTTTTTCTGTTTGTGGAAGGTAAGGAACAACCTCTGATGAAATGACTAGTATTTTTTTGTCTTTCAGTAACTTCAAAATCTAAATAATTGGATATAGAATTGCAAAATTACGAAAATTATAAGAGTAACTATATAAAAAGCCTATCTTTAAATTTAATTTCTCATAATTGAGGGTTTTCTCATCCCATAAAGAGCTTTTAAAATCATTAGATTCAAGTAAACTAGTTGGACTAATCCCTACAATGGGATCTCTTCATAAAGGTCATCTTTCCCTTGTCGATAGAGCTTTAATTGAAAATGATCAAATAATTGTCTCAATTTATGTAAACCCAACCCAATTTAATGATACTAATGACCTAAAGAAATATCCAAGAAATTTAGATCGTGACCTAGATAAGCTTAAACATTATAAAGATATATTTATCTACACGCCCTCAGATAAAGATCTCTATCAAGAGGTTATTTCTAAAAAATATGATTTAGATAATTTAGATAAAATTCTAGAGGGTAAATTCAGGCCTGGACACTTTGATGGAGTAGCTACTATAGTTGAAAAACTGTTTAATATATTCAGTCCTGATAATGCTTATTTTGGGGAAAAAGATTTCCAACAACTTAGTATTATAAAAATAATGATCAAAAAACTTAGCATAAATGTTAATATAATATCATGCGAAACAATAAGAGAACCTGATGGGTTAGCAATGAGCTCAAGAAATAAAAATATGACTGAAGAAGAAAGATTAATTGCCGGACAAATAAATAAGTTTATGCTAAAAGTAAAGGAGATTTATAAAAAAACCAAAATTTACAAAATTCCTGATAATATAATAGACGATTTAAAGAATTTGAAAAACTGTCAACTTGAGTATTTTGAGATTGATAATTTGTCAAAATATAGTAGCTTTTTAAAAGACGAAGGTGATAGAATTTTTGTTGCATGCTGGGTTGGCAAAACAAGAATAATTGACAATATGACACTTAAATAACTTGAAAAAAAGACTTAAAATATTAATTCCTATAATAGTTGGTTTATTCTTTATTTATTTAACTTTTGAATTCACTAACCCTGATGAAAGATCTTTAATATATAACTATATAGGTTCTGCTAAAATTGAGTTTGTCTTGGCGGCAATGCTATTAGGAGCATCTGCAGATGTGATAAGAGGGCTAAGGTGGCAGCTACTATCTCGTTCATTAGGTTATAGGTCAAATAAATTAATTAGTATTGCAAGCGTATTTATGTGTTATACATCAAATATGGCTATTGCTAGATCAGGTGAATTTGTTAGAGCCTCTGTCCTTAGTAGCTACAATAATATTCCTTTAGGCAAAACACTTGGAACTATAGCTGCGGAGAGAGTTGTTGATGTTTGTATATCCTTATTAATATTAATATCTGTTTCGATTCTTCAATATGATTTAATAATTGAATCACTGTTTGATGATGAGGTTTTATTATATATAAATGAAAATATTGGATTTATTGGTCTAGTAATCTTACTTTTTATAATTGTCTTAATTATTTTAATAAAAAAAATAAATAAAATAAGAAGATTTTTTAATACCATTTTAGAGGGGTTATTATCAGTAACTAAGCTTAAATCGAAAATGATTTTATTTGTTATTTCCTCATTCTTAATCTGGACATGTTATATACTTGCTTTTTCGGTGATCAAGTTTTCAGTTCCAGAGCTAAATGCCATAGACTCTAGTTTGATTTTTCCAGCATTTGTTGTTGGTGTATTTAGTATTTCTCTTTCAAATCATGGGCTAGGTGTTTACCCCCTTGCGATATCCTTATTCTTAGTTAATTTTGGAATTAATACTGAGCTTGGGTTAACTTATGGTTGGTTAGCTTGGTCATGCCAAGCAATTATAACTTTAATTTTTGGAGCTCTATCTTTTTTTGTACTACCTTTGTTAACCAAGTGATTGAAATGAACAAAATAATAAAACAATTTTTATCACAAGTAAGTGAAAAAAACCAAAATGAGCCTGAATTTATGCAGGCTGTCACTGAAGTTGCAGAGACTGTTATCCCCTACATTGTTACCCAAGATATTTATTATGGTCAAAACATTCTACTTAGAATGGTTGAACCTGAAAGAGTAGTATCTTTTAGAGTTGCATGGATAGATGACAAAGAAGAAATTCAAGTTAATAGAGGATATAGAATTGAGATGAACTCAGCTATAGGTCCATACAAAGGAGGTTTAAGATTTCATCCATCTGTTAATTTAAGCATACTAAAGTTTTTAGCTTTTGAACAAGTATTCAAAAACGCCCTAACTACACTTCCTATGGGAGGTGGAAAAGGAGGTTCAGATTTTGATCCAAAAGGTAAGTCTGATACTGAGGTTATGAGGTTCTGTCAGAGTTTTATGACCGAACTATTCAGACACATAGGGCCTAACAAAGATATACCTGCTGGAGATATAGGAGTTGGAGGAAGAGAAATCGGTTACCTTTTTGGCCAATATAAAAGATTAAAAAATGAATTTTCAGGTGTTCTAACAGGAAAGGGAATGTCATGGGGTGGCTCCTTGATTAGGCCTGAAGCAACAGGATATGGCGTAGTTTATTTCATTAACGAAATGTTAAAAAATAAAGGGAGGAGCATGAAAGGTAAAAAAGTTGTCATATCTGGATCTGGAAATGTAGCGCAATATGCTACAGAAAAATGTATTGATATGGAAGCTAAGGTCTTAACTCTTTCTGATTCATCTGGATTTATATATGATAAAGATGGTATAGATTCTGAAAAGCTACAATATATTATGGAACTTAAAAATGAAAAAAGAGTTAGAATCTCAGAGTATACACGGAAATATCCTAAAGCAGAATTTCATCCAAATAAATCCCCATGGAATATTAAATGTGATGTAGCAATACCATGTGCTACTCAAAATGAGTTAGATAAAGAAGATGCAATTTCTCTTATAAAAAACGGATGTAATACTGTCGGCGAAGGGGCTAATATGCCATGTACTCCAGATGCTGTTGAACAATTCATTAAGAATAATGTATTATATGCACCTGGTAAAGCTTCAAATGCTGGAGGAGTTGCAGTATCTGGGTTAGAAATGGCTCAAAATTCCTTAAGGTATACATGGACTCGAGACGTTGTAGATAGTAAATTAAAAGAAATAATGTCTGATATACACACTTCGTGTGTTAAGTATGGTTCTTCAAAAGATGAAATAAATTATGTAAAAGGGGCTAATATTGCAGGCTTTGTTAAAGTAGCTGATGCAATGCTCGCACAAGGAGTAGTTTAGAATGCCCAATTCAAGAGGTTTTGTTGTAAAATCTATCAAAAATGGAGAGACTAGCATGATTTTATCATGTTATCTTGAAGATATTGGTTTAAAAAGTTTTATGGTAAAAGGTGTCTATGGAACAAAAAAACCTAAGTTTAGCAAAGCATATTTTTTTCCACTTAATTTCATAAGCATAAACTATACTTTAAGTAAAGATGATAGATTAAGCTACATTAAGGAAGTAAAGCCTATAAATTTTTATAAAAGCTTACATTCAAGCATAGAAAAAAGTACTGTTATAGTCTTTTTATCTGAGGTTTTAAATAGTGTGTTTAAAGAAGAAGGTGATAAAAATCAAAATTTATTCAATTTTTTAGACAAATCATTAAACTGGTTCGATGCTCAAGAGATTTGTAGTAATTTTCACATTAAATTTTTAATTGAACTTACTAAACACATAGGGTTTTATCCAAATATTACTAGCGAAAATGATAAGTTCTTTAATATTGAATCCGGATCCAGCTCTACCATAAAACCTTTATCTAAATTCATTGACTTTGATGATTATAAATTATTCAAGCAGTTATTAGGCATGAAATTTGAGGATTTAAATTATATGAGTATAGATAAAGATTCTAGAATAAGATTACTCAATTATATAATTGACTATTATTCTTTACATTTACAAATGTTCAAATCCCCTAAATCAATTGATGTTTTTTGTGAAATTTTCAAATAATTCAATACAAATCTATAAGAAGATAATTCTAATTTTTTTGTTTACTCATGTTTCTTTTAGTCAAAAAGTAACTTTAAAGGATGGTGAAACAAATGAATTATTATCAGATGTTGCTGTGTTTAATGAAAGAAGAGATATATCATCAATTAGTGACCTAAATGGAAATGTTGATCTTGACTTATTTGCTAATGAGAAAAAGATATATTTTAAATTACTTGGATACTCTTTGTTAGAATTATATGTAAATGATATTGAAGATGGAGGTGTAGTTTTGTTAGATCCAGAAACTCAAAATCTTGATGAAGTAATTTTATCAGTTGCAAGATCTGCATCCAATGTAAATCAAATTGCAGAAAAAGTTTCAGTCATAAAGTTCGAGGATTTATTCATCTCATCCCCCAGCTCAGGTGCAGAAATGCTTGAATTAAGCCCTGGAGTTAGAATTCAAAAAAGCCAAGGTGGAGGTGGAAGTCCTATTTTAAGAGGTTTTGAAGCTAATAGAGTTTTGATAGTTGTTGATGGAGTAAGAATGAATAATGCCATTTATAGATCTGGTCATTTACAGAATTCCATTACAATAGATCCTAGTAATATTGAAAGAGCAGAGGTTATATTTGGATCTTCATCTGTTGGTTATGGTTCAGATGCAATGGGGGGTGTAATTCATTACTATACAAAGAATCCAATACTAAAAAGTTCTAAAAATATATCATCAAGCTTTACCTCAAACTTTAATTCAGCTAACAATAGTTTGTCAAGTAATTTCAACACTAATTACAGTTCAGATAATTGGGGCAGTATAACTTCAATTTCGATTTCTAAATATGGTGATATTAAAATGGGGAAAAATAGAAATCATGGTTATTCAGACTGGGGACTAACTCCAATTTTTTCTAAAAATTCAAGATATAAGTTTTATGCGGAGCCATCAATTAACTTAGATAATAATATTCAAAAGAATACCGGTTATAGTCAAGTTGATTTATTTCAAAAATTTTTATTTAAACTAGGAGGTGACAATCTTCTTAATTTAAATATTCAGTTCTCTGAATCAAGTGATATTGATAGATATGATCAACTAAGTATTCTAGAGGATGATTCTTTAAAATTTAGCGAATGGTATTATGGACCTCAAAAAAGATTATTGATTTCTCCAAGTCTTAAAATTTATCCAAAAAATAAATTTATGGATAAAGGCGTTATAACTTTGGGATTCCAAAAAATTAATGAAAGTAGAATTAAAAGAAAATTTAATTCATTAAATAGATCCCATCAAATCGAGGATTTAAAAGTGTTAAGCTTAAATGGTGACTTTGACACATCTTTCAATAATGGACATACATTTTCATATGGAATAGAGACAACATATAATCATAATTATTCTAAAGCATATGACAGAATTTTGGATGTTGACAATAATAATGTTAAGGGTGTAAGCAAAAAATTTGCAATACCAACCAGGTATCCTAGCGATGGAAGTTCATATACAAGCTTTGCATCCTACGTAAACTGGTCATGGAATATGAGTGAGTTTTTCACTTTCAATATTGGGACAAGACTAACATTTACAAAGCTAAAGGCAAGTTGGAATGATGTAATATCAGTAAACCCTCAATTATCAAAAGTTAATTTAAATTCTGAGGCATTAACAACTACAATATCAATGAAGTTAAGGCCAAGTAATAAAATTCAAATAAATACAGTTTTATCTAGTGGTTTTAGAAATCCAAATATTGATGATATTGGAAAGATTAGAGAAAACAATGGTTTATTAGTTGTTCCTAATACATTTTTAAAGCCAGAATATGCATATAATCTAGACCTAGGAGTTGATTATAAATCTCTTGACAACAAAAATTATCTATCAATTAGAGGATTTAGCACAATAATTTCAAGACATATTGGAAGAGCAGAATATATTGTTTATTCTGATATTACAACTCCTAATCTATCTACAATAATCTATGATAATGAGGAAGTTACTACTGTTGCTAATAAAAATTTAGGTAATAGATTTATTCATGGATTTTCAATTGATGGGTCTAATAATTTAAGTAGAAGTTTAAAAATTAATTACAGCTTAACCTATACTAAAGGGGATAAAAATGAAATATATGGTCCCCTTCCTTCAATCTCTCCTTTATTTGGATCATTTTCATTAGATTATATTAAAAATGATCTAGCAATTAGGGCCATATACAAATATAGTGACTCAAAAGATCCTTCAGAATATAGTATAGGTGGAGAAGATGGCCTTGATGAAACTCCTTATTTAATTGATCAAAATGGGTTAAAAAATTTCCTAGGAACACCAAAGTGGTCAGATTTTTCAATTTATGCAAGCAAAAAAATATCATCAAATTCTACATTGAGACTTGGTATTACGAATATTTTTGATATTCATTATAGAACATTTGCTTCTGGAATTTCTGCACCTGGTAGATCTTTCCAAGCAGGTTTAAATCTTAAATTATAAAGCAGCTAATTAACTTTATTTTGATCTAAAATCATTAATTTCGCCTTTAATTCAAGGATTAATGGGATTTAAAGAATCGAAAAATTTTTCACTTAATTCAATTGCAAAAGAGATTGAAGACTTCTGGGTTAAAAATGATGTTTTTATCAAATCATCAAACAGAGATAATGGAGAGAGTTTTGTGTTCTTTGAAGGTCCTCCTTCTGCAAATGGTAAACCTGGAATTCACCATGTATTGGCTAGAACTATAAAAGATGCCTTTTGTAGATATAAGACTATCAAAGGGTTTAACGTTAAGAGAAAAGCTGGGTGGGATACCCACGGACTTCCTGTTGAATTAGGTGTAGAGAAGGAATTAGGAATTTCAAAGGATGATATTGGTAATAAGATTAGTGTATCAGATTATAATGCTGCATGTAAGGAAGCGGTTATGAAATATACTTCTGACTGGGAATCATTAACTAAAGAGATGGGTTATTGGATTGATATGTCTGATCCTTATGTGACATTTGAATCTAAATACATGGAATCCGTATGGTGGATTATAAAAAATATTTATGATAAGAATTTGATATACAAAGGCTATACTGTTCAGCCCTACTCACCTGCCGCGGGTTCCGGTCTAAGCTCACATGAACTTAATCAGCCTGGTGCATATAGAGATATTAGTGACACATCTGTTGTGGCTCAATTTAAATCTTTAAAAGAAGGACTACCAGATGAATTAATTAATTTCTATCCATTTTATTTTCTTGCTTGGACAACAACACCATGGACACTTCCATCAAATACAGCTTTAACTATCGGTGAAAAGATTCAATACTCTTTTGTTAAAACATATAATCAATACACTAAAAAATTAATAACTGTTGTAATAGCTACTAAATTAATTGATAAAATTTTTTCTAAGATTTTTTATGAGGTAAAAAGTGAGAAAGAATTAGCTTCATTTGATAATAAAAAGACTAATATCCCTTATTTAATATGCCATGAAGTGCCTGGCAAGAATTTAGAAAACATAAAGTATGAAAGAATTTGGGACGAATCTCCTCTACCATTGGATAATCCAGAGAATGCATTTAGAGTAATAATTGGAGATTTTGTAACTACTGATAGCGGAACAGGGATTGTTCATACAGCTCCAACATTTGGAGCAGATGACTATAAGGCTGCAAAATCTGCAAAACCTGAAGTTCCACCATTACTAGTTATAGATAAAAATGGTGTTAAAGTTCCACTTGTTGATCTTAAAGGAAAATTTATTGACGGTATTGGTTTAATAAGTGGTAAATATGTAAAAAACGAGTATTATGAGTCAGATTCTATTCCTGAAAAGTCTGTTGATGTTGAAATAGCCATTAGGCTTAAAGAAATAAATCGTGCATTCAAGGTAGAGAAGTACTCACATTCCTATCCTCATTGTTGGAGAACTGACAAGCCAGTCCTTTACTATCCTATGGAATCTTGGTTTATAAAAATGGATAGCTTATCAAACAGAATGTTTGAATTAAATAAGGAAATTAATTGGAAACCTAAGTCAACTGGTGAGGGTAGATTTGGTAACTGGTTAAAGTCTGCTAATGATTGGAACCTTTCAAGATCAAGATTTTGGGGAATTCCTCTACCTATATGGACAGATGAAGAAAATGAAGAAGTTAAAGTTATTGGTTCAGCAGAAGAACTTATTAACGAAATTGAAGTTTCGGTTAAACGTGGCCATATGTTATCTAATCCTTATTTTGATTTTGTTGTTGGTAATATGTCAGATAAGAATTATTTAAATATTGATCTTCATAAAGATACTGTTGATGATATAATCCTTACATCAAGTAAAGGGAAACCCATGAAAAGGGAAAAAGATATTATTGATGTTTGGTTTGATTCAGGCTCTATGCCCTATGCCCAATTTCATTACCCTTTTGAGAACAAAGATTTAATTGATGATAACATTAATTTTCCTGCAGATTTTATTGCGGAAGGTGTTGATCAAACAAGAGGATGGTTTTATACACTTCATGCAATATCAACTTTAGTTTTTGACTCAATATCATATAAAAACGTTGTATCAAATGGTTTAGTTCTTGATAAAAATGGACAAAAAATGTCTAAGAGACTTGGCAATACCGTAAACCCATTTAAAATGATAGAAGAATATGGGGCTGATGCCGTTAGATGGTATATGATTTCAAACTCCAATCCATGGGATAATTTAAAATTTGATCAGGAGGGTGTAGCTGAAGTTAAAAGAAAACTTTTTGGGACATTACATAATGTATACAGTTTTTTTAGTCTTTATGCAAATATTGATAAATTTTCATATAAAGAGGATTTTATAGAGCTTGAAAAAAGGTCAGAATTAGATCAATGGATAATCTCAGAATTGAATTCTTTAATAAAAAAAGTAGATAATTACTTCAATGAATATGAGCTGACCCCTGCTTCAAGAGAAATTAGTGACTTTATTCAAGAAAAACTTAGTAATTGGTACGTTAGATTATCAAGGAGAAGATTTTGGAAGGGCGAGTATAATGATGATAAAATTTCAGCTTATCAGACTCTTTATGAGTGTTTATCCTCTATTAGTAAACTTATTTCTCCAATTGCTCCTTTTTACTCAGAATATATTTATCAGTGTCTTAACACCGTTACAAAAAAAGAGTACTATGAATCAGTTCATTTATCTGAATTTCCTATTTCAGATGAAGATTTTATAAATCCAGAATTAGAAGATAAAATAAATAAGGTAAGGAATATTTGTTCACTTGCTCTATCAATTAGAAAAAAAGAAAAGCTAAAAGTAAGGCAGCCACTTAGTAAGATAATTATACCTGTAAAGGATAAAAATGAAAAAAATGAAATTGAAAATGCTAAGGATCAAATTTTGTCTGAAATTAATGTAAAATCTATTGAATTCTTAAATAGTAAAGATTCACTACTTATTAAGGAACTAATTCCTAACTTCAAAATTCTGGGGCCAAGATATGGTTCAATAATTAATGATGTTGCCAATATAATTAAAGGCTTCTCTCAAAAAGAAATTGAGGATTTAGAAAGTAATGGAAAAGCAAATTTTAGGATTAAAGAAACTGATGTTTCAATTGATTTAGGAGATGTTGAAATAAACTATAAGGATATTGAGGGATTATCAGTTGCAAGTGGTGATGGAACTACAATTGCTTTAGACCTTAAACTCGATCAAAATCTTATAAATGAAGGTATTGCTAGAGAGCTTGTCAATAGGATTCAGAATATAAGAAAAAGTAAGGATCTAGAAGTAACCGACAAAATTGAGATTAACATCAAAAAGTCTGAGAAATTGGCAAATGCGATTAAGTCAAATTTAGATTATATCAAAGGTGAAACATTGGCAAATAAATTATATTTTAGCGAGAATTTTAATGATGAAGGAGAAACTTTAGAGTTTGATGATATTAAAACTGTTATAACTATAAATAAAATTTAAAAAATGAGTGAAAGTTCAAGAAATAGATATTCAGATAAAGAATTAGAAAGCTTCAGAAAAATAATTAATCAAAAAATTGAAAAGGCAAAATCTGATCTAGCTTTATTGAAGAGTGCATACATGAATGATGGCAATAATGGAACTGACGATACATCTCCTACTTTTAAATCATTTGAAGAAGGATCAGAAACAATGTCAAAAGAAGCTAATACTCAGCTAGCATTAAGACAAGAAAAATTTATCAGAGATTTAAAGAATGCCCTTCTGAGAATTGAAAATAAAACATATGGTGTTTGTAGGGTTACTGGAAAGCTAATAGATAAGAAAAGGCTTGAAATAGTTCCTCACGCAACACTTAGTATTGAGGCAAAAAATATCCAAAAATAAATATTAAAAACTTGATTCCTTTTGTTAAAAACATTGACGCTAAAAAATCTTTAGTACTAATTTTAGCATTAATATTATTAGATCAAGTAGTTAAATTTTATATTAAATTAAATTATCCTCTCACTATTTTTAATGAGGTTCCTATAATTGATATTGGATTTTTTAAGCTCTTATTTATTGAAAATAAAGGTATGGCTATGGGTGCTAAATTGAATACATTTTTTCCATTTCTGAACGATAATACTGCAAAATTAATCCTAACATCATTTAGAATTATTGCTTGTATTGGTTTAGTTTTTTGGTTAAGAAGTATGATTAAGAAGAAGGCTTCTCAATTATTTATTTTTTGTCTTTGTTTAATTTTAGCTGGTGCAGTAAGTAACCTTATTGACTCAGTGTTTTATGGTGTTATTTTTTCATCAAGCTACGGTCAGGTTGCAACCTTATTTCCTGAAGTAGGCTATGCACCTCTCTTTTATGGAAGTGTAGTTGATATGATCCAATTTCCTTTGGCAACCTGGGTTTGGCCAGAGTGGTTTCCTTTAATTGGTGGTCAAGAATATACATTTTTTGAATATGTTTTCAATTTTGCAGACTCATATATAAGTACAGGAGTTCTTTTATTGTTAATCTTTAATAAAAAGGTCTAGAGTTTGTTAAACTTATGGACATTTGTTGGGGTGATGCAATAATCTAGTTTAATGTCATTATTATTAATATCCTCGATTTGATATATTGGATCAAATAATGAAAGTCCTATTTTTAATGTATTACTATTAGTTAATTTAAGGAATCTATCATAATAACCTTTCCCATAACCTACTCTATGACCTTGTAAATCAAATACTAGTAGAGGTATAAATACTATGTCTAAATTCTCAATTTTAAAATAATTTCCATTATTAGGCTCTATAATTCCATACTCATTTATACTAAATTCAGTTTTTTCATTTATTTCAACATGAAAAAGTTCATTATTTGAAATTTTAGGAACTATAATGCTTTTTTGTTCTGACTTTAATTTATTAATGATTAATGAGGTGTCTAATTCATTATTTTTTTCAATTGAAATAAAAATATGATAGTTCTGTAATTTCCAGATGTCTAGTTTTTTTAATTGTTTAGAAACTCTCTGACTTAGATAATCAACTTCTTGCTTTGTTAAGGAAAGTCTTTTGTTTTTGTATTGAGATCTTAAAAAAGTTTTCTTTGCAGTTATCACTTAATATTATTTAAACTAAAAATAGACTTAATTTTGTTAGAGTGAAAGAAAGTAATGTATATATAAATGCTAGGTCTCTACCTGAAGAACCAGGAGTTTATCAATTCTTTGATAAGGACAATGAAATAATATATATAGGTAAAGCTAAAAATCTCAAGAAAAGAGTTTCATCTTATTTCACCAAATCACATGATACCAATAAGCTAAGGCTTCTTGTAAAAAGTATTGATAAAATTGAGAGGATAATTGTTGACACTGAAATGGATGCCCTTCTACTTGAAAATAATTTAATAAAGAAATATAAACCAAAGTATAACGTTCTTCTTAAAGATGATAAATCATACCCTTGGTTATGCATAAAAAGAGAGCCCTTTCCTAGGGTTTTTTATACAAGAAAAGCTATTCGTGATGGATCGGAGTATTATGGCCCTTATAGAAATGTTAAGACTGTAATTACTCTACTTGAGATAATTAAGGAAATTTATCCACTTAGAACATGTAACTATAAACTAACCAAGGAAAACATAGACAATAAAAAATTTAAGTTATGTTTAGAGTATCATCTAGAAAACTGTGAAGGTCCATGCGTAGGAAAAGTTAAGGTTAATGACTATGAAAAAAACTTAAAGGGTATAAGGGATATTATTAAAGGAGATTTTAAAGCATCTTTAGAGAGACTAGAAGATAAAATGATTGATTTATCAAATAATCTTGAATTCGAAAAAGCTCAAAAAATAAAAGAAAAACTTGAATCACTAAAAGACTATCAATCTAGGTCGACTATAGTGAGTCCTAAAATTAGTGATGTAGATGTCTTTACTATAATATCTGATGAGTCTTATGCTTATGTTAATTTTATACAAGTATCATATGGCTCCATTGTAAGGTCACATACCTTAGAAATTAGGAAAAAACTCAATGAGTCTGATAAGCAAATACTTCAGCTAAGTATTATTGAATTAAGAGAGAGGTTTTTATCTAGCTCTAAGGAAGTTTACTTGCCATTTAGAATAAATCTTGGTGAGAAGATTAAAATTCAAGTTCCTAAAAAGGGAGAGAAGAAAAGTCTTGTAGATCTATCATTGCGGAATGCAAAGTTTTATAGAATTGACAAATTAAAACAAATTAAAATTTTAGATCCAGAGGCGCATGTTAATAGAATAATGGAGCAAGCTAAAATGGATTTAAACCTATCTGAAAAACCTATTCATATTGAGTGTTTTGATAATTCAAATTTGATGGGAACAAATCCAGTTGCATCATGTGTAGTTTTTAAGAATGGTAAACCGTCCAAAAAGGATTATCGCATTTATAAAATAAAAAATGTAAAAGGTCCAGATGATTTTGCATCAATGGAAGAAGTGGTATATAGAAGAATTAAAAGACTAGTGAATGAGAAACAATCTTTACCAAATTTAATTATAGTTGACGGCGGTAAAGGACAGTTATCATCAGGTTTAAACATTTTAAAAAAATTAAATTTAGAAAATGAAATATCTATAATAGGTATTGCCAAAAAGCTTGAAGAAATTTTTAAACCAGGTGATAAGCTACCTTTATACATTGACAAGAAATCTGAAACTTTAAAGTTAATTCAACAATTAAGGAATGAAGCTCATAGGTTTGCTATAAACTTTCATAGGGATAGGAGAAGTAAAAGTGCCTTAAAATCAGAAATTGATAATCTTCAAGGTGTTGGTCCAATTTTAAAAGAGAAACTATTAAAGAAATATAAATCATTTAAAAGATTGAAAAGTGCAAGTGAAAAAGATTTAATTACGTTTTTAGGAAACTCAAGAGGAAGGTCAATATTTAATCAATTAAAAAATTAATTTTAGTTAATTTTGAAAAAAGAAATGATAAAAATTGTTGCCCTATATCTTCAAATCTTCTTCTTAAGCATAAATATAACTTTTGGGCAAAATATCCTTTCTGATTCAAAGCCATTTAAAGCTGGGGAAAATCTAGAGTATGTTGTGCAATATGGAATCTTCAATGCTAGCTATGCATCACTCAAGTTAGCTAATGAAAAGTTAGATGGTAGAGACTTTTTACTAGCATCAGGATATGGGAAAACTATTGGTTTAGCAAGACTTTTTTTTAAAGTTGAAGATTACTACAGCAGTTACTTTGATGATACATCTGTGACCCCATATTTTTTTAAAAGAAACATTTATGAAGGTGGGTACACAAAAAATTTGGAAATAAAGTTCAATTTAGAGCATAAAAATGCTACAGTTAACGATATAAAAAATCAAACTGTCAAGACAATTAGTACAGAAGAAAATGTTCAAGACCTAATTTCTTCATTATATTACTTAAGGAAAAATTTTTCTGAAGAAAAGGTAGTTGTTGGAGAGTCATTTAAAATTAATATGTTCTATGATTCAAAAAATAGAGAATTACCTTTAAAGTATTTAGGTAAGGATATAATAAATACAAAATTTGGTAAAATTGAATGCTTAAAGTTTATGCCTACAACTAGTAGGAGTAGGATTTTTAAAGGTGAGGGAAGTATTACTATTTGGCTAACAAATGACAAAAACAGAATTCCAATAAGAGTTAAAGCAGACCTTTTAGTAGGTTCAATAAAAGCTGACTTAGAAAAATTTTCTGGTATTGCAAACCCTCTAGAAATTGTAATTAAAGATTAATGAGGAAATTATTTACATTATTAATTATTGCCGGTTTATTTTCATGCAGCTCAGAAGAGAATAAACAAACTGAGGAGGATCCTATAAGATACAAATATGGCTATGATCAAAATAAATATGTATTTGAAGAAAGAAAAGTAAAAAGAGGTGATACATTTGGTGACATACTTGAAGACCAGGGCATTGATTATCCAGAAATATACCAAGCAATTGAGAAAACAAAAGATGAAGTTAGCTTTAGAAAACTTCAGTTAGGTAAGCCCTACACGTTAATTTTTACAAATGATTCAATAAGAAAGCTCAAAGCATTCGTTTATCACCCAACTATTGAAGGATATTCATTGATTCAACTTAGAGATAGTATATTCGGTAAAACTTTTTCAAAACCTCGAAGCTATAAAGATTTATCTGCAGCAGGAACTATTGATAATTCATTGTATTTAACTCTTGAAGAGCAAGGTAAAGATCCATTATTGACTTATTATTTATCTGATATTTATGCTTGGACAATTGATTTTTTTAGACTTGATAAAGGGGATAAATTCAAAGTAATATATACTCAAGCATTTATTGATGACACAATTCCAGTAGCAATAACTAAGATTAAGGCTGCCTATTTCCTTCACAAAGGGAAAGAGCAGTATGCATTTGAATATGAAACGGACTCTATTAAAGGAATTGTTGAGTATTTAGATCAAGATGGTAAAAATTTAAGAAGAGCTTTTCTTCAATCACCTATAAAGTTTGGTAGAATTTCATCAAGGTATAATTTAAGAAGAAGAATTGCATATTATGGCAACAGAGTAAGACCACACAGGGGAACTGACTTTGCGGCTCCTGTTGGAACTCCTATTTTATCAACTGCTAATGGAACTATTACTGAAGTAAGCTATACAAGGGCTAATGGCAGGTATGTGAAAGTTAAACATAACAACACATACACTACTCAGTATCTTCATATGCAAAAAGCAAATGTCAAAGTTGGACAATTTGTTGAGCAGGGAGATGTTATCGGTTTTGTTGGAATGACAGGAAATACCTCTGGTCCTCATGTATGTTATAGATTTAGAAAAAATGATGTTGAAGTTGACCCATTTAAACAAGAACTCCCAGAAGCTAAACCAATAAATGAATCACTAAAAAAGAAGTACTTTAGTGATATAGTTCTAATTAAGTCTCAGCTTGATTCAATTGTGATAAAAAATAAAACTTCCATATAATGCCTTTATCAAAAAAGAATCCAACAAGTCAAAAATCATGGTCTAGCTTAAAGGAGGTCTATAATCAAGAAAATAATTTACATATCAACGATTATTTTAAAAATGAAAACAACAGGCTTGAAAATTTTACAGCTAGTTTAAATGATTTATATATTGATTTTTCTAAAAATAGAATTAGTAAAAAAGCTTTTGATTTATTAATTGAACTTTGTAAGGAAACAGACCTTAAAGAAAATATAGATAAGTATTTTAATGGCTCTACGATAAATGAAACTGAAAACAGGTCTGTTCTGCATACAGCATTGAGATCTAAAAATAGTGACTCAACCGAAATATCTGATGAGGTAAAAAACACTTTATCAAAAATTAGAACTATTTCAGACGAGATTAACAATGGTGTTAGGCTTGGATATTCCAGTAAAAAAATTGAGAATGTTGTAAATATAGGTATAGGTGGTTCACATCTTGGACCGGAAATGGTGACTGAAGCTTTAAGTTTTTACTCACAAGGTATAAAACCTTATTTCATTTCAAATATAGACCCAGACTATACAGAAAATTTACTGAAATCTCTTAATCCAGAGACAACAATGTTTATAATTGTTTCCAAAACATTTACAACAATTGAAACTCTTGAAAATGCCAAAAAAGTCAGAAAATGGTTTATTAATAATGTAAATGAAGAATCAATTAAAGATCATTTCATTGCAGTTTCAAATAATACTGAAGATCCAAAAGAATTCGGTATTGAATCTAAAAATATTCTTTCTATACCTGAATGGGTGGGTGGAAGATTCTCTTTATGGGGCTCTGTAGGTTTAATTATTTCAATTTGTATTGGATTTAAAAATTTTGAAGACTTTTTAAGTGGGGCAAGAGAAATGGATCTACATTTTAAGGAATCTAATTTTGAAAAAAATATTCCTGTTGTGCTTGCTTTAGTAAGTATTTGGTACAACAACTTTTTTAATTGTGAGACAGAGGCAATTCTGCCCTATAATCAATTTCTAGGTAAGCTTGCGGATTATCTACAACAAGCAAGTATGGAAAGTAATGGTAAGAGTATAGATAGAAATGGCAATAAGGTTGATTATCAAACAGGAACTATAATCTGGGGGTCGACTGGAACAAATGCACAACATGCATTTTTTCAACTTATGCATCAAGGAACAAAACTAATTCCGACTGATTTTATTGCCTTTAAAGAGTCCCTAAGCGGTGATGCAGAACAACATAAAATTTTAACTTCAAATTTCTTAGCTCAGACAAATGCTTTGTTAGTCGGTAATAAAAAAATTGGTGATGAAATTCAAAAGAATATAGATGGCAATAAACCCTCAAATACAATACTTATCAACAAGTTAACTCCTAAAAATCTCGGCTCATTAATAGCTATGTATGAAAGTAAAATTTTTGTTATAGGGTCCATATTAAATATTTATAGTTTTGATCAGTGGGGTGTTGAATTAGGAAAATCAATAGCTAAAGAGATTTTAAAGAATGGTAAATCTAACCTAGATAAATCGTCTTCTCAAGTGTATGATAAGCTCATATAAACTTTGTTAGTTTAAATACTGCATTATTTTAAGATTCTGTTAATATTTAGTTAACTCAAAAATTAACTAATAATTATATTTTTGATTTATAATTAAAATAATTCATATGAAAAAACTAATCTTCTTATTTATTATTATTTTCTCTGCTAACTTAAACTCTCAAGAACCTGCTCTAGACTCTATAGCACTAGCTGAGGTTACAGTTTCATCGAAAGTAATTGATATAGCAAAGGAACGTGAAACTCCAATTGCATTTAGTACAGTCTCTGGTGCTGAGATAGAGCTGAAAGGTGGTAATCTTGAGGTTCCTGAATTTCTTAAAAAGACTCCTGGAATATATTTTTCTCCCGACAGTGGTGGTGGATATGGAGATGGAGAACTTAAACTAAGAGGTTTTGGGATGAATAATGTCGCAGTTGTAATCAATGGTCAACCTGTTAATGATATGGAAAACGGCTGGGTATATTGGTCAAACTGGGCTGGTTTATCTGATTTAACTTCAAGTATTCAAATTCAAAGAGGTTTAGGTTCAACATCATTAGCTACTCCATCTGCAGGTGGAACCGTTTCAGTTAATACTCGTGCAGCAGAACTACAACCAGGTTCTTCTTTAAAGCTTCTTCAGGGTAATGACGGTTATCAAAAAATGACAGTTTCTCATAATACAGGTGTGAATGATCTTGGTTGGTCATCAAGTTATTTGTTAAGTCTATGGCAAGGAGATGGATGGAGAAATGGAACTCAGGGAGAAGGTGTTACTTATGCTTTTTCAATTGGATATACTCCTAGAGGAGGAGATCATGAGTTTAACCTTTCCGTTATTGGAGCTGGTCAGTGGCATCACCAAGCATATTATACACCATGGCTAGAAGACTATCTTGATCATGGCCCTACTCAAGGAGGTGATTATAGAAAATACAACCAAGTGTATGGAGAATACAAGGGAGAAGAATTTTCTATGTTAAGAAATTATTACAATAAGCCATTAGCAACTCTTAACTGGGACTGGGAAATTTCAAGTAATGTAACTCTTGCTACATCACTTTATGCATCTGCAGGTAGAGGTGGAGGAACTGGAGATAGAGGAAGAAATTATGATGTTACTTCATTTCAAAGATCTATGACTGATCATCTTGCTGATGGTGGGGATGCTTATAGAAGATCTGATATGACAATTAACTGGGATGCTGTGGTATCTCAAAACGTTAATAATGCTTATATCCCATCTGAAGGTCCTTTTGCAGGAATGAAACTTGGTTATCACAATGATACAGATGGTGAAACACCAAGTAGGTGGGCTGTTGGAACTAAAGTAAGAAGGTTTAGCACAAACTCTCATAACTGGTTAGGTGGTATATCCAAACTTAAGTTAGACAGTGAGAACTTTAGATATGAAATAGGTGTTGATCTTAGATCGTATAAAGCTTATCACAGAAGAGGGATAAGTGATTTTCTTGGTCTTGATGGTTATATTTCAACTATCAACAATTATGTCTTTTCAGGAAATTTTGATAGAGTGGGTCATGTTGTTACAACTGCATATGAATCATCTCCGTTTAAAAATCTAGGAATGGATGATCCAAATGGAACTCAAAGATATTATATTGGGTATAACAATTGGACTGGGTTAAATGGGCTTGTAGAATATGTTGGTAGTGAAAATTTTTCGGCTGTTCTTCAAGCTGGAACAACTACATCTAGAATGTGGCTGGAGCATTTTTATACAGCTCCCCCTGAAACAAAAGGTGAAGTCGTTAAGAAAAATGGAAACTATTTGAAAGTTGGTGCAAATTATAACTTGAATGAAAGATCCAACGTTTATGCTAATATAGGTAAGATTAAAAAATCTCCTCTTGTTGATGAAATCTTTATCAATGGTGATTATGATTATCAACAAGCTGACAATCAAGATGCTCAAACAATAAACTCTTTTGAGCTAGGTTATGGTTTTCTATCTTCTAATTTTAAATTAAATCTTAATGCATATTCAACAGTTTGGGGTAATAGAGTGCTTAGCAGAGTATCAGGCTCTGGTGATAATGCTGTGAGATTTGTTTATGAGGGAGTTGAGCAAACTCATCAAGGAATTGAAGCTGAGTTAACATGGTATCCAACTAGTCAACTAAGAATTAAAGGTATGGCTTCTTTAGGTGATCATAAGTACACTAAAAACTTCACTGGCCAAGGGTTTAATTTAGATAACAATGCGCCGAATGGTCAAACCGCAACATTATATATGGATGGTGTTAGTATTGGTGATCATGCTCAAACTATATTATACTTAGGAGCTGATTATAGATTTAGCTATAACTTTTCTGTAGATGTTGATCTGCAATCATTTGATAATTTATATGGTGAATTTGGACCGCTTGATAGTGAGTTCTCAAGTGCTAACAATAGAGGTGCAATTACCCTGCCTAGTTATTCTTTAGTTGACTTAGGAGCAACTTATAGAACAAAATTCTTGGGTATGAATACAAGAGTAAGATTAAACGTTAACAACTTATTTGATGAGGAATATATTGCCGAGTCAGATACAAATATATTTGCTGACGGTGGTAGAACATGGAATGGTGTTGATGTAAGAAATGTGGTAAATTTTGGAAGAGGTACAACGTGGAATTTAGGTGTTACTTTTGATTTTTAATAAAGTAAATTATTAATATTAAAACCCTGCTTAGGCAGGGTTTTTTATTTTATACCTATTTGTTTTATTATTATTTCAATTTCTTCTTTACCAGAATAATTATTTATCCCTACTGTATAAAGAATATCAAATTTTGATTTTAAATTAACTAGTTCATCTTTCTTATCAAAACATATGAATGGGAGTTTATTTAATAATGAATCCTGAATCTTTGACTTTACTATTTGTGATTCTTTACCTATAAATTTTAAATCCTCGGTTATAGTACAATTGTTGGTTCTAAATACTGGTCTTCTATTTTCTAGGCCAAATGGAGCAATCCTTGAGAGGATTTTTAAATTATTAATTGTTATTTCTGAAAAAGATATTTCAATGTCATATTTATAATTTTTCTCAAACATTATTCCACCAACTGATTCTTTGACTACTTTTTCAAAATTCTGACTAAATAAATCTAGTTTGGATTTTTCAATTTTTAATCCTGCCGCAAATTTATGACCTCCAAATTGATATAAATATTTTTCACATTTAACCAATGCATCATAAACATCAAATCCAGACACAGATCTCACAGATCCTGTAAGTAGATTTTCATCAAAATCAGTAAGTATAATAGTAGGCTTATATGATTTTTCAATAACTCTTGAGGCAACAATTCCTAAAACACCTGTACTCCAGTTTTGACCATAAAAAATATTAGAATACTTACTCTGGTCAATTTTTTCAACTACATCTTCAAATACATCTTTTTCTATAGTCCTTCGTTTTGAATTCAAAAATTCTACTTCATTTGATAAAGACATAACCTTATTAGCATCTTCTTCAACTAGAAGGTCCACAATAATTTTTCCGTTTTTCATTCGTCCTGCAGCATTAATTCTTGGCCCAATGTTAAATGATATGTTTGATTCATCGACTTGATTATTATTTGATTTCAAAAAGTTTCTAAGTCCTAATCTAGGATTATTATTAATTTCCTTTAATCCGTGAAATACCATAACTCTGTTTTCATCAATTAAAGGCATCATATCCGAAACAGTTGCTAGTGCAACAAAATCTAAAAGACTTTTAACATTTAATTTATTTTCTGATTTTAAATTGTGTGCTGTTATTAATTTATAAGCTATTGCACAACCACATAGATCTTTAAATGGATAAGTACAATCTAATTGTTTAGGGTTTAAAATAGCATAAGCATTGGGAATTTTATTGTCGGGTAAATGATGATCACAAATAATTATATCAATTCCTTTTGAATTGGCATATTCAACTTGGTTTAATGCTTTTATTCCACAATCTACAGTTATTATTAATTTAATATTATTGTCTTTAGCATAATCAATTGATTCCGTCGATACCCCATATCCTTCTTTATATCTGTCTGGTATGTAATATAACAGGTCATAATTCCTGTAACTGAAATAGGTATATAACATAGATGTTGAAGTGGTTCCGTCAACATCATAATCTCCTAAAATCATAATTTTTTCACTTGAAGCATTATTAATTCTAACTATAGCTTTTTCCATATCCTTCATTAGATATGGGTCATGAAGAGAATCTAATTCAGGTCTGAAAAAAAATTTGGCCTTATCTAAGGAATTAATCCCACGTTGAAGTAACAGAGAGCAAATAAAGTTTGGAATATTTAGGTCTGCTTGAAGAGAATTAACTTCGGCAACGGTGGGTTGATCAATTTTTGTCCAATTTTTCATTCAGCTTTATCAATACAGATTACAAATTCACCCTTAATTGTTTTTTTATTATAATCTATAATTGCTTCTTCTATTGTGCCTCTGAATACTTCTTCATAGATTTTGGATATTTCTCTTATTATAGCAATTTTTCTATCTGAGCCAATTGTTTCTTTTATATCAGAAAGGGTTTTTACTATTCTGAAGGGTGATTCATATAAGATTGTGGTTTTAGTATTTTGAGAGATTTCATGTAGTTTTGACTTCCTTCCCTTTTTTCTTGGCAAAAACCCTTCAAAAATAAAACTATCACTTGGTAATCCGCTCATTACTAGTGCAGGTACAAAAGCTGTAGGTCCAGGCAAACAAGTAATTAATATATTATTTTTAATTGCTTCACGAATCAATAAAAAACCAGGATCCGATATACATGGAGTTCCAGCATCTGTTATTAAAGAGACCTTAATACCATTAATTAACATTTGAACGTATTCATCAACTTTTTTATGTTCATTGTTAAGGTGATAACTAATAACTTTTGTTGAAATATTATAGTGTTTTAAAAGTTTTTTAGCATGCCTTGTGTCCTCAGCCAATATTATATCTGAATTTTTAAGTGTTTCTATAGCCCTCAAAGTAATGTCTTCCATGTTACCAATAGGAGTTGGTACAATGTATAGTTGAGGATCATTTGTCATCTTCACTTTCTGGTATTTCAGTAACTAAATCTTTAATAGAATCTATTAATGGAGTTATTTCACTTTTACTGTAGGGCAATTCATCATTTTTTTCTGATGATAAATCAAGTTCTCTTAATATTTCCTTCAATTTTTCAGAATAAAATACCCAATCAGAATTTTGCTTACTTTTTGATAGAAACTTATATATGATTGCTAGTTCAAATATTTCTTTTGCATTCTTATAAATCTCATCCTGATCTGATAAATTTGATTTGTTAATTTTCTCGGCGATCTCTTTTATCTTATTTTCTATATTTTTAAACACTTCTATAAATTATATTAATGAATTTCTTTTTAATAAATTTGACTTATTTTCTAATTTAAATTACAAAATGTTTTTAGAAAACCCTGCATACAACAATGAACAATTTGGGTGGATTGAGGTAATTTGTGGATCAATGTTTTCTGGCAAAACAGAAGAATTAATAAGGAGGATTAAAAGAGCTAAAATAGCTAATCAAAAAGTTAAAATTTTTAAACCTATAATTGATTCAAGAAGTAAGAACTTTATTGAATCTCATGATGACAATAAACTTGAATCAATTGAAGTAAAATCATCATCGGATATTTTAAATAAGTTAAAAAATTGTGATGTAGTAGCTATTGATGAAGCTCAGTTTTTTGATGATGGAATAGTTGATGTATGTAATGAAGTAGCAAATAATGGCATTAGAGTAATTATTGCAGGATTGGATATGGATTATCTTGGTAATCCTTTTGGGCCTATGCCTGACCTTATGGCCATCTCTGAATATGTTACTAAAGTTCATGCAGTATGTAAAAAATCAGGAAATGTTGCTAATTATAGTTATAGAAAAAATAAAAAAAAGGATATTGTTGTAATAGGTGAAAAAGACAAATATGAGCCTTTAAGTAGAGCGGTTTTTTTTAAAAAAATGAAAAAAAATAAATCAAATTGAAAGTAGCTGTAATAGGATCAACTGGGGTTGTAGGAAATGTCATGCTTAATCTTCTTGAAAGCAGGAAATTCCCTTTAAGTGAATTAATACCTGTCGCCTCTGTGAGATCAATAGGTAAGAAAATTCTCTTTAATGATAAACAATACTCTATAGTTTCCATTGAAGATGCTGTAAAAATGAAGCCAGATATTGCATTATTTTCTGCAGGTGGTTCAACATCTTTGGAATGGGCTCCAAAATTCGCTGCAGTTGGAACCAGAGTTATTGATAATTCTTCTGCATGGAGAATGGATTTATCAAAAAAATTAGTTGTTAGTGAAGTAAATTCTGAAGTTTTAACAAAGGATGATTATATTATTGCTAATCCGAATTGTTCAACAATGCAGTTAATGGTAGTTTTAGCTCCTCTTCATAAAGAGTATAAAATTAAACGGTTGGTTATATCAACATATCAATCAGTATCTGGAACTGGTAAAAATGCTATTGATCAGCTGAATGGTGAAAGAAGTGATTCAGACCCACAAAAGATATACCCTTACAGTATTGATCAAAACCTTCTTCCCCATTGTGATGTATTTGAAGAAGGTGGTTATACAAAAGAAGAAAATAAATTAATAAATGAGACTAGGAAAATTCTAAGTGACGATTCTATTCAAATTACATCAACCGCTGTTCGAGTTCCTATTGAAATCTGTCATGGTGAGTCTGTAAATATTGAATTTAAAAATCAATTTGAATTAGAGCAAGTTTTTGAAATTTTAAAAAAGTCTCCTGGTGTTGTTCTCGAGGACGATCCGACAAATAACTTGTATCCTATGCCAATAAACTCAGCTAATAAAGATGAGGTTTTTGTTGGAAGAATTAGGCGAGACTTCAGTATTGAAAAGGGATTGAATATTTGGGTTGTCGCAGACAACCTAAGAAAAGGAGCTGCAACAAACACTATTCAAATAGCTGAGAAGTTAATTGAAATGAAGATTATATAGCTCTTACATTTTAAAAGAATCCATAAATTTAGTGGTATAATTTCCTGAAATGAAATCTGGATGATCCATCATTTTTTGATGGAACGGTATTGTAGTTTTAACACCTTCAATTACAAATTCATCCAAAGCTCTTTTCATTTTATTTATAGCCTCTTCCCTAGTTTGTGCAGTAGTTATAAGTTTTGCAATCATTGAATCATAGAAAGGCGGAATTGAATAGCCGCTATAAACATGTGTGTCAATTCTAACACCATGACCACCAGGAAAATGAAGAGTTAGGATTTTTCCTGGATTTGGCATAAAATCTTTATGAGGATCCTCTGCATTTATTCTACACTCAATTGAGCAAAGCTTTGGAAAGTAGTTTTTACCAGAAATAGGCTCACCGGCTGCAACTAAAATCTGTTCTCTTATCAAATCGTAATCTATTACTTGTTCAGTGATAGGGTGTTCTACTTGTATCCTGGTGTTCATTTCCATAAAATAAAAATTTTTATGCTTATCAACCAGAAACTCAATAGTGCCTGCGCCTTCATACTTTATTGATTCTGCAGCTTTAACTGCAGCTTCACCCATTGCATTTCTTAATGGTTTTGTCATAAAGGGTGAAGGTGTTTCCTCAATTAATTTTTGATGCCTTCTTTGAATTGAGCAATCTCTCTCTGATAAATGACATGCTTTACCATATGAGTCGCCAATAATTTGAATTTCAATATGTCTAGGGTCTTCTATAAATTTTTCTAAATACATGTCATCATTACCAAAAGCTAATTTTGATTCCTGACGAGCAAGTTCCCATGCAGACAAGAGTTCTTTGGCATCTTTTGCTATTCTCATGCCCTTACCTCCTCCTCCAGCAGTAGCTTTTAACATTACTGGATAACCTATTTCAAGTGCAATATTTTGAGCATCTTCAAGGGTAGGAACAAGACCCTCAGACCCTGGAATGGTAGGTACTCCTGCAGCTTTCATGGTTTCTTTTGCTGAAGATTTATCTCCCATTTTATTAATCATTTCTGGAGAAGCACCAATAAATTTAATTTTATGATCTTCACAAATTTTTGAAAACTTACTATTTTCTGATAAAAATCCATAACCAGGATGAATAGCATCAGCATTTGTAATTTCTGCAGCAGCAATAATATTTGCTGATTTTAAATAGGATTCTGAGCTAGCACTTGGCCCAATACAGACTGCTTCATCTGCAAATCTAACATGAAGACTCTCTTCATCTGCTTTTGAATAAACTGCAACGGTTTTGATACCCATTTCTTTACACGTCCTAATAACACGCATAGCAATTTCTCCTCTGTTAGCAACTAATATTTTATTAAACATCTTTATGAAGGGTCAATAATGAATAATGGTTGATCAAATTCAACAGGGCTTTGATCATCAACTAAAATTTTAACAATTTTACCAGAAAAATCTGATTCAATTTCATTAAATAATTTCATAGCTTCTATGACACATAAAATATCGCCTTTTTCAATACTTTGGCCAACCTCAACAAGAGGTGGTTTATCGGGAGATGATTTTCTATAAAATGTTCCAATTATTGGTGATTTTATGGTCACTTGATTATCATTTTCTAGATTTGGTTCAGAGGTTTCTTGTGAATTAACTTCTTGAATAGCTTGAGTAATTGGTTGATTAGAAGGAATTGTAGCTGGTGTTTGAAAATCATCAACAATTATATGCTTTTGTGAAACAGACTTGGTTTTTATTGTAATTTTAAAGTCATCTCTTTCAATTTTCACCTCTTCCACTCCAGATCTCTGAACGAACTTGATCAAATTTTGTATTTCTTTTATATCCATAAAATAAAATTTAGTTATATGCCCATGTTAAATACGCTGCACCCCATGTTAAACCAGCGCCAAAAGCAGCTAGAATTAATTTATCACCTTCATTTAAGTTTTTTTCATAATCATACATTAACAATGGTATTGTTGCGGCAGTAGTATTTCCATAATTTTCAATGTTCATAAGAACCTTATTTTTATCTAAATTAATCTTTTCTGCGGTAGCATCAATAATTCTTTTATTAGCTTGATGTGGTAATAAATATTTTATCTCTTCAGGTTTAAGTCCATTTCTGATAATAATTTGCTCTGTAGCATTTGCCATTTCAGATACAGCTGATTTAAAAACGGTTTTTCCATCTTGAGCAATAAAATGCCACTTATTTGCAATTGTTTCATTTGATATAGGATAAAGAGACCCTCCTGATTTAATATTTAGCCATTCTGCACCAATGCCGTCAGATCTGAGGTATTCATCTTCCCAGCCGAATCCATTCTTGCTTGGCTCAACTAAAACAGCTCCTGCACCATCTCCAAAAAGAATACTAGTTGATCTATCAGTGTAATCTACTATTGACGACATCATGTCTGCTCCAATTAGAAGAACTTTTTTATATCTTCCTGATTCAATGTAACTAGTAGCTGAAGACATTCCATATAAAAATCCCGAACATGCCGCGCTTAAATCAAATGCATAAGCATTTTTTGCTTTAATCGCTGAAGCTACAGTAGGAGCAGTTGATGCACAATGAAAATCAGGAGTTATAGTTGAGACAATTACTAAGTCTATTGTTTCAGGGTTTATTTTTTTCTTTGCTATAAGGTCCATTGCAGCATTGATAGCCAAAAAAGAAGTGCCTTTATTTTTTTCCTTTAAAATTCTTCTTTTTTTTATTCCTGTTCTGGCTGTAATCCACTCATCGTTGGTATCAACCATCTTTTCTAAATCTTTATTTGAAATAAAGTCATCTGGAACATAGCCTCCTACAGCAGTAATGGCGGCTTTTATATTTATTTTTTTGTTAGATTTCATACTAACATCAATTGTATCAATTGACAATTAAATTGATAACTAAAGGTCGTTATTATTCTGATTCTAAAGAATCAACTAAAACTTTTCCTCTATAATAAAGCTTCCCCTCATGCCAGTGTGCTCTGTGGTATAAGTGTGACTCACCTGTAGCCTTACATATAGATATTTGCTGTTTCTCAGCTTTAATATGTGTTCTACGTTTATCTCTTCTAGTCTTAGATATTTTACGTTTTGGATGTGCCATTTATAATAAATCTTTTAGTTTGTCCCATCTAGGGTCAGTCTTTTCTGTAAAATTTTTTTTAGGTTTTAATTCTTCAAGCTTTTCAATTATTTCAGACTTTAATGTTCCGCTTTCTATGCCCGGGTGAATTTTTTTATGTGGAACAGCAAGTATAATACTCTCATATATAATATGGGAAACATCAATACTATTTGATCCAGTTGGTAAAAAGAGTACTTTATCATCAGATGACATTGTATCATCTTTAAACTTAATAACAAGAGAGTAATCAGTTTCTAGCTTTAATGTAAACATTTCCATTGAAAGATCACATTGAACCTCAACATCTCCATTAAATCTAAATTTTAAATTTAGTAAAGTTTGTTTTTTCTCTAGCTCAAGAATAGTTGTGATGTTTGCGTCAGCAAAATCATAATAATCAAAATTTTTAAAGAACTTATTTCCTATTTCAAAGTCAAAGAGATGAACACCTTCTTTAAGTCCTGAAAATTTAACCAAATATGGTGAAAGCGATTTCATCACTTAACTATTGAGCGGCAAATTTATAAAAATTTATCAATTTAATGTTAATCTAAGTTGTTTCTTAATTTAAACACTTTGAGACCTAATTTTATTGCATTTGTAAATGAGGTATGATCAGCTATTCCTTTTCCAGCTATGTCAAAGCCTGTTCCATGATCTGGCGAGGTTCTTACAACTGGTAATCCTGCTGTAAAATTTACTCCTTTTCCAAAGGAAATAGTTTTGAATGGTATTAGCCCTTGATCATGGTATGAAGCAATAATACCATCATATTTTTTATAATTTTCATTAGCGAAAAAAGTATCTGCTGAAAATGGACCATTTACTGAACTCGACTTGCCCTTAAAACTATTAATAGCTGGTGTAATTATTGATTGATCTTCATTACCTATTACGCCATTATCTCCTGCATGAGGATTAACTGCCAAAACTGCAATTTTAGGTTTTTTTATTTGAAAATCATTTATTAAACATGTTTCTAGTACTTTGATTTTTTGCTCAACAATATCTTTATTAATAGAGCTTGAAACATCTTTTATCGGAATATGATCCGTTAATAAGGCTATTTTAAGTTCTTCCGATATCATTAACATTAATGGGTTAGCACTAAAATAGTGCTTAAGGAAATCTGTATGACCTGTATATTTAAATGAGTTAGAATATGATAAATCCTTGTTTATAGGAGCAGTAACCATAACATCTATCTTGTTGGCTTTTATAGCTTTTGTGGCTTCTTTAAGAGAAAGAATTCCGTGTGCAGATAATTCTTTATTAGATTCTCCAAAAATAAATTGAGAATTAGAAAATACCTCTTTTACGTTTATATGAAAATCCACCAAATTTTCTTCACTATCAATCTTTGTTATTGAAGGAGTATCAATTTGAAAATGTTTTTTTTGTTTCTCAATTAGGTCTTTAGAGGAGTATATTATAAAATTACATTCTTGGAATAGACTAAAATCAGATAGTGATTTTAAGATTATTTCAATCCCAATACCATTTGGATCACCAATAGTTATACCAATATTTATTTTACTTGATTTTACCACTCTTTAATTAATTGCTAATTTTACTAATGTAAAAACAAAGATAATAATGTTCACCGGGATAATTGAATGTGTTGCTACCGTAGTTAAGGTAGAAAAAAATAAAGGAAATTTGGATGTTTCCCTTAAATCAAGAATTACAAATGAACTAAAGATTGATCAAAGTTTATGTCACAACGGTGTCTGTTTAACAATTGTTGATATAGATAATGATATATATACAGTAAATGTAATTTCTGAGAGTATTGAAAGGTCCAATTTTGGTGAGATTATTCCTGGCGATACTATTAATATAGAGAGATCAATGTCAGTTAATTCAAGATTTGATGGTCATATAGTTCAGGGACATGTTGATGAAGTTGCAGTTTGTACTGAGGTTATCGAAACTGATGGAAGTTGGAAATATGTGTTTAAACACTCAAAAAATAATATGACTGTTGAGAAGGGTTCCATAACTATAAATGGAGTTAGCCTAACAGTTGTTGACTCTGACGAAAATTCTTTTTCTGTTGCAATTATACCTTATACTTATAATAATACTAACTTTAATCAAATTAATGTTGGGACTAAGGTTAATCTTGAGTTTGACATAATAGGTAAGTATATATCCAAAATGATAAATAAGACAGACTAATGAAAAATATTCCTCATTTAAACTTAAATGATTTTTTATCTGGTGATTCAAAGACTAAGGATGACTTTATTGAACAACTTGGAAAGGGATTTAGCGAAATAGGTTTTATCGCAATTAAAGGTCATCTTTTAGATGATAGAACTAAAGATGAGTTATATACTGAAGTTAGAAGCTTTTTTAATCTGTCTGATGAAGTCAAGTCAAAGTATATTATTAAGGGTCTAGCTAGTCAAAGAGGATTTACACCATTTGGAAAAGAAAGTGCTAAAGGCAAAAATATAGGAGATCTTAAAGAGTTTTGGCACTTTGGTCAATATGTCAAAGATGAGCCAAAATTAAAAGAGGAATATCCTGATAACGTAATAGTTAATGAGCTAAAAAATTTTAATACTGTAGGACAAACAACTTATGAGCTTTTAGAAGAGACTGGAAAGCATATTCTTAGAGCTATTGCCTGTTATCTTAACCTAGAAGAAACATATTTTGACCAACACATATTCAATGGAAACTCAATCCTGAGAGCAATTCATTACCCTCCGATTACTGAAGAACCAAAAAATGCTGAAAGAGCAGCAGCACATGGTGATATTAATCTAATCACACTTCTTATGGGTGCTCAAGGAAAAGGTTTGCAGGTGTTAAATAATTCTGGGGAATGGATTGACGCTGTAGCAGAAGAAGATGAGGTTATAGTTAACATTGGTGATATGCTTTCAAGGCATACTAACAACAAATTAAAGTCTACAATTCACAGAGTGGTTAATCCCCCTAGAGATCTTTGGAATAGCTCTAGATATTCAATACCCTTCTTCTTACATCCTAGACAAGAGATGTCGCTAAATTGTCTAGATTCATGTATAGACGCAGATAATCCAAAAGGATATGAAGATATTACAGCTGGAGAATTCTTACATGAAAGACTTATTGACTTAGGATTAATTAAGGGTTAGTCTACAAGCTCATCATATATAGCTCTAGATAATTTTGCAAGAAAAGGTATTGCAATTTCATCATACTCATAATTATTGTCATTAATTATTCTGTTTTTATTTGTATAAATAGTTGCTGTTAAAAAAAACTCTATGTCCTCATTATAGTTTTTTATAAATGCATTATCAATAGAAGTACCATAAGCTTGTCCTATTTTATTGTATACTCTAATATTATTATCATTAATTAAAGTGTCATCACCATGAATAAAAAATTTATTGTAGGTCTCAAAATATTTTTGATCATCCATATATTTTTGACCTAGATCTTCATAAGTAAATCTGCTCATCCAATATCTTAGAAAATCATAATCCTCAACATATAGATTAAAACTGTTTTCGGGATCAAAAATCTCAGGATAAAAAATATATTTTAAAAGATTATGCATATCTAGAAGAGATGACCTGTTTTTTTCAGAAAAATTAATAGGGCCCTTAATAATTTCTCCATTTCTAAATGTGTTATCCCCTTTATCAATATCCTTAAGATTATCTCTAGCTTTTACAATAATTTGATTATCATTATTTGATATTATATTGTTATTCATATCCGAAATTGTCCATGTACTTTTTACAAAAGGATCAGGATTAAATTTATGGTTTAGATAAGTATTATTAAACCCTGCTTTTTTTATTTCTTCATTGAAATAATTATAGCCAATGAAATCTATTAGAACATTAGAAGCAGAATTATCACTTACTAAAAAAACATCAGCAATTAAATTTTGAAATGATGTAATGCTATCTGTTTTAATAGAATTGTTTTCTGTATATAATTTAATTTTTGACTTTAAATCTATATTGTAGCCTTCTGATCTAAGTTCATTGATTTTTTTTAAGGATAGAGTAACAATAGGTAATTTAATTGTGCTTGCAGGATAAAAATATTGATCTTCATCTAGTTGATATTGAAAGTCTTTAAAAATTTTTTCACCCTTATTATTATTGATTGTGGTAAGTAAAATTTGAATTTGATAATCTTCATTTTCATTAGCTACTTTATTTAAAAACTGATTACTATTAAATGAGGACTTAATTGGATTACTATGAAAGCTACATGAGCAAATCAGTAATAATGTTAATGGAAGTAACTTTTTCATCTATTCAAAAATAAAAAAACCCCTCTGATGAGGGGTTTAATTATTAATTAAATCATAAGTTATTCAGTTGGTCTAACTGAAATGCCGAGCCACAAAGGAATACTCTGCTTATGTTCCCTCATTTTAATAACTTCCTGAAGCTGTCTTGGAATGTTTCCAGTTGAAACTCTTGATAACATGATATCAGACATTTTTTCATAAAAGTCTACAGTCATATAATTATGATGAATTTCTTCCCCATAATTGTCTATTCTCTTTAATAGCCCCCAACCAAGTCGTCCTCCTAAATCACCTGAATTTAGTGAGTTTTCCATCTGCTCATATTTAGCATCATTCATGAGATCTGTTTTCATTGAATTTATAACAGCAGCAGCAGGTACAGTAGGGGTTTCTCCTTCATTTCCTGCAAAGTTTAGGCCTTTGTTAACATATACTCTGGTCCAAACAATCTTTCTAGCTGCAGCATTCTTTTGATTAAATAACTCAATATCCATCTCTGAATAATCAGGTCTAATTCTTTGAATCCCACCACCAGCATTTAGACTATCAGGGTGCGTTGCAGTTGTAACAATTAATAGATTCCATTCAGATTCTGGTGTAGCATTTGCTCTCCACCATGTATCCCAGCCTGTTATTGTGCCTTCATCTGCTCTTTTTTGAGCTAGTTCTTTCCATTTTTGATTAAGTATTTGATTGTATTGTTCTCCTGGAACTGTTTTTACAAAGTCAAATCTTACAAATTGTCCATTTCCTTGTGCATTTGTATAACCAAATACAAAAAGAGTTAATATTAAAAATAATTTTTTCATAATTGTTGTTTTAAATATTTAAGTTATTCTCTATTTGGACCTGCAAGGTTAAATTTTCCTGTCTGGGTATTCACATTTCCTACATGCCTATACATGGTGTCAACATGTGTTCCTCCTACATTTGTCCAAAAAGTTCTTCTTGCATCTGCATCTCCTTGTATACTAAATGATTGTGCATAAGTTGGCATATCTACATATAGACTCCAAACCTGAAGATCAGAACCTGAACCAGATAAATGAGTTGAAAATCCTCCTGATCCAAGAACACCTGCTTCCATTTGTGGCTGAGTAACCCAAGTGTTAAATGCAGCTCCTGCTTCATTAGTATTTCCAGTAGTAGAATAGTCTCCCATTAATAATAAAAACCTAGTATCCCAGTCCCAATTTTCAGAAAAAAGAACATTGGCTTGATAGTCAACATTTCTAATTTCATCAGTATGTCCATTCCAGAAAGGCAGGTACTCAGAGACCATTTTCTCGAAATTCTCTTTATCCTCCCCTTCAAGAGATTCCCATGTTTTACGAACAGCTTGAAGTCTTACATCCTTGTATACATCTTCCACTGTTCCGTAATTAGACCAAATCATTACACCTGGTCCAGCTCCTTGAAAATGAGTGAAAACAAATTCGTTCATAACACCTTCTCTGTTTTGAAAAGTCATGTCAGTTATTTTATCATGTAAATTGATAAAAGTTGAAATTTCCTGAGTAGGAATATCTAAGTAAGTAAGATTATATACCCCTTGACTTGAAAGAGATATTGTAAAGGCAAGTGCCAAAATTGAGTTAATAATTCTCATAATTAAAAGTATTAGTTAATAAAATTATTCTGATTTAGCTCTTACAAATTTACCATTTACGATATGGCCTTGATGGATATAGATTTGATCTTCATGATCGCCTTCAACTAAACTCCAAAACTTTTGTCTAGCTTCTGCAGATCCTGAAGTTGCATTTTCAAGACCTGTAGCAAAATCATGCATACTTTTATAACCATTAGCTACCATAACGTCAGATCCTGAACCTGTTAGGTGAAAACTAAAGTTTCCTGCCATAGAAATACCAGCTTCTACAGATGGTTTTGTAACCCAATCATGATAAGCTTGTCCCATTTCACCTTGATTTCCTGAGGTATTGTATTTTCCTATAACAAGAATAAAATAAGTGTCCCAAGCTCCAGATTCTGCTAATTCAGAATTAACAATATGATTGTTTTCCCAATCAATTGTTCTCATTTCATCAGTATGCCCATTCCAGAATGATTGATATTCTTGAACAATTGCTCCCATTTCTTTTCTCTCTTCTTCATCTGCAGCTTGCCATTTTTCCCCTATGTGAACCCAAGGGTCATCATTAATTGCATCATTTGCATTAGCATAATTATCCTGAACCACTATAGTTGGTCCAGAACCATAGTAATGGCTAAAAACCCACTGACCTTGAAGAGTTCTTTTTTCTCCAAGAGCCATATTAGTTACTTGTTCGTGTAATTCCATAAATCTTCCTATTTTTTGAATAGGAACATCTAAGTATGATAGGTTCATTACAGTTTCTGCCTGAGCTGAAACAGATAATGTTATAAATATTACACAAAGTGCTTTTAAAATTTTCATAGTTAATTGATTTTAATGTTGATTTATTAAATTTAAATAAAAAAAATAGATTATTAAATTTAATGTTATGAAAAGAAGATCGCTTATAAAATCAATTGGCGCAGCTGCTCTAGGGGTGCCTTTAACAGGATGCTCTAGTTTATCAAGTAATTCGACATCTTCAAATAAAATAAAGCATAATCCAATTGGTGTGTCTACCTACTCGTTTTGGCAATTTAATGGAAGAGAAACTCCTATTGAATACTGTATTGAGAAGGCTTCAGAATTTGGTTTTGATGGGGTTGAATTGTTATTAATTCAAATGGAATCTGAAGAAAATAGCTATTTACAAAAAATTAAAAAAAGAGCTTTTGATGCTGGTTTGGATATTATGGGGCTTTCAACTCATCAAAGTTTTGTAAGCCCAGATCCCTTAAAAAGGAAGGAAAATATAGAATTAACGAAGCATCAAATTGAAATTGCACACTCACTTGGTATACCAACAATAAGAATTAATACCGGAAGATGGGGAACAACAAAACCAATTGGTGATAAATCAGAGTTTGATGTATTAATGGATAATAAAGGTGTAGAAAGTGTAATTGAGGGGTATACTGAGGATGACGGTTTTAAATGGGTTATAGACTCTATTGCAGAATGTATCCCAACAGCAGAAAAAAACGGTGTAGTACTAGGGCTGGAAAATCACTGGGGTTTAGGATTAACATCAAAGGGGGTTATGAAAATTGTAAATGCTATTAATTCACCCTGGCTTAGCGTCACTTTAGATACAGGTAATTTTTTTGATAATAGAGAAGTGCAATTGAAAGAGCTCGCACCGCATACATGTTTAATTCAAGCTAAAACATATTATGGAGGAGCAAAATGGCCTGCTTTTAATGAAATAAACATGGACTACCCTGCTATTGGTGAATTAATGAGAAACAACAATTATAAGGGGTATATTTCTTTAGAATTTGAAGGAAATGCAGATGCGAATATAGCTATTCCACAAAGCTTAGAACTTTTAAGAAAATCTTTCTACTATTACCTTTAATATTAAATAGTTACATTTGGGAAAAACCGTTTAGAATGCAAGAAAATCCAATACCTATCTACTTACTAGAATTTATGTCTCAAGAGTGGATAACTTGGTCTCTATTCTCATTAGTTTTTATAGCTACTCCTCTTTTAATTGCTCGATTTTTAAATAAAAGTCAAAAAAAAATGGTCTCTTATGTGATGGGTGGGTTATTAATTATTGATTTTATTGCTGAGAATGCAGGCTATGCTTTATCTGGAACATGGGATATTCAGTATAATTTACCTTTACAACTTTGTGGAATATCATCTTTGATATGTTGTTTTCTTCCATTTATTAAAAACAAAGAAAAGCTTTTTCGATTTGTTTATTATACAGGAATAATTGGAGGTATAATGGCAATATTAACTCCTCAAATGAATTACTTTGATGGAACTTTAAGGTATTTTTTAAATTATTATGTTTCTCATAGCCTTATTATAGCCTTACCTATTTTTATGTTTTTACATCTTGATATGAAGCTTCCAAGACTATCTTGGTTTAGGCTTTGGATACATCTTAATATTCTTATGGCAATTATAATGCCTATCAATTTTTTATTAGGATCCAACTACATGTATGTGAATAGTCCTCCAGAAGTAGACAATCCTCTTGTAATAGGAGAATGGCCTTATTATATTTTTGTGTGGGAAATTTTAATAATTATAATAGCGTATCTAGTTTATTCAATTAGTAGAAGAAAATTAATTCTTTAGCCTAGGTGAAAATTTTATTTCTTGTTTTATTTATATTATCAAATAATCTAAAAGATAATTGCTCTACGTTTTATCTTATTCGTCATGCAGAAAAAATAAGAGTTGATAGTTCTGATAGAGATCCTGATTTAAATGAAAAAGGTAAAGAAAGAGCTTTAAGATGGTCAGAGTATTTTTCAAATATCAAGCTTTCAAAAATCTATTCAACTAATTATAAAAGGACAATTAATACAGTTCAACCATTAGCTAGTGAAAAAAAATTAGAAATAAAATTGTATGTGCCGTCTGAAATAGAATATGAAGAGTTTATGTCAAATAACAAGGGAGAATCAGTTTTAATAGCTGGCCATAGCAATACGACTCCTTTCTTTGCTAATGCTCTTATTGGTGAAGATGTATATAGTCAAATAGATGACTTTAACAATTCTAATCTTTATATTGTCAATATTTGTAATAATGAATTAAATCATAGATTAATAAAAGTTGAATAATGCAAAGTCCTATTAAAGTATTTAGTGAGTGGGTTGAAAGTGGAAAAGATGAGGGAATGGAAAAGAATCATTCAAGCTCAGTTGAAAATATGATTAACTTTTCTACTAGAGATTTAGATTCGTTCTCATTTATAGATGCTGGGTGTGGCAATGGATGGGTTGTTAGAAATATTTCAAATTATTCAAATTGCACAAGAGCTATTGGTGTTGATGGATCTTTAAATATGATTGAAAAAGCAAAAAAACTTGATTCCAAAAATCAATACTACTGTAAAGATCTACTTAAATGGTCTCCTGATGATAAAGTCGATGTTGTTCACTCTATGGAGGTGTTTTATTATTTTGAGAATCCAGACCACTTGTTTAAACATATCTATTCTAATTGGATAAAAGAAGGTGGAAGATTAATAATGGGAATAGATCATTACGAAGAAAATAAACCCTCGCATACATGGAAACAAGATTGTTGTGTAACAATTATGAAACTTTTTTCTGAAAATAAATGGAAATCTATGTTTGAAGAAGCTGGATTCAAAAAAATTGAATCATGGTGTCATGGAAAAGATGGTGATTGGAATGGAACTCTAATAGTTACTGGGATTCGCTAAGTTGAGATTTAAAAATTGCAAGTTGTTCTTCTAGCTTAGCATTAAGAGCTTTGTCTAAAACTCCATCATTAATTGAGAAGTTTTCATTAAAACTAGGTAAACAAAAATTTGGTATTTCAAATTTACTCTGTAGTGAAAATCTTTTCAAAGCCGCACTCATTACAGATTTCCCTCCTCTTAAGCCATTAGATGCTGAAAGAAGAAGAATAGGTTTATAGTTCCATACAATTTCTTCAATTACAGATATCCAATCATAAATGTTTTTAAATGCTGCAGTGTATGATCCATTATGTTCTGCAAGTGATATTACTATTCCGTCTGAATCTTTGATAAGGTTTTTAAATTCATATGCTTTTTCAGGAATACCATCAACTATTTTTCTATCATCACTATAAATTGGCATTTCATAGTCATTTAAATCAATAAGAATTGCCCCTTGAGGAGCTATTTTATTTGCTACAAAAGAGGCAAGTTTCTTGTTTATTGAGTTATTTGATGAGGAAGCGCCAAAAGCTAAAATTTTACTCATTATTTATTTCTATGGGACCCATCACAGAACCCATCTGGATCTTTCGTGTATCCACATCCACATTTTGGTCTTTCGGAACTCATGTTATGAGGTTGTTAAGTTAATAGATAATTCTATATCGTCATATATAAGTTTATCTCCAAGATTTTCAAAAAATGATCCTGACCTAAACCTTACATCATACTTTGACCTATCAAATACAAGGTTTGCAGACCAACCATTCTCAGATCTAACCATCTCAAAGTCTACTGGATGAGTAAACCCTTTGATAGATAAATTTCCCGATACGTTCCATTTACCATCTGAAATTAATTCAGAACTGTTAATTGATATAGCTGCTGAAGGATGAGATTCTACAGAAAAAAAGTCGTCTGATTTTAAATGACCTTCTAACTTTTCTTTACTATCTCCTTCCATGTCTTGATTATTTATTGAAGTCATATCAACAATAAATTCTCCATTTACAATTAAACCATTAGAAATCTCAAAGTTACCAGAAACAAAATCTAATGTTCCATAGTGAGAACTTGTCGATACTTCTCTACCAGTCCAAATAATTTGGCTCTGACTAGTATCTATGTTATAAATATTATCAGCAGTTGCAACACCTTGTGCTTGCTGTATATTAGATTGATTTGGATTCGTATTGCAAGAAGCTAATACTATTAAAATTAATAAAGTAAATAATTTTCTCATTTTTTTAAAATTTACGCAAAACTAGAAAAATGAAAACTCACATAGTATAATCATTAAGGTTTTAATTATTATTTAACATCTTTCTTTAACTAAAGGCTTAAGCACTAATTATATCTTAAAATATTAAGGGTTATAAAAAGTAAAGTTAACTTAACAAATATAATGTAAAGTAAGTTTTACAAAAGTGATTTTATATTTTGTAAAGTTTGCTTGACATAGTTTGTTTTGAGTAATTTGTAAAGTTTATTTTACAAAGAAGTATTATATTTGTAAGGTTTATTTTA